>JAEIGA010006481.1_pt1 | contig 17827 bp, 35 predicted proteins | sample 9270691 | NCBI WGS metagenome assembly JAEIGA01 (sample SAMN17057246, study PRJNA624740) | gut metagenome | biome: biome; isolation source: fecal sample | host: Bos grunniens | place: China: Xizang | collected 2019 | reverse complement strand
TTATATAATTCTTATAACAAAAAAGAAATTGAGTTAAGAAAGAAAGATAATATCATAAATGAATTAGAAAGATGGTTAATAATACAACACGATATATATAAGAATATAGACAAAGAAGAAAACACTAGATTAAGTTGTCAATATCTTAAAGTAAAAGATAAATTACAAGAACTCAAAGGAGATGGTAGTAATGAGTGAAAAAACATCAATGTTTGAATTATTAAATGAAAGAATGGAAAAAGAAGATATTGTAAAATTAGTATGTAATTATGATAATAAATTTAATGAATTAGAAAAAGGATTAAAAAATCAATTAGAAAATGTAATAAAACAAAATCAAATGTTATTAGAAAAGCATTATCAACAAGATAATAAAATTGTTAAATTAATTGAAGAAAATAATTATTATAAAAACCAATTACAACAAAAAGAAAATGCAATAAAAGAAGTTAGAGAAGATTTAGATAAACAAATAACTTTTTGTATTAACGAAGCGGATGGAACAACTAACGATAAATATTGTAGAATTACAATTCAATATTTAAAACATTTAAAACAAGAATTAGATAAGGAAGTGAGTTGATTATGTCAAGTATAGTACAAAAAGGTAATGAATTATGGGTTAATGGTAAAAAAATAGAACAACCTAAAAGTTTATTTTTTAAAAATTGTGTAAGTCAAGTAAATGATAAAACATATATAAATGGTAAAGAATTAAAAAACGGCAAATGGAAATATACATTGAGAAGTATATTTCATACTTTATTTTAGAAAGTCAGGTGTAAATAGATATGAAAAGTGCAAAAGAAATGTTAGAAAATTATCATAAACAAATTTTAAAGTTTGCAGAATACTATTGTTGGCATATTACATTAAATCAGGAATTAGAAGAATTGTGGGGTGGAAATAATGACATTTAAAATAACAATAAATTACAAAGATAAAGAAAAAGTAGATAATTTTATAAAGATACCATTGAATAGTAAAATAATAGTTAATAAAATTGAAAATGAATACATTATTAGTTTAAGTGATGATTTGAATACACATTTATATTCATTTAAAGAAAGTGAAGTTGAAGAATATAATCCATTTTCAATAGAAAGAATTAATTAGAGAGGTGGAAATAATGCTTAAAATAAAAGAATCGGTAAATTTGAAAGAGTTGGAGAAGTTTGGATTTGAATTTAAAAATCACACAGGCAAATATGAAAATAGTTATGGTCATTATCTTGTGTATGTAAATTCTTGGAATAGAGAAATATATGGTCAAATGCTTGACAAAAGTGGTACATTTCTTTTTAATCAAGTTTACGACCTAATAAAAGCCGATATGGTAGAGAAAGTAGAGGAGTGATGGAGAAATGTTAAAACATGAAGATTGGAAAAATATCAATGAATTAATATGCTTATCTACTTCTGGGCTTAGCAAAACAGATGATATATTAATAGAAATATGCAAGTTTATGCAAATGCAAATAAATAGGTTAGAGAAAGATAATAGAAACATAAAAAGAGAACTAAATAGATTAAAGAAACAAGTTAGAAAAAGTAGATTAGGAGGGTAATATGAAACAAGTATTTATATCAGATACACATTTTGGGCATGATAAATTTCATAGTGAAAATTGGGAATATAAGTTTTGGAAAAAGTATAATTCTATAAATACCGATTTTATACTTTATCATTTAGGGGATTTATCTTTTGTTCATAATCACGAGTATTTAGGACAAATATTTGAAAAGTTTAGAACAAACGAACATTGTAAAAATATAGTTTTAATTTTAGGAAACCATGATGATAAAGCAAGTAGATATTTACAACATGGTGTAATTGCTTGTGATAGTATGCTTATAACATATAAAAATAAAGAAATTGTATTATCACATGAGCCAATTATATTATCGCCTAGATTAAACATACATGGGCATTTACATACTAAAGAAGAAAGTCATAGAGATTATTATAAATTAAATGAAAATAATATTTTGATAGAAGCAGAGAAAATATATTATCTTGATGAGTTAGTAGATTAGGAGGGTAATATGAAATATATATGTGGAATTTTATGCGTAATTGCAGGAATTATATTAGGCTTTGAATTAATAGAAATAAAAAATCAAAGCGGATTGTATTTGTCAATATATTTTATGTTAGCAACTATATTTTTTAACATGAAAACAGACGATTAAGTTATTTAGGAGGGTAATATGAAAGTAGTATTTTTTACATTATGGTTTCTCAGTTTTATAGTTTGGTGTATTTATGCTATAAGAACTGTAATTGAAATTAAGAAAGACAGAGATTATTTAAGGTATTGTTTGAAAATGAATATAGCATTAATAGTCATGTTGATATTTAATATGTTAGTACATATTGTAAAATAGAATAGGAGAGTGATTATATGAAAGTAATAGAACTTTTGACAAAGATAGCAAATGGAGAAGAAGTGCCTAATAAAATAATTTACAATGGATTACGTTACTATAACGTTGGAAATAAAACACAAGCATATTATGAAAATAGTGAGGCAGATGAATTTTCTTTTATTAGGGCTATATATAGTGAAAAACATCTTAATGATGAAGTAGAAGTAATAGAAGAAGATAAGAAGATAGAAGAGATAGATGTGTTACAAAAAATACTTAGCGAAGATAAAATAGAGGTTCTTACAAAAGAAGTAAGAGATATTGAAAAGAAATTTAATGAGATAATAAAAGTAATAAATGAAATGAGGGAAGATAAATGATGGAAATAATATTAGCAATTGTTATTTTCTTTGTATTTGTTAAACCAATAATTGATAGTTTTTTTGATGATTAAGGAGGGAAGATAAATGAAAAAGTTATTTTTATTAATAATACCGATATTGTTATTGTGTGGGTGTAGTAAATGTGTAGAATCACATCAAGAAGATAGCAGATGTATGAGATGCACTTATGTTAGAATAGGTAAAATACTTCATTGTATTCCACATTATTACAATTGTAAAAGAACTGTATGTGATAAGTGGGAGGATAATTAATGCAATATTGGTTATATGCTTATAAAATAAACGAAGGTAATATATTAATAGCAAAATGTAATACTTTAGAAAAAGCAAAAAGAAAAATGGACAAGTTAGATATGAAAGAGTATGAACATGCTGATATAGTAAAAATAGAGCATGGAAAAACACCTGAATATATTTGCTCTATGGGGAAATTTGGAGGTGTAAAAAAATAATGCAGTACTGGTTATATGCTTTCAAAATAGGTGAAGGGAACATTGATAAAGGACATTTCGACACATTAGACAGGGCAATAATTGAGATGGATAGATTAGATAGGCAAGAGTTTGAATATGCAGATATTATTAAGATGGAGTGGGGCAATGAGCCTAAATATATATGTGGCGAAAACTTTGAATATGAAAAAGGAAAGACAATAGTTAAGAGGTTGATAAAGTGATGGAGTTTATACTTGGATTATTAATTGGAACAATTGATACGTTAATGGCAATAAAATTAGTTAAGAGGAGGATTAAATGATATCAGAAAAAATTATGGATTTGGTAGTATGTTATTGGGATATAGATATCCCCTGGGTTTATGAATTTGTATTTAAAATAATTTTATGTTTATTAGTAGCTATAACACTTCCTTTAGATATATTGCTAATGCCGATAGAATTAATAATTTATAAGATTATGGGGAGGATTAAATAAATGGGAACTAATTATTATGCAATTCAAAATAAGGTAAGTTTACATAATCGAGTTATTCATATAGGAAAGTCTAGTGCTGGTTGGAAGTTTCTTTTTCAAGGTTATCAAGGTGATGTTAATCCAGATGGTTTTATGTATGATGACTTAAATATCAATTCTTTAGAAGATTGGAAGGAATTTTTGAATACTGATGAGTATATAATTCTAGATGAGTATGATGAAAGGATTTCTTATGATGACTTCTTTAAATTGGTTGAGGAGAAGCAATCAGAAGAGAATCCAGATAATTTTAGTAATTGTGCTAATATTAGTGGTTATAGATTTACATTTAGAGATTTCAGTTAGGAGATGATTAAAATGTACGAAATACAGATTAAAATAGATGACATAGTAGCGAATAAAACTATTGAAGAATTAGAAGAGTTAAAAGAAATATTAGAAATGTTTAAAAAGATAGACGAGTTTCATTTGGAATACAAGGAAGAAAGCAAGGTGAAAAAATGAGATTTATGTTAGGTTTTGTATTTGGCTTGGTATTAGAATTTATAATTGTGATCACAGCTTTGTTTCATATGGATGATTAAAATTTTTAAAAATTTATCTTGACATAATATAATATAGTATGTTATATTATATTTGGTTAGGATATTAACCAGAAAGAGAGTGAAGAAAATGAAAGATTTAACAAGACATATTTATGAACACTTGATAACTAAAAGAAAATATAACAAACTAAAAATAAAACTAGATGTGAAAACAGAAGAATTTGATAAGAAGGTGGTGGAATTAAATACAGAAAGAAGAATACATAACAAACAACGTGAAGTTTGGGAAAATAAGATAAAAGAACAAGAAAAAACTATAATGGATTTGAAAGAAAAATTAAGAAATTTAAGAAGAAGAAAGAGGGATAAGAATGAAAAAGAAGTATAAAGATTTAGGTAATATTAAATGTGAATGTGGTTATCAAAACCACGTTGAAAATGTACAAATATATGGGACTTGTAAATTTTGTGGTAGAGTATTGGATCCTAAAGCAAAATATAGATATGAAATGTATACAAAATTAAGATTATGGAGGAAAAAACCATGCAGATGAAAGATTTGTCAGATAGAGAAGTATATCGTTTAATAGAATTATATTTCAAACATAACACAGAGTTTTTAGACATGCTAACAATTGAAGATTTTACAGAACAATATTGTCGTAAATGTGATAATTGTGGTAGAGTTATTTGTATATTAGATATGTGTGATGAATGTGATGAAGAAAAAGAAGAAAACAATGAATTTAGAGATTTTGAAGAAAACAAAGATTATTATTTACATGGTATTAGATAAGGAAAGGGTTAAATATGAATGAGATAAATAGTGCAGAAAAGATATTTTTAGGTAAAGTTGAAAATATATTATCTAAATTTAATGAGATTGATACAATTGTAGAAGAAATAAATATTATGATAGAGGAGAATCCAAAAAATCAAAAACAAGCAGATTTATTATTAAGTGATTATTATCACATATTAGAAAATGATAATTTATCAGATGTAGAACTTATTAATATAAGTAAAAAAATTCATGATGCTAGATTATATAGAAGAAGTTTGAATAGATTAAATGCGTTATTAGGTTGTTATGAAAAACATAAAGAAAAAATTAAATATTCTATGAGAAGTAATAGAGAAATGTTTAAACAATCGTTAATAAATGTTAATAATAAATTGTATGAAGATTATCAATATCGAGTATTAAATGAAGAAGATGTTAAAGAACTATCGAAAAGTAGTGAAAAAATAGTGAATAATGGTAAAAGAAAATATGGTAAAGCACCCACCAAGAAGGAATTGGAGGAATGTATGAAACGAGGTATGAAGAATAAAGAAATAGGTATGAAGTTTAATTTGACGCCAAGTTATGTTAGTGTGGTAAAGAAGAAATATGGATTGAATGGATTGTTTGTAAAATGAATAAATGGGAATTTTTAAAAGAAAATTATATAGATAAAGGACTTAAAATATTTCCTATTGTTCCTAATGGAAAAACCCCAATGATAGAGAAATGGCAAGAACAATGTTCTTGTGATTTCTTTCAAGTTTTATATTGGTATAATAATAATAAAGATATGAATTTTGCTTTACCATGTTATGAAAATAATTTATTTGTTATTGATTTAGATGTACATGATTCTGAAAAGGATGGTATTAAAAGTTTTAGAAAATTATGTTTAGATTTGAAGTGTCCTATCGATAAGTTATATGATGTTAAAACAATGGTACAACAAACACAAGGCGGTGGTTTACATATTATTTATAAAAGTGATGAGGAATTATCACAAGTAAATGGTGTTGCAAATGCTTTTAAATATTATCCTGGAATAGATTTGAGAAATAGAAATTATATCTTAGTGGAACCTAGTGTTATAGATAATCGTCATTATAAATTTCTAAATGATTTAGAACCACAAGAAATGCCACCAGAATTAAAACGATATATACTTGAAAACGTCAAAACAAAAAACGATTCCAATAAAGAACCATATAAAAAACCCACTAATGTAGAAAAAGGAGATAGGGATAACCAATTATATTCATATATCAATAACATTTATTATAAAACACGACTTGATTATGATGAGGTTCTATGCTTAGCGAAACATTTCAATGAAACTATCCTAGAAGAACCTTTTCCAGAACGTGTTGTAGAATACAAAGTGAAAAAAGCATTTGATAAGGATAGAGAAAAAATGATATTTGTAAATCTAACAGAATAAAAAAAAATCCCACCAAGGTGGGATAGAATGAGATAATTTGTGCAGATTGAGAAAATCAACCAAACACTCCTTTATTATAGCATGAAATTAAAAATCTGTCAAAAATACAAATTTATGTTGACATAGTATAATATAGTATGCTATACTATATGAGGAAGGAGGAAAATATGATAACAGAAAGTAGATTTTACAAAGAAATGCTTAGAATAATGAATGACAAAGAATGTTCTAAACGTGAATTTGCAAAAGAATGTGGTGTTGGTTATTTGACAATATTGAATTTCTTTAATCCTAATAAAAGTTTTCAACCTATAAGACAAATAACTAAAGCTAGACTTCATAATCATTTAGGAATTGATTATGAGATCATTGACGAGTACAATGAATTAGTATTAAAAGAAAGGGGAAATTAAGATGTATAAGTTTTATTTTGAAAATTTAAAAACACATGAGGTATTTTATATTGTTGAAGATAATCCTGAATTGATGAAAAACAGAATTAGAAAAGCAAAATATAGTAATAAAATATCTTATCTAGGGAGTGTTAAAGTGTGAGTTTAAAACAACAACAAGTTGGTAAATCTTTTGAACAAGAGATATTAGAATATTATGGGAAAAGAAATTATTGGGTTTATAAAATGCCGACAGAATTTAGTGGTACGATTTGTGATATTATTGTTATGAAAAATAGTTCTTGCTTGTTTATAGAAGCAAAACATACTGTAAGTGATAAATTGTATTATAAAGGTTGTGGTATTTATAAAAAGAGAGATGAGATAGATAATTTTGTGCAGAAGTATAATACAAATATTTATATTATGATAAAATCAGATAAAGTGGGAATATATTGGACAACGTGGTTGAAAGCAAAACCTATTTTTGAAAATAAAGGTTATCTTGATATAGAAAAAGATTGTTATAGAGGAAGTGTGGAGGTGAGATAGTGAATAAGTTTAAAGTTGGAGATAATGTCAAAATACGTGAAGATTTGATTTACGATCATTATTATGGAAATGTCCGATGCGGTACAGTAAAATTAGAACTTAGAGGTAAGATAGGAAAAATTACGAAAATTGCAAAAACAGGTTCTTATTTTGTACATAATCATTGGTTTTCAGAAGAAATGCTAGAGGCTTGTGATTCTAAAAATACTTCAAAATTTAAAATCGGAGATATTATTCGTTGTATTAAGTATAAAGATGAAGTCGTTAATGAGAGTTTACGAAAAGCAGAAATAATAGATGATACACCTTATTTTAAAATAAAAATTTTAGAACACGATGATCCTATGAGAGTGAATTATAGAGTAGAGTGTATTTTTGCGAATCTTAATTTCGATGATTATTTTGAGTATTTTGACGAAGAAAAAGAAACAGATTTAACAGGACTTCATTTGATGACACCAAAAGAATTACAAGAAGTATTGGAAACATTTGAATATATTGATGACTATATGGATACAAGTAATAGACCGGTAGTAGATTTATCGGATCATGCTGTTGATAGTTTATATCCGAATATAACAATTGATGTAAAAACATGTGATAAGAATTTGTTTAATAATTGTATGGAACAAACAGATTTTTATAAATATATTGAAGGAATATATGGAAATAAGGAGGAAAAAGATATGAATAAAGTAGTAGATTTATGGTATAGCAGAAAGAAAGAAAATATTTATAAAAAATATAAAGATTTGGAAGATAAATATGTTAAAGAACATTATGAAATTGTAAAACAATACAATAAATTAATTGAGGATTTCGAAAAAAATTTAGAAGATTTTTGCACAGAATATAGCGATATCACAGTCAATGACGATTTTGTTATATGTAAAAACGCAGATTGTAACGTATATAAATATGTTATCGATAAAAGTGTTATTCGAAATGATGCTGGAATTACATATAAGGAAGATAAGAATAAAGAATATAAAGAATTACAACTTAAATATGAAGATATAAATGCTTTACTTTCAATGTCAGATGATTTAGAATACCAACAAAGTATTTTAATTGAATATGGTATTATTGATAAAAAGACAAAGAGAATATGTGAGTTATCATGAGATTAATAAATATAAAACCAAACTCTGAAAGATGGTTAAGTCTTGAAGATTTACCAAATGAAGAGTGGAGAAATATTAAAGATTTTGAAGGTTTGTATCAAATAAGTAATTATGGTAGAGTTAAGAGTTTGGAAAGGTATCGAAAATTATATAGTAAACTAATATATGTTCCTGAAATAATAAGAAAAAACGGATACGATAAAGATGGTTATCAAATATTACCATTAAATAACAATTCTAAAAAATATATTAGAAAAATACACAGACTAGTTGCAGAAGCATTTATTCCTAATCCTGAGAATAAAAAATGTGTTAATCACAAAGATTGTAACCGATGGAATAATAATGTTAATAATTTAGAGTGGTGTACTTGTAAGGAAAATGTCTTATATTGTAAAAAAATGATGCATTCATATCATCCTACTCGTAATAGATTTCGAGGTGACAATCCGTTATCAAAAAAAGTAGTCCAATTAGATCGCGATGAGAATGTGATAAAAATATGGGATTGTTCTGAAGATATTGCCGATTTTTTACATGTAAACAGGAGAACAATAGGTAAATGTTGTCGAGGTGAACAAAAGACAGTGAAAGGTTTTATATTAAAGTATGATAGTACATTTAAGTAATATTATAGAAATTGTAGAACCTACTGAAGAAGTATCTGATTTTGTTAGAAAAACATATGTTTATACCAATCCAAATTATATAAAGAAACAACGAATGGGTTTCTCAACATATAAAACAGCAAGAACTATACAACTTTATGATACGTATCGAGGTAACATATATATCCCTATTGGTTGCTTCAATGACATATGGAAATTACATCCATATAAAGACGATTATGTTGATTATTCTGTCATAAAACCAATAAATATAAAGAGTGATATAAAATTAAGAAATTATCAAGAACCAGTAATAAATGCTGTTAAGAAATATTGTAACGGTATTATCATAATGCCATGTGGTACTGGTAAATCATGCACATTATTACATACAGCTTGTGTTTTAAAGCAAAAAACATTATGGTTATGTACTACAAAAGATTTATTAAATCAAGCAGAAAGTTATATTAAAGATTTTACTAATGGAACTACTAGTAAAATAACAGAAGGTAAATGTGATTATTCTGGCGACTTTGTATTTGCTACTATTCAAACACTATGTAAAGTTATTGAAAAACAAGAAATACCACAAGATACTTTTGGTTGTGTGATAGGTGATGAAGTTCAGCACTGCATGATTAGTGATGAATCTGTAATGATGTTTAAGAGTTGTATAGAATATTTTAGTGCCAGATATAAATTAGGTTGTACTGCTACTTTGAAAACAGCAAATGATTTATGGAAATGTATACCTAAATTAATTGGCGATGTAATATACGAACTAAAAAAGAGTGAAGATAAAACAAAATTCATAGGGTATTATGAAAATAAACCTATAATTGAGGTATCTGCAAGTAGATTTCAAGTACCTGCTAAAATATATATGCTTAAAACAACGTATAATACCGAAAATAAGGACATTTTCGATAATACTGGTAGAATTGTATTCTCTAGTCTAATTAGCGACTTAGCACTAGATTATGATAGGAATAGGCAAGTGTTAGATATAATCAATAAGTTAGATAGTTATACAATAGTGATTAGTGAACGTACAAGTCAATTAGAAAAATTACATAAACAAGTTGACAATTCTATCTATATCAATGGAAAAACACCTAAGAAAAAACGTGAACAAGAAATAGAAGAATTTAGACAAGGAAAACATAAAGTATTATTCGCAACTTATTCATTAGTTGCAGAAGGGTTGGATATTCCTATACTTGAAAATTTAGTAATGGCTAGTCCCGTAAAAGATGAAAGACTTGTTATCCAAGCGATTGGTAGGTGTCAAAGACCTAGTGGAGATAAAAAAATAGCTAATATTTATGATTTAGTTGATGATGTATCAATATTATATAAATTCACACAAAAAAGAAAAAGTGTTTATAAAAAGGAAGGATGGGAAATTTTATGATATGGTTTATTATAAGTTTAATTTTAACAATTACCGTAATTATCGGTTTATTAATGTATTGTAGTGAGAATGAAAAATCACCAAAATTGATTTTATTGGGGTTTTTATGTCTAGTGATTAGCGTTCCAGGATTCATTGGAGTTGTTGCAACTGGAGAAGTTGGAATAAAAACACGTTGGGGAAAAGTAGTTAGTACAAATTTGCAAGAAGGTTTGCATTTTAAAATGCCTTATGAAAAAATTGTAAAAATGAATATAAAAGTACAAAAAATAGAATTAGAAACATCTGGAGCTAGTAAAGATTTACAAGATGTGATTATGAAATTAGCAATAAATTATAGAATCAATTATGATAATGCAACAGATTTGTATAAAAGTGTAGGAACTAAATATGCAGAAACTATACTTACTCCAGCTATTCAAGAAAGTATAAAAGCGATTACAAGTAAATATACCGCCGAAGAATTAATTACAAAAAGAAATGAAGTTAGTGATAGTTCTGAAAAAGAATTAAATAATAAAGTATCAAAATATGGTTTATCTATTGAAAGTTTAAATTTTACTGATTTTGATTTTAGTCAAGAATTTAATAGTGCTATTGAAGAAAAACAAGTAGCAGAACAAAAAGTATTAACAGCTAAACAAGAATTAGAAAGAGAAAAGATAGAAGCAGAGAAGAAAATTGTAAAAGCAGAGGCAGAAAAAACAGCAAACGAAATGAAACAACAAACTTTAACTGATAATGTTATTAAAGAAAAATTTATTGAAAAATGGGATGGAAAAACCCCAGTTGTTATGGGAGAAGGTTCGATTCTAGATATTAGTTCTTTAATGCAACAAGGAGGATAATTTATGGGATTTGAGAATTATAAAGACAAACAAAAATTTTATAAAGAAAGAGCAAAACAAGAGAAAATGTTTTTCATAAGCAAACCACCTAAAGTTTTAGATAAAGGTGAAAAAGGTAGGACTTATGTGAAACCTAAAGAAGAGAAAAAGTAATGAGTTTTGACGAGTTATTAGATAATTTATGGCTATTCGATTTTGAAGTCTATGCTCACGATTGGCTATTAGTATTAATATCGTATCGAACTAATAAGGAAGTAGTGTTTCACAATTCACTTCCAAATGATGTTCAAAATTTTATTGATATGGAACAGCCGATATTGATTGGACATAACGCCAAATATTACGATCAATATATTTTGAAAGCTGTATTAAATGGATATACTCCGGAAGAAATTAAAGAAGTCAATGATTATATTATTAATGGTGGACAAGGTTTTGAATTAGATTATGGTTATGTTAAGATACCACCCGTATGGGATACCATTCAAGATATAGTTCCAATGAAGTCTTTAAAGGAAATAGAAGGAAATCTTTTATTAGATATTACAGAAACAGGTTTAAGTTTCGATTCACCTGATAAATGGAGTAAAGAAGATTATGAAGAAGTTTTGTATTATTGTCGAGCTGATGTTAATGCTTTGAGACCTTTATTCGATGCTAGAAAAGATTATTTCGAAACTAAATTCGATTTATGTATGCTATGTAATATTGATCCTAAAATAAATATTGGTTTAACAAATGCTAAACTTTGTGCTAAATTCTTGGAAGCTAATTTAATCGAAAGAGATGATGAAAGAGATTTCACATTACCTAAAACTATCGATTTAAAATACATAGATAATAAGATATGGGAATTTTTTAAACAAATATACGATAAAAATATTCCTAGTGAAGAATTGTTTAAAACGAAGTTAGAATATGAGGAACATGGTATGCCTAGCGTGATTTCGTGGGGTGGTAAACATGGTGCGTTATTAAATTTCATTTTTGTACAACAGGAACATCCCGATTTAGTATGTATCAATGCAGATTTTGAGAGTTTGTATCCTCATATACTAGCTTTGGAAGAATATAATACTATTTCAAGAAATATAAAAGATAGTAAAGCATATTACAATACTCTACAAAATAGACTTAGATTAAAACATGAAGGTAAGAAAAAAGAGCAATTGGCTTTGAAGTTAGTTCTGAATACAACTTATGGATGCCTATTGAATCAATATAACGATTTATATGATCCTAGAGGTGCTAGAAGTACTTGTATTACAGGACAACTTTTAATATCCGAATTAACAGAGAGAATTTACAGAATAGGTAGTGTACAACTTATACAAATTAATACCGATGGAGTAATGGTAGTTCTACCTAGAACAAAATTAGATGAGTATTATAAAGTATGTGAAGAATTTTCAAATAAAGTTAAAATAAAATTAGAATATGATATTATTGATAAAATAGTTCAACGAGATGTTAATAATTATATTCTTTATATGAAAGATAAGGATCATTACAAAATAAAAGCAAAAGGTGGAATATTTAGTAATCTACCTAAATTAGAAATGAAAGATGAGAAAAATATTGTAAGTGAGTATGTTCCTAATTTTAAGACAAATTCTATGACTATCGTTAGTGAAGCAATTGCTAGATATTTATTAATAGGTACACCAATAAGAGAAACTATCGAAAATTGTAACAATATCTACGAATTTCAACAAATATCTCACTTAGGTTCCACCTATGAAAAATGTGTACAAGAAAGTCCTAACGGAGATATAGAACTTCAAAGAAACAATCGTATCTATGCTGGACTTGAACCAAGTGGTTCAATAATAAAGGTAAAACCAAATGGTAGGAGAGATAGCTTGGCAAACTGTCCACCGAATCCAATAGTCGATAACGGTAATGAATGTACGATAAATGATATAAACAAAGAATGGTATATAGAATTTGCACAAGAAAAAGCAAATGACTTTTTAGGAATACCTAGACTAGAAAGTTTGAAGAAAGAAGAACTTTTAGAAAAAGCAAAAGAATTAGGTTTAGAAATAGATAAAAAAACTAAAAAAACAGACTTAATAGAAATGATAAAAAATGTAGAAAGAAATGAGGTAAGAAATATGGCTACAAAACAAGAATTAGAAGAAAGATTGCAAAAAGCAACCGAACAAAATGAAAAGTTAGTAGAAAAAATAAAAGGAATGGAGAATGGTAAAGAAATGAAATTTAACGATGAAAGACTAAACGATAATATTATGATACAAAGTTATTTATATCATAAGATAAATGCTTTAAGAAGCTATATTAGAGGTTATAAGTTTATTTATGATGAAGAATTACCTAGCAATCTAGGTGGTGGAGAATATTACAGTATCGGACAACTTTACAATGCCTTACAAGAAGGTTGTTTGAAAGTTGGGTTAGATTTTAGTTATGATGTGGATCAAGTAATTAGTTTTGATAAAGAACTTGTAAAACCAAGTGGTAAATTACCAATTCATGTCGCAACAGTTAGAACAAAAGCTGTTTTAACAGATGTTGACACAGGAATTAGTAAAGAGTATTTCACAATTGCACAAGGTAGTGACACCATTGATAAAGCTATTAGTGGTGCTAGTACACTAGCATTCAGACAATGGTTTACAAAAAATTTCTCTCCTAAAGATGCAAATGATGAGAATGATATTCCAAACGAAACACCAAAGAGTGAAGAACCAAAAACTCCAGTTTATATTCCAGAGACTAAAAAGGAAGAGATTAAAAAAGAAGTAGTACAACAAGTTCAAACAGAAGAAAGTGATGATGAAGATATTAAGCAAATTGTAAACAATATCATGAAAGTTAGAGAATTAAGTGGTGATGAAAATTATGGTGCGCCAATTCTACAAATGTTCACAAGTGGTGTTGAAGTAGATAGTGCTACTATTCTAGAAATAGATTTAAAGGTTAAGAATAAGCTAGAAAAGGTAGCAAAATAAATGTTTGAAGATGTTAAAGTAAATTCAGAAAGATGGTTCAATTTAAAAGACTTGAAAAACGAAGAATGGAAAGACATTAAAGATTTCGAAAATTTGTATCGAGTTAGTAATTATGGTAGAGTAAAAAGCTTAGTGAAAATATCAAAAATAAATGGCAGAGTTTATCCAACTATAATCATGACATGTCATACAAATACGAAAAAATATCTAGAAGTAGAATTATGTAAAAATGGTAAACCACATAGATTTAGAATACATCGTTTGGTGGCAGAAGCATTTATACCAAATCCTGAAAACAAACCACAAGTAAATCATGAAGATACTAATAAACAAAATAATCGAGTTGATAATTTATCTTGGAACACGAATAGTGAAAATCAAATACATGCTTTTAAAAATGGTTTAAATCATAGAGGAAGATACGGTGATTCACCAAAAGCTAAATCTGTTCAACAATTCGATTTAGATGATAATTTTATTAGAGAATGGGATAGCATTATTCGTATAAAGAATGAAAAAGGTTATTCGGATAGTTTTATATCTTGTTGTTGTAAAGGTAAATATAAAACAGCTTACGGGTATAAATGGAAATATAAGGAGGATGTTTAATATGGAATGGAAATATAGTGAAGATAATAAACATATAGTGTTAGAAAAACAACCTAGCAGATTTAAGTATTTGACAGGTACAAGATTTGCAAGTGCATTAGGATTAAACCCATACTCAACGCCATTTCAAATTTGGTGTGAATGTACGAGATTAGTTACCCCACCTTTTGAAGAAACAATATATTTAAAAGCTGGTCGTACAATAGAACCACTACAAAGAGAATATATATCCAAAAAATTCCCTAATATTTTATCACCAGAAGAATATTTTGGGAATGTATTTGAACAAGTAAGATGGAACTTCTTCAATGAAGAACAAAAACCATTTGCTGGTTGTTGGGATGCTGTTAGTACAAAAGATAATAAACGCGACATAGCGATGGTAGTTGAATTTAAAACAGCTAGTGATCCTAGAAAATGGGATAATACAATACCTGTTTATTACGAATTACAAGGCGCCTTATATGCAAAATTACTCGGATTAGATAGAGTGTTGTTTGTTGCTAGTTTTCTTGATAAATTAGATTATGCTCATCCTGAAAACTTTGTCCCAAGTGAAGAAAACACAATTATGGTTGTTAAAAAATTGAAAGAAATAACAATTGAATTGAATGGTGAATATTTAAGTATAGATGAAGTATTGGAAAGAGCAAAAGAATTTTGGAATACTTATGTGGTAACAGGTATCTCTCCAGAGTTTGATGAAGTCAAAGATAAAGAATATCTAGACATTATCAGAACAAGTAAACCAATAAACGATACTTCGCTTGAAGATTTGTGTGATAGAGCGAAAGAATTAGTTGATGAAATAAATACTTTAAAAGAAAATAGTGGTATCAACAGTAAAGAAAAGGAACTTAAAGTAATAGAAAATAGTATCAAAGAAGGACTTTTTAATAACTTAGGAGAGGGAGAAACAAAGATTTCTTGTAAGCAATATTCCTTAAATGGTACAATAAAAGAAAAATTCAATGAGAAAAAGTTTGCAAAAGATAATCCTAAAGTTTATGAAAAATATATAGAAAAAGAACTTACATATAGATTAAGTAAAAAGAAAGAGGTTGAAGATGATTAATTTAGATGGCGCATACGCTGATAAAGAATCGTTTCACGAATGGATAATGGCTTGTTGTGATACTTTAGTTAGAAATGAAGATAAACTTTATAATATAACTAGAGATATGACAAGAGCAGTAGATGTGACATTTCCAATTCGTGTTAATGAAGTTGCTAGTATGATAATCGAAATAGATAAAGTAGTACAAAACCATGAAGAAAAAATGGTAGCTATTAAAAATATAGAAAGCGAAGAAAATGAAAATGTTTGACGATATATACGATTTTGTAGAACCAAACTCTGAAAGATGGTTGAGTCTTGAAGATTTACCTAACGAAAGATGGAAAAACATTAAAGATTTTGAAAATTGCTATATGATTAGTGATTACGGTAGGGTTAAGAGTTTGGAAAGATTTGTAGATAAGAAACATCACTATTTCGAAAAAATATTAAGACAATATAGAGATAAAGACGGTTATTTAATGGTTAGATTGTCAAAAAACAACAAAGTTAAACAATGTAGAGTTCATCAATTGGTTGGGGATACTTTTGTTGATAATCCAGAAAATAAACCTATTTACAATCATATAAAACCAGTAACAAAAAAATATTGTAATAATCACTATAAAAATCTTTCACCAGTAACATACAGTGAAAATATATTGTATGCTTATGAACTTGGTACAAAGATAAGAAAAAATCAATATAAAGGTGTTAAAGGTGTAAACAATCCTTTTTCAAAAAAAGTCAATCAATATGACTTAAAAGGTAATTTGATAAAAAAATGGGATTGTATCATGGATATTGAAAGAGATATGGGCTTAAATCATAGTAGTATCAGCGCTTGTTGTCGCAATAAAAAAAGAATGAAAACATATAAAGGATATATATGGAAATATAATAATTAATGATAAGGAGAATGAATAATATGAAAATAATAATGAAAATGAATAATAATTTTAAAACAGTGCCAGAAGGAAGAAGGAGATTTAAGATCACAAAGTCTGATTGTAGTCCTAGTGGTTCACCAAAACGATGGAATTTAACTTATGAAGATTGCGAAGGAGAAGGAAATATCTTAAATAGATTTGATTTTACAAACGATAAGTCAAAATTTGCTATGGCTAAATTCTTAGAAGCTATGTTAGATTTTAAAGACGGAGATGAGTTTGACACAACAGAAGATGCAAAACGTTGTTTAGGTTTAGAGTTTTATGCGGATGTTAAACATACACAGGGTAATCAAGTTGATGATGACGGAAACCCTAGAATATTTGCAAACATTGATAATAAGACGATTGAGAAAGCAACAGATGAAGTCAAAGAAGAATCACCAAGAAATTCAATTGCTAACGCTATTGACGGATTAGATTAATAGAAAGTACCTTAATGGTGCTTTTTTTTTTTGTGATTTTCTTTCGATTTTATAAAATATTATGAGTGAATTTTGATAAAGATTTTCGTATATAATCTATTTAGAAAACGAAATGATAGTTTTCTGTTTACCTTATCTACGGAGGTGTGAGTTTAAATTTAGAGTTAAATCGGTTTATACTTACACCTCTTTTTTATTTTGTTTAGGAGGAAAATATGAATAATAATCCTTATGTAAGAGGTTATATGCCTAATTACAACCAAACAGCTTATGAAGAAAATCTTTATAGTCAAATAGACAATCAAATAAATAACTTGGTAGGTATGAGAAATCAATTGAGAAATGCACAACAACAAACACAACAACCGCAACCGACAGCAATAAATCAAACTTTTCA
>JAEIGA010006480.1_pt1 | contig 17827 bp, 15 predicted proteins | sample 9270691 | NCBI WGS metagenome assembly JAEIGA01 (sample SAMN17057246, study PRJNA624740) | gut metagenome | biome: biome; isolation source: fecal sample | host: Bos grunniens | place: China: Xizang | collected 2019 | reverse complement strand
CGCTGAATGGTTTCGTTTCGGAGTGGCTGATGTATGTGGGTCTGCTGAACAATGTGGCCACAGGCGAAGAGGTGGTAGCCGCTGCCTGCGGTCTGATCGGTCTGGCCCTGATCGGAGGCATCGTGGTGCTCGCCTTCACGAAGCTCTATGGCACGGTCTTCCTCGGTTCGCCCCGCTCGCATGAGGTCGCCGAGGCCGGCGAGGTGGACAACTTCCGCATTGCCGCCACGGCACTGCCGCTGCTGGGTATCTTGGCCGTAGGACTCTTCCCGCAAGGAGCCATCCGCGTGGTAGCACGCGCCGCCGACTTCTTCCTGCCCTACGGCACCATGCACTCCACCGAATTGGCCGAGATCATCTTCGCCGAGACCCTCTCCATGCTCTCGATCACGGCCTGGATCTTGGTCGGTGTGATCGCCCTGGTCTTCTGGCTCAAGAGCCGTGCGCTGAAGCAGCGCACCGTCGCCTCGGGCCCCACCTGGGGGTGCGGATTCACCGCCACCAACACCCGCATGGAGTACACCGGTGAGAGTTTCTCCGAGGGCCTGCAGTCGATTGCCACTTCGCTCACGAAGAATACGGGCGAGGGGGATGCCGTGGCCCATCAGGAGATCTTCCCCTCCGAGCACACCTTCACGGTCGGCCACAAAGACAAGATCGACTCGCTGTTTGCCGCCTGGTGGATGCTGCTGCTGCGCCGCATCAATGGCTATGTGATGCGCCTGCGCACGGGAAAGATCAACCACTATGTTCTCTTTGCCCTGGCCTTCTTCGTGCTGATCTTCCTCTTCTCGATATTCAACTGGATCTAAAAACCGGATACTAAGATGCTACAGATACTCAACTTTTTGCTGCTCCTCGTGGTGGCCATCGCCATCCCGGGACTCATCAACCGCACACGAGCCCGCCTGGCCGGTCGCCTCGGCATCCGCTTCACGCAGCACCTGCGCAACGTAGGAGTGCTCCTGCGCAAAGGGGCCGTCTACTCCCCCACCACGACCCAACTCTTCCGTCTCACGCCCGCGTGCTACTTCGGCTCGGCGCTGGTGGCCCTGCTCTTCATTCCGGTAGGCGACCTGCATGCCGTCCTCTCTTTTAAGGGCGATGTGATCTGCTTCGCCTATACGCTCGCCATCGGTCGCTTCTTCCTGATTCTGGCCGCCATGGATACGGGAAGTTCGTTCGAGGGCATGGGTGCCAGCCGCGAAGCCCTCTACGGAGCCCTGGTCGAGCCGGCTATGATGCTGCTCTTCGGTACGCTGGCCCTGCTCTTTGGTTACACCTCGTTCGACGACATCTTCTCGGCAGCCCGCCAATTCGACGTGCAGCTCACGATCATCCTCCTGCTGATGGCCTACCTCTTTATCCGCCTGTTGTTCGTCGAGGCCGGTCGCGTGCCGGTGGACGATCCCCGCACCCACCTCGAGTTGACGATGATCCACGAGGTGATGTGCCTGGACTACTGCGGTGTAGACCTCGCCCTGATTCAGATGGGCGGATGGATGAAGAGTGCTGCGCTGGCCGTGGTGGCCGCCAATGCCGTGGCCATGCCCCTGGGCTACCACTGGTGGCTCGTCACCCCCCTGGCCATCCTGCTCTCGGCCCTGCCCATCGGTATTGTCGAGTCCTCGCAGGCGCGCAACAAGCTCTCGCGCAACACCACCTACATCCTGACGATCGTCGCCATGGCCGCCATCGTCTTCTTCATGGGCTACCTCATCCAGCAAAATATTTCGATTTAATGCCTCAATAGAATAAACCATGATACTTTCACTGATCATCCTCTATGTGCTGACGCTGATCTACCTGGCGACCACCGAGCGTTTCCGCAACGCGGCAACCATCATGTCGCTGCAGGGTTGGATCCTGATGGCCATTGCCATCGTGCGCCTGCATACCCTGAATTGGGCCGAGCTCACCTTCATCATCGCCGAGACCGCCCTCTTCAAGGGCATCATCGTACCGGCCATCCTCTTCTCGGTCATCCGCCGCACGAAGATCAACCGCATCAAGGCCTCGGGCTCCTCGCAGTTCCACTCGCTGCTGCTCTCGCTCGTCGCCCTTACGGCCAGCGTATCGCTCACCTATGTCCTGGCCGACGAGGCCTCGAAGGTCAATGTAGTCTTCTTCTGCGTGGCCCTCTACTCGTTGCTGAGCGGTCTGGTGCTCATCGTCCTGCGCACCCGCATCTTCTCGCACCTGGTCGGCTTCCTTGTCATCGAGAACGGTGTCTTCCTCTTCTCGACCGCCATCGGCGTAGAGATGCCCCACCTGATCAACATCGGCATCATGCTCGATATTCTGATCTCGATCCTCATGCTCGGAATCTTCCTCACGAAGATCGACGACAAACTCCACTCGGATGATACCGACCGTCTAACCCATGTAAAAGATTGATGCCCATGCTCTACTACTTTATCCTCTCGATTCTGATTGCCGGCCTCACCTTCACGGCCCGCAACAAGAAGACCGTGGCCCTGGTCGGGGGCGCATTCTTCGTGGTACAGTTTGCTCTGGCGGCCGCCATCCTGTGGGGTGGCTGGAGCGAGATGAAACACCTCCATTTCTTCACCTTCGATCCGCTGGGTTCGCTCTTCTATGTGCTGCTCACCGTGGTCGGGCTCTTCGTCTTCGTCCACTCGAAGGCCTATCTCAAGGAGAACTCCCTGAAGGAGTACCGACTCTACTTCGCCCTGCTGATGCTGCTCGAAACGGCGATCACGGGAGTCTACTTCTCGAACAACATCGCCGTGACGTGGATCTTCCTCGAGGCCACGACACTCTGCGCCGCCGGCATCATCTACCATCGTCGCGAGGAGCATGCCCTGGAGGCCACTTGGAAGTATGTCTTTGTCTGCTCGACGGGTATCGCCATGGCCTACCTCGGCATCCTGCTGCTCTGCTCCGTAGCCGAGGGGGGCTCGCTCGAGTATACGGCCCTGCAGGAGCGTCTTCGCGAGGGAAATCCCCTCTTCCTGAAGATCGCCTTCCTGTTGGTGCTGACCGGCTACAGCTGTAAGATGGAGATCTTCCCCCTCTATACAATCGGTATCGACGCCAACTTTGCCGCCCCCTCGCCCGCCTCGGCCCTCATCTCAACGGGTCTGGTCAATGCCGGCTTCCTGGCCATCTTCCGCATCTACCGCCTGATGGCCACGACCGAGATCTTCCCTTGGGTAAAATCCGTGCTGCTGATCGTGGGTATCTTATCGCTGGCCATCGGCGCCCTCTTCCTCCGCCGCACAAACCACTACAAGCGTTTCCTAAGCTACTCGACGGTCGAGAATATGGGCATCGTGGCCATCGGACTCGGCATCGGAGGGGTAGGCGTTTGGGCCGCCCTGTTCCATGTGGTCTGCCACACGCTGATCAAGAGTTCGCTCTTCCTGCAGCTGGCTGTGGCCCGTCAGGTCTACGAGAGCTACCGCATCAACCGCCTGGGCGACTACATGACGGTCAATAAGGTGGGAGCCCTCGGCATGTTGATTGGCACGATCGTGGTGCTGGCCTTCCCGCCCTCGCCGCTCTTCCTCTCGGAGGTGATGATCTTCCAATCGATCTTTGCTTCGGGACGCTGGTGGATTGCCGCCATCATGCTCATTCTGCTCTGCATTGTGATCTACTCGATCTCGGCTCGCATCATCAAACTCTGCTACCAGCCCAATCAGGAGCAACTGCACCCCTCGAGCGTTGATCGTGCCCTTTCGTGGTCGGCCCTGCTCCTGCTGGCCGCCGCCATGATCCTCGGCCTGTGGCAACCCGAGTGCCTCACCCAAACCCTCAACCAAATAGCCATCTTCTAATCGGACTTTACGATGAAATACTATATCACCAACAACCGAGCTGCCTCGGTGCTACTGAAAGAGATTCCGGAGGCCGGCTATGCCGAATTCTTTGCCGATGTGGACGAAAAGCTCCGCGACGAACATTTCCACCTGGGGCACTACTTCGCCCTGCCGGAGGATGAAGAGCGTCTGCGTTTCTACTGCCTGCTGCTCGACGACCGTACGGGAGAGGTGCTGATCGCCTCGCACGCCATGGAGTACTACGACGAGAGCGAACTCCCGTCGCTGACGGCCCGCCACGCCGAAGTACACCCCTTCGAGCGCGAGATCTCGGAGCGCTACGGCATCCGCTTCTCGGAGATGCCCTGGGCCAAGCCCCTGCGCTTTCCGTTCGACCGCTTCGACAAGCGCAGTTCGATGGACAACTACCCCTTCTACACCATGGAGGGAGCCTCGCTCCACGAGGTGAATGTGGGCCCGATCCATGCCGGTATCATCGAGCCCGGAGCCTTCCGCTTCATCTGCAACGGCGAGCGCGTGTTGCACCTCGAGATCGCCCTGGGCTACCAGCATCGCGGCGTAGAGCACGCCTTCGCAGCAACGCGCAACCGCCTGCGCCAAATGCTGCTTTCGGAGAGCATTGCCGGAGATAGTGCCATTGCCCACTCGACGGCCTTTGCCGAAGCCCTCGAAAAACTTTCAACCAAGTCGCTTCCCCAATCCGAGAACCTGGAGATCGAGCGTATCGTAGCCCTCGAGTTGGAGCGCATGGCCATGCAGATTGCCGACACGGGTGCCCTCTCGATGGATATCGGCTACCAGCTCGGGCAAGTGGCCTGCGAGGCCCTTCGCACCGTGGTGATCAACACCACGCAGGCCTGGTGCGGCAACCGTTTCGGCAAGGGGCTCATTCGTCCTGCAGGCACGAATTTCCCCTTGACGGCCGAGAAGATCGCCCTGATTCGTGAGAACGTGCGCGATGTCCGCCGCCGCTACCACGAGGTAGCCGAGGATCTGAAATCGTCGCCCACGATTTTGGCCCGTTTCGAGCAGTGCGGCATCGTCTCGAAGCAGGATATGGTACAGATCGGAGGTGTCGGTCAGGCGGCACGCGCCAGCGGCTTGGGTCGCGACCTACGCACAACACATCCCTGGGGCAGCTATGGCAAGAAGATTCAACACGAGAGCCTCTGCGAGCCGGCCGGCGATGTGATGGCCCGCCTGTTGGTCCGTTGCCGCGAGGTATTGCAGTCGGCCGACTACATCGAGAAACTCCTCTGCGACTTCAACCCCGAGGCGGCCTCCCCGAAGCCCGACTTCGACTTCTCGCTCAAGGCCGATTCGCTTGCGTTCGGCTTGGTCGAGGGGTGGCGTGGTGAGACCTGCCACGTGGTGGTAACCGACCACGAAGGGGCCGTCAAGGCGTGCAAGGTGAAGGATCCGAGCCTCCACAACTGGTTGGGGTTGGCCTTGGCCGTGCGTGGCGAGGGAATCTCCGACTTCCCGATCTGCAACAAGAGTTTCAACCTTTCGTATTGTGGTCACGACCTCTAAACCCGGAGAAGAGCAACAAGAATTATTCAAGCCGATTCGGCTTGGTCTGTACCGAAATAAAAGAGAAATATGATACTGCCTAAATTACGCGTATTGAAGAGCCATGGCTCACAGTATATCCCCGATTTGAATGCCGTGGAGCTCACCAAGGAGTTTCGCGGACGCCCCGTGCTGAGTGAGGGGGGAGATCCCAAAGCCCTCGAAGCAGCCTCCCAACTCTGCCCCACGGGGGCCATTTCGACCGCCCCCTTTACGCTCGACCTGGGACGCTGCCTCTTCTGTGGCGAATGTGCCCGCCGAGCCCCCCAAAGCATCCGTTTCACCAACGACTACCACATCGCTTCGCCCACGCGCGAAGGGTTGGTCGTACGCCCCGGCCAGGAGCAGATTCCCTTCGATGAGCAGGCTATTCGCCCCGAGGTGCGCAAGTATTTCAAGGAGGCATTGAAATTGCGCGAGGTCTGCGCCGGAGGCGATGCCTCGGTGGAGATGGAGCTCAACGCCTCGGGCAATGTAAACTTCGACTTCGGCCGCTTCGGAGTGGAGTTCACCGCCTCGCCGCGCCATGCCGATGGTACGGTGATCACGGGCCCCATCTCGCAGAATATGGCCGAAGCCCTCGAGATCAGCCACCAGGCCATTGCCGAGCCGAAGGTGCTGATCGTCTGTGGTTCGGAGGCCATCTCGGGCGGACTCTTCGCCGAGAGCCGCGCCGTGGATCGCTCCTTCCTGGAGAAAAACCAGGTCGATCTTTGGGTGCCCGGCACCCCGACCCACCCGATGACCTTCATCGACGGCGTGATGAACCTCCTGGGACGAAAGAAGAGAGCGTAAAACTACCCTCTAAACCCTTTCGTCCTGTAAAACAAATCGTTAGCCGACATGCTTGTTCGCCTGTTTCTCTCGTTTCTGAAGATCGGAGCCTTCACCTTTGGTGGTGGCTACGCGATGATTCCCCTGATCGAGCGGGAGGTGATCGAGCGCAAAGGGTGGGTGGATCGCAGTGAGTTCTTGGATCTGCTGACCCTCGCCCAATCGGCCCCGGGCCCCATCTCGCTCAACACGGCGGTCTTTGTGGGCTACAAGGTGCGTGGCTACCCGGGAGCCATCGCCTCAATTTTGGGGGTGGTACTCCCCTCGTTCACCATCATTCTGCTCATCGCCCTCTTTTTTCGGGAGGTGCGCCACAACCCGTGGGTGGAGGCCGCCTTTCGGGGTATGCGCCCCGCGGTAGTGGCCCTGATCGTCTATCCGGTCGTAAAACTCGCCAAGGGGATGCATGTTTCGATGTTCTTCGTCATTGCAGCCACGGCCCTTGCGATCTGGTATTTCGAATGTTCGCCCGTTTTATTGCTGATTCTGGGCGGAATCGGGGGGCTCTGCCGAGTGCTCTACCAAGCCAAGAAAGGGGGTGAAAGATGATCTTTTGGCAACTCTTTCTGAGCTATCTGAAGATCGGCTTCTTCGGGTTTGGCGGGGGCTATGCCATGCTCTCGCTGATCCAAAACGAGGTCGTGGTGCGCCACGAGTGGATGACCGGCGCCGAATTTGCCGACATCGTGGCGGTATCGCAGATCACCCCCGGGCCGATCGCCATCAACTCGGCCACCTATGTGGGCTATACGGTAGGTTGCCAATACGGCGGTAGCGGCTGGGGCATTCTCGGTTCGCTGATTGCCACCTTTGCCGTCTGTCTACCCGCCCTGACGCTGATGATCCTCATCACGCGCTTCTTCCTGCATCTACACCGCAACCCCTGGATCGAGGGGGCCATGCGGGGCATGCGCCCCGTAGTGATCGGCCTGATCGCCTCGGCCGCCCTGCTGCTGATCTTCCCCCACTCGGCCGATCCCGCCGAGCAGAACTTCGTCGACCTTTGGAGCTGGCTCCTCTTCGGTGGGGTCTTTTGGGGTTCGCTCAAGAAGGTCAATCCCATCTTGCTGATCCTCCTCTCGGCCGCAGCCGGTATCGTAATCTACGGGTAAGGGGGCAAAATCTTTGGAGATACAAAATCAGAAGCGGAGAGTCCATGATTAGACTCTCCGCTTCTGATTTCTGCACGTTCACTCCACTACTTCGCAGGGCTGTAGAGACGGGCCGGGCGCGAAAGGAGTTTGCGTCCCTCGCCCACCGTGGCCGGGTTCTTGGCCATGGGGGCTGATTGAGCAGTTGTCGGGCGATCCACAGTAAAGTTTACGATCGGATATTCATCGCCATCCATGGCGTAGAAGTCGCCATAGTAGTAGGCCGAATAGGCCATCGAGACAAAGTTGTAGTCGTAGCCGTTGTACTGGAACATGGCGGGGAACATGCTCAGGTGGGTACCGTCGCAACGGCCCTCATAGACCACACCCGAGTAGCCGCCGTGGGGCGTGATGGAGCCTCCGGCCGAGGTCATGCCCGTGAAGACAATCACATACTCGTATTCGCCGATCACCATACGGCCCAACTGCTGGATACTCTCGATCGAGATCTTGCCGGTCTCGGGGTGGAAGCGGGCCTCGAAGGGGAACTCCTCGCCCAACACCGACTTCGACCAACCGTAGACCTTATAGCTGCGGTTCGAGACAAGCTCCTCGAAGCGGATGTGGTAGGAGTCACGCGTGTAATAATCCTCCGACGACTGACCCGCTACGACCCACTCACCCAAATAGGCCTTGTAGGCATCGGTGGCCTCATCTCCGCCATAGAAGGGTTCTGTCGCCTTCACAGCATAGCCTACCTTCCAGCCATCGCGCCAGGGGAAGACGGCCAGGTAGCAGTACTCGGTATCGGGCTCTAACTCGGCCATCAGGCTCGAGATGTAGCCATAGTCCGAGATCATGGCCTGCACCTCTTCGCTCAGGTTCTCGAGCAACGAATCGAGCAGCGCAATGTGCTCCTCGGAGGGATCCTCGGCCAACTCGGCCAGGGTGAGCGAACCCAATGCGGCCTCCACCTCGCTACGCGTGGCAAAGAGATGACGGATCTTGGCGGGGTTGATCTGCTCGTCGTAGAAGTTCCAGGGGTAGACCGTCAATTCAAAGGTGTCGTAGGCGTGGAAGCCCATCAACTCGCGCTCGTAGGGGCGCAGCGTAACCGACACCGTAGGAATCAACTCGGGGCTCTCGTAGACCTGCTCCTGATAGAAGGTATCTCCCGAGGTATCAACACCCAACACGCAGAGCGTATAAGAGGTCGAGGGGTTAATCGTCCAGGAATCGGTGTAGGTGTTGGCTACCGCATAGCCATACTCATAGAGGTAGTCCTTCATCCCCTCGATACCGTGCTGGCCCTTATAGCTCTCCACCTGTTCAGTCTCAAAGAGGTTGTAGAAGAAGAACCTAATACCGCGAGCACACTCCATGCGAACGGTGATGGACTGCGACGAGAGGGCCTCCTCCTGAATGTAGAGCGAGTTATCCGACTCCCCGGCAGGCTCGGTCATTAGGGTGATCACCTCGGCCTCCCCCAGGAAGTCGTTGGCCGCAGCATTGATCGGAGCATAGAGCACATAGTAGCTCTTACCCCCAACGATCGTGGCAAAGAAGGGGGCACGCGCATCGTTCGGATCGCCCGCGCACCAAGTATGCTCGGCCGAACCCTGCGTGTGGAATCCGTAGTCGGCCAGGCACTGCTTGAGAAAGACATCCATCTCGAACTCTTCGCCATCGGTCATATAGCGTTGCATGAGCAGGTACTCAAAGAGCCACCCCTCCAAATAGGTGTGCATGTAGTAATCCTCCTCCGAATCACAGCTCACCGCATAGGTAAAACTCATCTTGTCGGCACTCACCGAGGCAATATGTGTCGCCTCGGGAAAGAGAAGATCCTCCTTAAACTCGAGGGTCGTGAAGGAGAGTGTGCGGATACGCCCATACTCCCCCGCCTGATTTTTCGCTACAGCATAGAGCGTATAGTCGGTCTCGGGGGTGAGGGATTCGATCTTCTGACTCAGTTTCTCTCCGGAGGGCGTAAGCGGAGTGCCCATCTCGAGAAGTTGCAACTCGGTGGGGGCCGTTTGGTTAGCCGGCAAGCAAAGCAACGCAGCCTCCGTAGCGTTGGTTACGATGTACTCCAACTCCACCGTGCTGGCGGTTACCTCGCCCAAGATCAACGAAATCGAAGGGGTGGGAAGGTCGGGTGTGGGCTGCTCCGTCTGTTCGGTCGGAGAGTCGCTACACGCAGCAAACAGAAGGCCGAAGAGGGCCAAAAGAGCCTGTAAAATCTTTTGTTTCATAGTGTAAGTTTTGTTAATCATATTCAGTTTATGGGTATTTCCTTTCGGGGGAATTACGCAAGCAAAGTTACATTTTTTTGCGTTCACATGCAAATTCGAGCGAGAGAAATGGGGTGCTTATCGATTTCTTTGCAGAAAGGTGCAGGTATTTCATTGTCAGCCCTCACCGGGGCAAAAAAAGCACTCCTAAATTTTAGGAGTGCTTACGCTTCTGAAAGAGCGTTTTAGATTATTCGGGCTGGATAGCCTCGCTGGGGCAAACGCCTGCGCAAGTACCGCAGTCGATGCACTTGTCAGCGTCAATCACATAGATGTCGCCGGCCGAAATAGCCTCTACGGGGCACTCGCTGATGCAGGTACCGCAGGCAACGCACGAATCCGAAATTTTGTAAGCCATAGTTTTTGTAAGTTTAGTTTGTAAGTATTGTGTGTGCAAATATAATCATTTATTTGCTAAAACCAACATTGTCGAGCTATTTATTTTCAACCGACTCTTCGCGAACTACTTTTTCACCCCTTTGTAGACCAAGAATCCGACGACCAGAATCACCGCAAGGATGATGCCGATTCCAATCTCATGGCTGTAGCGGGTAACCGTCTCCAGGAGTTGCTCCTCGGGAACCACCGACTCCAAGTAGTAGCCCAACGCAGCCAGCACCCCGTTCCAGACTCCGGCTCCAAGGGCCGTAAAGAGGGCAAACTTCGCAAGGTTCATGCGAGCCAGGCCGGCCGGAATCGAGATCAACTGACGCACCGCCGGCACCAAACGACCAATCAGCGTGGCAGCCACTCCATATTTCACAAAGAACTGCTCGGCCGTCTCCACCTTCTTCTGGTCGATCAAACACATGTGACCAAAACGGCTGTTGGCAAAGGCATAGACGATCGGCTTACCGAGCCACAGGGCCAGGAAATAGTTGATCAAGGCCCCCATGAGGGCTCCGAGCGTGGCAAAGAGGACGACCAACCACACATTGAGCTCGCCCGTGGCAGCCGCCTTGTAGGCCGCCGGGGGAACCACCACCTCCGAGGGGAAGGGGATGAACGAGCTCTCGATGGTCATCAGCAGGGTGATTGTCCAATAGTTCAAGTTGTCCAAACACCACTGAATAAATCCGACAGACTCCATAGTACTCAATTAAAAGGGGTTACCACCTACTCGTTACTCGTTCGAAATCCACTCGAAACCGGTGTAGGGAACCAGGGCCTCGGGGATGCGAATTCCCTCGGGGGTCTGGTTGTTCTCCAACAGCGCAGCCACGATGCGGGGCAGGGCAAGCGACGAACCATTGAGCGTGTGGGCCAGCTGCGTCTTCTTCTTATCGTCGCGGTAGCGCAACTTGAGGCGGTTGGCCTGGAACGACTCGAAGTTCGAGACGGACGAAACCTCCAACCAACGCTTCTGAGCCTCGCTATAGACCTCAAAGTCGTAGGTCAAGGCCGAAGTGAAAGACATATCGCCACCACAGAGGCGCAGGATACGATAGGGAAGTCCCAACGCCTTGACGATCGACTCCACATGGGCCACCATGCCGTCCAAAGCCTCGTAGGAGTGGTCGGGGTGCGAGAGCTGCACGATCTCCACCTTGTCGAACTGGTGCAGACGGTTCAAGCCGCGCACATCCTTGCCATAGGAGCCCGCCTCACGACGGAAGCAGGGGGTGTAGGCCGTCACCTTCACGGGGAAATCCTTCTCATCGAGGATCACATCGCGGAAAATATTGGTCACGGGCACCTCGGCGGTAGGCACCAAATAGAAGTTATCGGCCGTAGCGTGGTACATCTGTCCCTCCTTATCGGGCAACTGTCCCGTACCAAATCCCGAAGCCTCGTTGACCAGGATCGGGGGCTCCACCTCCTGATAACCGGCCGCCGTATTGCGATCCAGGAAAAAGTTGATCAGCGCACGCTGCAGACGCGCACCCTTTCCTTTGTAAACAGGAAAACCGGCACCGGTAAGTTTCACGCCCAGATCGAAATCGATGATGTCATACTTCTTGGCAAGCTCCCAGTGAGGCAGGGCATCGGCAGGCAACTCGGGAATGTTATCCGACTGCTTTACCACCACATTCTCCTCGGCCGTACGCCCCTCGGGCACGATCTCTGCGGGGAAGTTGGGCAACGAAACGACAGCCGCCTGCAACTCCTCGGCCGCCTTGGCCTGCTCCTCGGAGAGTTCGGCCGAACGGGCCTTCAGTTCGGCCACACGCGCCTTCATGGCCTCGGCCTCCTCGCGCTTGCCCTGCCCCATCAGGGCACCGATCTGCTTGGCCGCCTTGTTCTGCTCCATCAGGCAGTTATCCAACTCGGTCTGCAAGGCTTTGCGCTTGTCGTCCAGCGCCTCAATCTTATCCAACACGGGAGCGGCATCCACCCCCTTTTTTGCCAATTTGCGGATGGCGGCCTCGCGGTCGTCACGCAGTTGCTTGATTGTCAGCATACCTTTATCTTTTTGTTTTGATTCTTCGGAATGTTTTTCTTCAATCGGCAAAAATACAAAATAATTTTGAATTTTGAATTCTAAATTTTGAATTTTCACTACCTTTGCGTTATGAAGCACAAGATCGAACTTTTGGCTCCGGCTCGCGACTACGAAGCGGCCGTGGCGGCGATTGAGGCGGGAGCCGATGCCCTCTACATGGGAGGTGCCCGTTTCGGGGCGCGCGTGGCGGCCGGCAACTCGCTCGAGGACATTGCCCGCGTGGTGCGCTATGCCCACCGCTTTGGGGTGAGGGTCTACTGCACCCTCAACACGCTGCTCTTCGACCAGGAGCTGGTGGCCGCCGAGAAGCAGGCCCGTGAGTTGATCTCAGTGGGAGTCGATGCCCTGATCGTGCAGGATATGGCCTTCCGAAGGATGAACCTTCCGACCGAACTGCACGCCTCGACCCAGACCAACAATGTCGATCCGGAAGGGGTTCGTTTCCTGGCCGAGTGCGGATTCTCACGCGTGATCCTGGAGCGCGGTCTCTCGATCGAGGAGATTCGGGCGATTCGTCGGGCGACGGATGCCGAGTTGGAGTGCTTCGTTCACGGAGCCATCTGCGTGGGGTCGAGCGGTCGTTGTTTCCTTTCGCGCTCGATGACTGCAGACCGCAGCGGCAACCGCGGTGCCTGCTCCCAACCCTGCCGCCTGAGCTACGACCTGATCAATGAGCGGGGCGAAAAGATCCTTGCCGGAAAACACCTACTCTCGGTACGCGACATGAACCTCACCGCACGCCTCGGGGAGTTGATGGATGCCGGCATCTGCTCCTTCAAGATCGAGGGACGATTGAAAGATACGACCTATATCCGCAACGTGGTGGCCTGGTATCGTGCCGCCATCGACCGCGAATTGGCCCTGCGGCCCCACCTCGAGCGCAGTTCGGTGGGTCGCTCCGTGCCCGACTTCACCCCCGATCCGGCCAAGAGTTTTACGCGCGGATTTTCGGAGTATATGTATTCGGGGCGCACGACCTATGTCGCCTCGTTCGACACCCCGAAGGCGGTGGGCGAATATGTCGGGCGCATCGTCAAGTGCGACCGCCGAGGCTTTCTGCTCGACCGCGACCACACGCTGGCGGCCGGCGACGGGATCTGCTTCGCCGGGCGTGGCACCAACGTAAACCGCGTAGAGGGGCGCCGCGTGGAGCCCAACCGCATGGAGGGGATCGAGCCCGGGATGGAGCTCTTCCGCAACTTCGACCGCCTCTTCACCCAACAGTTGGAGCGCAGTCGGATGCGGCGACAAATTCCGATTCGCATGGTGGTGCAACTCGCTGAAGATCATCTCCGGATCACCGCCACCGACTGCGAGGGGATCTCCTATTCGGTGGAGCACCAAGGCCCCTTCGAAGCGGCACAGAATTCAGAAAAGATGCGTTCGACCCTACAACAGCAGTTGTCCAAGAGCGGCGATACGATCTTTAAGGTCGAAGAGGTCGAGATCCTTGGCTCGCCACGCTTTCTCCAGGCGTCGCTCCTGGCAGAGTTGCGACGCAGATTGTTGAGCGGGCTGGAGCAAAAGCGAGAGCAGTGCCCCTTTGTCCACGACATCCGCCCCGAATCGCTCGCCCCGCGCCACCCGAAACGCGCACTCACCGCCGAGGAGAATGTCACGAATCGCCTTGCCGAAGCCTTCTACCGCGACCACGGGGTGGAACAGATCGCCCGCGGATTGGATCTCGCCCCCTCGACCTTGGGCCAGCGAGTGATGCGCTCGCCCTACTGCATCCGTCGCGAGATCGGACAATGCCTGAAGAAGAACCCCACCCTGAAGGGGGAGTTGTATATCGAACACGGAGCCTTCCGCTACCGCCTGCATTTCGACTGCAAGCGGTGCGAGATGAGCCTGATACACGAAAACAGAAGATAGCAAGCTATGTTGAAAGCACTAAAGACCCGATTTGAGGATTACGAACTGATCGACTCCGGCAACTTCGAGAAGCTGGAGCGATTCGGCAAGTTTATCACCCGCCGTCCCGAGCCCCAGGCCATTTGGCAGCGTTCGCTCGACGAGCGGGAGTGGCAGCGGTTGGCCGATGCTTCGTTCCTGCGCGACGCCAAGAGCGAGGAGCGCGGCGAGTGGCGCACCAAACCCTCGATGCCCTCGCGTTGGACGGTGGCCTACGACTATAAAGAGATGCACCTACGCATGCGCCTCGGACTCACCTCCTTCAAACATGTAGGGATCTTTCCCGAACAGGCCGAGAATTGGAATTTTATTTACGACCGAGTTGAAGCGCTCTCTTCCCTCAAGGGACGCAAGGCGAAGATTCTGAATCTGTTTGCCTATACCGGAGGAGCCACCCTCGCGGCACGGGCTGCCGGGGCCGATATCACCCATGTCGACTCGGTGAAGCAGGTCGTCACTTGGTCACGCGAGAACATGGAGTCGAGCGGTCTGGAGGGGGTACGCTGGATGGTGGAAGATGCCCTGCGCTTCGTCAAGCGCGAGGTACGCCGAGGCAACCGCTACGACGGTATCATCCTCGATCCTCCGGCCTACGGACGCGGCCCCGAGGGCGAAAAGTGGGTCTTGGAGAGCCACATCGGCGAGATGCTGGCTGCCTGCGCCGAACTGCTGGAGCGTGAGGGGGCCTTCCTGGTACTGAACCTCTACTCGATGGGGCTCTCGGCCATGCTGGCCCGCACGGCGGTGCGCCAAGCCTTCGGAACCCCCAAAGCGGAGGAGGCCGGCGAGCTCTTCTTCGCCGACCGAGCCGGCAAGGAGCTTCCGCTCGGCACCTATTATCGTTTCACCCGTTAAAAGAGATAGATTATGGTACTTGTTGTTCTTGGAGCCCTCCTCTTCGGATGCCTCCTTCCCGCCTTGGTGGGTTGGCTCGGTAGTCATCGCCAATTGGGCTTTGGCTGGGCCTTTCTGATCAGTTTGATCTTCACGCCCCTCATCGGATTGATCTTCGTTCTGCTCTCTTCGCCGCTACCCACGGGCAGCGAGCCCAAGATCGGCTGCATCGGAGGTTGCCTGTCGTTGGCCGGCTTGTTGCTCTTGGGCTTCCTGCTGATGTTCGGCGTCGCCCTGTTACTTCTCCCGCTCTAATGTGAGGGAATCCACAACAAAGATGGCTGTAGCAATGCTACAGCCATCTTTGTTGTGTGAATTCAGACCCTGTGATTTAAAATCCATCGGGCACCTCGGCAGCCCCCTCCTTGCTCAGTTCGATCACCTCCATCAACAGTGGCCCATAATTGCCTTCGGCATCTTTGGCCACCCCCATAATCGTATTGGTTCCCCAATAGCAGGCGATCAACTGCGAGGTGAGGTTCTTCTGCGTCGGAGCAATCAGCAGGTTGTTGATAATGACGGCGCGGGCACGATCCGTCAGGTCGTCCAAAGCGATATAAGACCACCACTCCACCGCATCGTCCGAGGGCTCCACCTCGATGGCCACAGCCGCAAAGCCCTTGAATCCCTTATACTTCTCGGGATCGAGGTTGTAGAGGTCGGTACCGTCGTAGTAGGTCCACCCCTTGAGCGTGAGCGCGGCATCGGAGCGCACCTCGTTGGGGCTCATGAACTTCTCACCCACCGAGAAGGGGGCCGTCGGGTTGCCTTGAGCATCGACCGGCACACACCACTGGCGATACTCGGTAACAGCACGGTAGCGCATCGTGTAGTGTAGCGGACCCATCGTAGCAATCATATCCACCACCTTGGCACGGCTCCCCAGCTCGGCGATGTAAGCCGAAATCATCGCCTCGAGGTTCTCCGCCAGGGCCTGCTGCGGATCGCTAAACTTGGCAAGCAGGGCCTGGTAGTACTCCTCCTCCATCACATCGCTGATGTAGACGACCGAGTGATCCGACGGAGCTACCGTAGCGATCATATCGAAGTCCTTAAACTCAAGATTCATAGCGAAGGAACAAGCCTGAGGGTCGCCCCCTTCGGGCACAGCAAATCGCTTGCGGATGGCGGGTGTAGTGGCCATGCCGGCCGAGTAGCCAAAGGCGATCACCTCATACTCCCAGCCGCTCTTTCCCCCCTCGTAGAGGGTTTGATCGCCCACATAGGTGATCTGCTCGATCGCTCCCCAGGCCATGTTGTTCGAGATAACCCAGGCGGCAATCTCTTCGTCGGAGATCTCGCCTGTGATGGTGGTCGGATAGGAGGTGATCACATAGGGATCCTCGTTCGTGGTGGTTACATCCACTGTGAATCGCCCCTCCTCGGGACCCGTGATCGTCACGTCGATCTCATTCTCCGACTGCGGAGCGGGGAGGGTTCTAAACGGTACAGCAACCACCTCGGTAGTCGAGAGCCCCTTCTCATCAATACCCACGGCAAGGGCGTAGTAGTTCGAGTCAGGCTTGAGCGAGGTGAGGTAGAAGCCGTCGTTTCCGTAGGAGGTCATCATCCGAATCGCCTCTGCAAGTTCGATCTCCATCGACTCGGTCAGGTTGCCGACCATCCAGATCAAATAGCTATCAATACCGCTGCGCTGCGCCTCGAGGTAGTTGGATTCCGAGAGGACATCCATATAGTAACCCGCCTCGGCATTCAAGGGGGTCACCTCCACGGTCACCATCGTTGCCGTCACATCCTTCACATCAATCGTAAAGGGGGCTCCGAGAGGAGGTTGGGGTGGATTAACCGGGTCTGCTTGGGGTGCAACAGGATCATTGCTACTGCAACCAACCAGTAGAAGAGTTGTAAGGAGGGTTGCCAAAAAAAGTGGAAATCTCTTCATTTGTGTAAAAATTAGGTCTAAAAATTAGTAGCCGAGAGCGGAAAGGCTCTCGGCTACAAAGATAAGAAATTATTCTAAAATCCACAAACCGTATAGTTTTTTTTTATAAACCTCCTCATTACTCCTCATAAAGGAGATAACGGCAGCGTAACCGACGAAATGTCTCAACCTCGGGCTGCCAGCGGGCCTCGATCTCGTCGGCCGAAGCTCCCTCGAGGATCATACGGCGCACCCAATCCACGCCAATCAACTTCTCGAACATGCCATTGAAGAAATCATCCCCGATCGGCATCGCCCGATAGGCCTCCACCACAAAGTCGAGTTGCAGCCCGCGGGGAGCCTGGTCAAGTTCCCGAAGGGAGCGGCCTCCACACACCATCCCCTTGAGGGGAGGCTCCTTGGCTCCGGCCATCGAGCACGGAGTGAAGCAATAGTCGAAGCCCAACTTCCCGATCAACTGCGGATGGCCGTAGCACTCAAAGGGGCGATCCGTACCGCGCCCAACGCTCAAAACCGTCCCCTCGAAGAGGCAGAGCGAGGGATAGAGAGCCACCGAACGCTCGGTGGGCAGATTGGGCGAAGGGGGAATCGGAAGCCGATAGGGGGTTGTATGGGTGTAGTTTTGGCAACGCACCACCTTCAAACGACAGGGCTTGCACCACCCCTCCCCCACCGCCATGTGGGCAATTTCGCCCATCGTCAGGCCGTGCAACACCGGTATCGGCAGGGCCCCCACCCCCGATTTATATCGTTGCATATCGAGGATCGGGCCATCAACCTCCGCCCCGTGAGGGTTGGGACGATCGAGCACCACCACCTCCTTACCGGCATCGGCACACGCCTCCATCATGCGGAGCATCGATATATAATAGGTGTAGAAGCGCACCCCCACATCCTGCATATCGACCAACAGCAGGTCGAACGAGGCCATTGCCTCGGCCGAAGGTCGGCGCGCATTTCCATCGTAAAGCGAGCGGATCGGTATGCCGGTCTTCTCATCGACCGAACTACGAACGTGCTCTCCGGCATCGGCCGTCCCACGAAAGCCATGCTCGGGAGAGAAGATCCCCGTAAGG
>JAEIGA010006479.1_pt1 | contig 17828 bp, 15 predicted proteins | sample 9270691 | NCBI WGS metagenome assembly JAEIGA01 (sample SAMN17057246, study PRJNA624740) | gut metagenome | biome: biome; isolation source: fecal sample | host: Bos grunniens | place: China: Xizang | collected 2019 | reverse complement strand
GCGATGAGGAAGGAGACCACGGTGGCCAGCAGGACACCGACGATGGTCTGCCACATCTTGTCTTTCGGAGTCATCGACATGAAGGCGATGATGGAGCCGGGAGCGGCCGGGGAAACGAGACCGCACTTCATGATGCTGAACCAGAAGATGGCGACCATGTTGCCGACGATGGGAGCAATGATGACCAGCGGGTTCATGAGGACATACGGGAAGTAGATCTCATGGATACCGCCAAAGAAGTGGATGATGACGGCGCCGGGGACAGACTGTTTGGTCATCTTGTCTCTGGCGAAGGCCCAGTAGGCCAGGAGGACGCCGAGGCCGGGACCCGGGTCAGCTTCCAGCATGTACATGATGGAGCGGCCGGTCTCCAGAGCCTGTTCCGTGCCGATCGGGGTGAAGATACCGTGGTTGATGGCATTGTTCAGGAACAGGACCTTGGCGGGCTCGATAAAGATGGCAGCCAGCGGCAGCAGGCCGTGGTTGACCAGGATGTCGACGCCGGCGGACAGGACGGTCAGGATGGCCGTCATGGCGGGGCCGATGCCGTAGAAGCCGAAAATGGCCAGGATCATACCGAAAATACCGACTGAGAAGTTGTTGATGAGCATCTCGAAGCCTGCCGGCATTCTGGTTTCCATGAATTTGTCGAACTGTTTGATGCACCAGCCGGCGAGCGGTCCCATGACCATGGCGCCGAGGAGCATGGGCTGTCCTTCGGTACCGCCGACACCGGCAATGGTACCCATAACAGCGATGGCACCCATGACACGCCCGCGGTCGCCTCCGACCATGTAACCACCCTGGCCTGCGATGAGGACCGGGATGAGATAGTAGAGCATGTAGGGCTGGATGGTGGCGAGCCTCTCATTGGGAAGCCAGCCTTCTGCGATGAACAGCGCGGTAATAAAACCCCATGCAATGAACGCGCCGATGTTGGGCATGACCATTGCGGAAAGGAATTTACCGAACCTCTGGAGTCCGTTTTTCATCAGGTCTCCGTCTCCTTTCTTCTCAAAGCTGTCAAATAGCGTACGTCGGAATGTCTGAAACTTTAAAGGACGGTGATGCCGGCCTCTTCAAAAGCAGCCTTGCAGGCTTCCGGGATGTTGTCATCGGCGACCACGACATCGGCCTGGTCGAGATGACAGAACGTGAATGTGCTGCTTTTCCCGAACTTGGAAGAGTCGAGCAGCAGGATGGTCTCCCCTGCGTTGTTGACGAGGAACCGCTTGAGCGCGTTTTCCTCGGCATGACCGCAGTTGAACCCTTTGTCGTCGTAACCGGTGACCCCCATGAAGGCCTGGTCGAACCGGATCCGGGAAAGCAGTTCAATGGTCGTCTGACCGTACAGGCTCTTGCTGTTCCGGTTCAGGGTCCCCCCTGCCACATACACGTCCGCTTTGGTCAGCCGGGTGAGCTCCATGGCGCAGCTGAGGCTGCTCGTGAAGATCATCATGGGCTGGTCCGGCAGTGACCGCGCCAGCAGCGTGGTGGTGGAACCGGAGTCCAGGAAGATGGTGGTGCCGGGTTTGATGAGGGTGAGCGCTTTCTTGACGATCTGCTCTTTCTCGGCAACATTCCGGACTTCGCGAAGTCCGAGAAGGTCATCGTTGCCAAGGACCGTGCCGACCGCTTTCGCGCCGCCGTGCACCCGGATGATCTTCTTCTCGTTGTCAAGGGCCTTGAGGTCTGTCCGGAGGGTCATGTCCGACACTTCGGGAAAGGCCTTCTGCAGGTCTTTGAACGTGATGGAAGACCGGTCGTTGACGAACTGTACGATCCTGCTTCGTCTTTGTTCCATAGATTCCATATATTTCTTCCTCTCTGTACCCGGAGAACGCCGTCCCCTTCGACAGAGAGGGGCTTTCCGGGTTAGTCGTTCACAAAGTTTGCGAGAACATATTTCTCGGCTTCCACATTCCACAGGCCGTTGTGGGCGTCGACGAGGTCCGCGAGGTCCGCGTACCGTTTGTCATCGAGTTCTTCCGCCCGGGCTCTGAGTTCTGTGAGCGCGGTCAGCGGCATGTCGGTGTGGGTGTAGATGAGCTTTTTGCCGCCGGGAATGGACGGCAGGTTCAGTGTCGTCTCAGGGACACAGCTGAGGCCGCCGATGTGTGTGACCATGACGCCGGGGTAGATGCGGCCTTCTTCGGTCAGCTTCAGGGACTCGAGCATGTCGGCGGTGTTGCCGCCGGTGGTGCCCATGATGTGGGTGGCATTGTAGTGGATGTCATACATGTTCGTGAGGCCCTTGAGCTTCGTGTCGGTGGGGCCCGCGAAGAAGTTCAGGCATCCGTCTCTGCCGAGGATGTCCACCGCCTGCTCATAGACGGCGGGGATGGGCGCGTAGCAGAGGACGTCGTCATAGCCGGTGCCGCCGGAGATCTCTCTGAGCTCCGCGGCGGGGTCGGCCATGTCTTTCGTGTTGACGAACCGAACATCGATGCCCCGCTTGGCATATTCTTCCGGCGGGAACAGTTCCGCCGCGCGGTCGAGACGGCCCTGGTCGATGTCGGTGACCACCAGCATGCCGGGCGTCTTGTCGCGGTTGAGGATGTAGGTCACAGCGCCGAGACCCATGGGGCCGCCGCCCGCGACGATGGCGAGTTTGCCGCCTTCCTTGATGCCCATGATGTGGTTGTAGTCCCCCATCTTGGTGTGGTACATGGCGTTGACGGCGCCGATGGAGCAGGAGAGCGGTTCCGCCAGAGCGGCATCGTAGTAAGCTTCTCCGTTGTACTCCAGGAAGCAGTTGCACTCGAAGACTTCCATGGGCATGATGCAGTAAGTGGCATCGCCGCCGCAGAACTCATAGGAATACCCGGGGCTGTCCATGCTGCCCTTGTAGTTCAGCGCCGGCTGATGGGTGAACTTCATGCCGGGTTTGTACTTATCCTGATACTTCGCGCCGACTTCGACGATGTCCCCCGCCAGCTCATGGCCGAGGATGGCCGGATGGTCGGCCACGTCCGCGTGCACTCTCTTGTGCTCCACACCCAGCTTTGCCATCTTGTAGGTGGACATGCAGATGCTGTCGCAGACGATCTTGACCAGGATCTCATCGTCTTTGATGGGCGGAAGCTCGAACTCATCGATGCGGACATCGTTTGCCGCGTGAAGACGTGCTGCCTTTGCTTTCATAATACACTCTCCTCTGTTATTTTAAAAATCTGCGGGGCGATCCACCCCTTCTGAAATGGCGTGAAATTGTTGAAACAAAAGTCTATTCCCTTGATTCGCTTTCATTTTAACAGTTTCTTCCCCGGTTTTCAACTGTTATTTCAACAAAATTTTGACTTTTTAGTTGTGCATTATGACAGTTTTCTTCGTTTTTCAAGTTATTATTGCCCTTCAACTGTTGTTTCAACAACAAAAAGCACCCTCCCGGAGGAGGGTGCTTTGTCGTATCTGCTTTATTCGACGGTGACAGACTTCGCGAGATTTCTCGGTTTGTCGACGTCCAGGCCGCGGGCCAGGGAGATATAGTATCCGAGGAGCTGCAGCGGGACGACCGCGAGGGACGTGCTGAAGTGCTCGTCGACCTTCGGGACGAAGACGGTGAAGCGGGCCACGTCTTCCAGGCTGTAGTTGTCTTCGGTGGTCAGACCCATGAGGTACGCGCCGCGGCTGGCGGTCTCTACCATGTTGGAGACGGTCTTCTCGAAGACTTCGCTCTGCGTACAGACCCCAATGACCAGGGTCCCCTCTTCCACGAGGGAGATGGTGCCGTGCTTCAGTTCGCCGGCGGCATACGCCTCGGAATGGATGTAGGAGATCTCCTTGCATTTGAGGGAGCCCTCCATACAGGTGGCGTAGTCGATGCCGCGGCCGATGAAGAAAATGTCGTGGGCGTTGGCGAATTTCGACGCGAACCACTGGATGCGGTTCTTGTCCTCCAGGATGGTCGCGATCTTTTCGGGAATGCTCTTGACCTCTTCCACGAGCCGGTATGCCTCTTCGTCGGTCAGCAGACCGCGGACCCGGCCGAACTCGATGGCCAGAAGGTCGTTGGCGACGAGCTGGGTGGAGTATGCCTTGGTGGTGGCGACTGCGATCTCGGGGCCGGCCAGCGTATAGAACACGTGGTCCGCCTCTCTGGCAATGGAGCTGCCCACGACGTTGACGATGGCCAGGGTCTTGATGCCGCTGGCTTTCATTTTCCGCAGGGCCTCCAGGCTGTCCGCCGTCTCACCGGACTGGCTGATGATGATGGCCAGCGCGTCCTGCAGGAGCGGCATGCTCCGGTAACGGAACTCAGAGGCCAGCTCGACGCGGACCGGGATGCCGGCGAGGTCTTCCAGCACGTACTGGGAGGAGACACCGACGTGGTACGCGGAACCGCAGGCCACGATATAGATCTGGGAAATTTTTTTGATCTCTTCTTCGGAGAGGCCGACGCCGGACAGGTCGATTCTGTTCCCGTCCTTCACGACAGAATGGATGGTGTCCTCGACCGCCTTCGGCTGTTCATGGATCTCCTTGAGCATGAAATGCTCATAGCCGCCCTTTTCGGCTGCTTCCGCGTCCCATTTGATCTCTACCAGTTCCTTCTCGATGCGGTCGCCGTCGATGTTGAAGAACTCGACGCCGCCTTTTTTGAGATGGGCCATTTCCATATTATCAATGTAATAGACATGGCGGGTATAGTTCAGGATGGCGGGGACGTCCGATGCCACAAAGGCGTCTTCCCCGGTCATGCCGATGATCATGGGGCTGCCGTTACGGGCACAGAAAATCTCTCCGGGGTAGTCCGCGAACATGAGACAGAGCGCGTAGGAACCGCGGACTCTCAGGATGGCGCGGGCAATGGCCTCGATGGGGGTCTCCTGATATTTTTTGTAATAGTAATCGACCAGCTTGATGATGCACTCGGTATCGGTCTGGGAGTAGAACTCATAGCCTTTCTTTTTCAGTTTGGCGCGGATCTCCTCATAGTTTTCGATGATGCCGTTGTGCACGCCGACCACCGCGTTGTCATCCGAGTGGTGCGGATGGGCATTGGTCTCCGAGGGCGCGCCGTGGGTGGCCCAGCGGGTGTGGCCGATGCCGCAGGTCCCGATGACGTTGTCCTCGGAGCCGATCTTTTTCTTCAGGTCCGCGATGCGGCCTTTTTCCTTGACGATGACAGGCTCTGCTTCCCCGTCGCGCACCGCGATGCCGGCGGAGTCATAGCCTCTGTATTCCAGTTTGGAAAGACCGTCCAGCAGGACAGGCGCCGCCTGGCCCGCTCCGGTATAACCGACGATACCACACATATGCAGATCCTCCTGTGTGTCTTTTGATACCACAAGGGTTTTAATTACTATAACAAAAAGGGCGACTGAATTCAATCGCCCCTTACTATTACAGAAGTTTCATGCTGCGGTCTTCGCCGATGCCGACGTCGTCGATCTCATACTTCGTGCCGTCCTCACCGATGATGAAGCCCTTGAGGTCGCCAAAGGTGATGGAGTAGTCGGAGCAGGCCACGCCGAGGTTGAACTTGACGAGGTTGCGGTCATGGACCTGATAGTCGAGGTCGATGGTGCCGTAGTCGTCATAGATACGCCAGTGGTCGTAGTCATAGTGCTTGAAGTAGACCGGCGGCAGGCGGTCGTTTTTGTCGCCGAGCCACAGGATGTTTTCATTGTAGTCGTCCTGATCGATGGACTGGTTGCGGGTCAGGTTGAAGCCGAACTTCACCGGCTGGCCCTTCACGGTGCAGTAGCCCATGTTCGTGACCCAGTCGTAGTGGGCCTTTCTCGGGTAGTAGCCCCGATGGTCGTCGATGATGGCCATGGTGGCGTCGTTCGCCTTGTACTCTTTCCCGTTGAAGATGACAGAGCCCTCGACCGTGAAGATGTCCTTCTGCGAATAGAGACTGATGTTGCCGCCGAAGGGCATGGAACCGACCGCGGGATCGGACCAGCGCGTCAGATGCAGGTCGTAGGAGACCTCGTTCTTCCGCGTCTTCCCCGCGCCGTAGACCCGGGCTTTCCCCTGGTTCTGCCAGTTCTCGAACGTCATGCTGTTGCGCTTGCTTTTGGCAAAGGTCTCACTGCCGTCGAACAGGTTTTCGGACATGGCGGTTTTGAACGCCGGGACCGGAGACATGAACGCGGTCATCTCTTTGGTGGTCTTGTCATAGACCAGGGTCAGGGCGACGGTGACAGCGCCCCCGAGCACGGACATGGCCGTCAGGAACGAGATGTCTTCAAAGTTGACCTCCAGGGCCTCCCAGAGGGTGACCTTGACGCCGTTGAGGAACTTCGGGACCCCGACCTTCTTCGCATCCAGTAAATTGATGATGGGGAACTCTTTGTCAAAGGTCCCTACGGCGACCCGCCCCTTTTTGTCCACCAGACTCTCCGGCGTCGGGACGGGATAGCGGAGTTTGGACAGCGGGACCCCGTTCTTCGCCTTTTTCAGTTTCGGGTCGTAGTCCAGCTTTGCCGCTTTCAGGGCCTTGGCCTGCGCCTTCGCGGCGGCCTTCTTCTGCTTTTTCTTCTTTGGCTGCACGTCCTGCAGCTGCCATTTGGGTTTACGCGCCATATCGTTTCCTTTCATTTCATACAATGGATTCGTTCATAGAACCCTCACAATTGTTCGAACAATTCTCCCTGCCCCTATTGTAACGGGAAGTGACGTGTTTGGCAACCCCGTGAAACTTGAGTTTTCTCCGGTTCCCTGATAAACTTAAAACCTGTGAATATGTGAAAGAAGGAGAGTTATCATGGGAAACAGCTCACGTGAACAGTTCGGCTCCCGGCTGGGTTATATCCTGGTCTCTGCCGGCTGTGCCATCGGCATCGGCAACGTCTGGAAATTCCCGTACATCTGCGGGCAGTACGGCGGCGCCATCTTCATGCTCATCTATCTCGTCTTCCTGGTCATTCTCGGCATCCCCGTCATGACCGCGGAGTTCGCCATCGGCCGTGCTTCCAGGCGGAGCGCCGCCCTCGCCTATGACGTCCTGGAACCGAAGCACACCAAATGGCACTGGCTGCGCTGGCTGTCCGTCGTCGGCTGCTATCTGCTGATGATGTATTACACCACCGTTGCCGGCTGGATGATGAATTACGGCTTCAAGGAGATCGACGGCGCCTTTGTCGGCAAGACCCCGGAAGAGGTCACCGGCGGGTTCGGCGCCATGCTGGGCGACCCCATCCAGATGACCTTCTGGACCGTGCTGGTCTGTCTGCTCGGCTTCCTCGTCTGTTTCTTCGGCATCCGGAAGGGTGTGGAACGGGTCACGAAATATCTCATGATCCTGCTGCTCATCCTCATGGTCATCCTGGCGGTCCACTCGGTCTCGCTGGAAGGCGCCAACGAAGGGGTCCGCTATTACCTGGTCCCGAGCCTCGAAAACATCGAGGACCACGGCATCGGCGAAGTCGTCTTCAACGCCATGAGCCATGCCTTCTTCACCCTGTCCATCGGTATCGGTTCCATGCTCATCTTCGGCTCCTACATCGGAAAAGAGCGGAGCCTGCTCGGAGAGTCCATGGTCATCACCGCACTCGACACATTTGTCGCGCTGACCGCCGGCTTCATCATCATCCCCTCCTGCTTCGCCTACGGCGTGGAAGTGGGTGCCGGCCCGAGTCTCATTTTCATCACCATCCCGAACCTGTTCACCCAGATGGCCGGCGGCCGCTGGTGGGGCACCATTTTCTTCATCTTCCTGACCTTTGCCGCCATGTCCACCGTTGTCGCGGTGTTCGAGAACATCATCGCGTTCTTCATGGACCGGTTCGACTGGGACCGCAAAAAGAGCACGCTCATCAGCGGTGTTCTGGTCACCGTGCTCAGCCTGCCCTGCGTCTTCGGTTACAACATCTGGTCCCGCATCCAGATGCTCGGCGAGGGCTCCACGGTCCTCGACTTCGAAGACTTCATCGTCTCGAACAATCTGCTGCCGCTGGGCTCCCTCGCGTTCATCCTCTTCTGCACGCATAAGAACGGCTGGGGCTTCGAGAACTTCCTCGCGGAAGTCAATGCCGGCAAGGGCCTGAAGCTGCCCGACAACGTCTTCATGAAGTTCTATCTCACCTGGCTTTTGCCCCTCGTCATCATCGCGGTGTACCTGAAGGGCTACTGGGATATGTTCAAACCGGAAGTCGGCTACGACGCCCGCTTCTTCGGCTGGATGGCCTTCGCCCTCCTCTTCCTCGCGGCCATCATCACCATCTCGCTCCTCGGCGGAAAGAAACGAAGAGAACAATAAAAACAGCCTCCGGCATTCGCCGGAGGCTTTTCTTTATTCAGTCGAGGTTGCGGAACTTCGTCAGGAGGTCCTTGTAATAGGTGAACATGTCTTCCGTGGTCTCTTTCAGACCGTTCCAGGAGACGTGGTCCTTTTTCTCGATGGGCATGTTGTACCAGTGACCGGGCGTCACCTGCATGCCGGGCTGCCATTCGGTGGCTTCCTCGGTCAGCGGCGCGCCGGTGGCGATAGTGTTGACATATCCGTCGGTGGGCAGCCAGGCTTTGTTGATGCCATGGCGACGCATCTTCGGTGTGATGATATGGCTCGTGATAAAGCCCGCGTCCTTACAGAACAGGGACATTTCCTTGTCCGGGGTCTGAAGGCCGAAGAGGCCCTTATGGGACCGGCAGGCGCGATGGGCAAAGTAGTAGGTGCCTTCGTGCGCGTGGAGGTCTTTGTTGATCTCTTCCATGACATAGATGCCGAGTTCGAAGGCGCTGTTGTCGAACCGATTCTGGGCAAAGTTGTACATCTTCAGCCACTCATAGGTGGGCAGACGGAACCGGCGGACTTTCACCTTTTCCGGGTTCTTCATGACGCCCCACTGCTCCATATGCGGGTCATAGTACTTGCCGACCCAGCTGTTGCCGAGCAGGGTGACGAAGTAGAGCACATAGTAGCACATCAGCTTGTTGACGAGGATGCCGTGCCAGGCCGCATAGGTGGTGCCGTTATTGACACCGGACAGCGTGGTCACCGTATGGATGAGGTTGCCTTTTCCGCCCTTGAACAGGCCGGACAGTTCGTTCTCCGGCGTGCCGTTGCGCTCCTCTTCCGAGCCGTAGGCCATCAGATAGTCGAACATGCGGACGGTGGGGCCGCCGAAGCTGTGGCCCACCAGATTGATCTTCTCGTGGTCGCCGGGAGTCCCCAGGTCTTTGAGGATACCGGGATAGGTACGGCCATAGCGTTCGTGGCCATACTTCTCACTGTGGACTTTTCCGTAGTCGACAGTTCCGCCGTAAAGTCTTGCGTAAAGCTCGCAGCAGCGGTCCCAGAGACTGTTGAAGGGGCCGACCGCCGGCGTATAAACTTCAAAGCCTTCTTTTCTCAGGTAGTCCTGCAGGCCGTGTTTCAGTCCGAAATAATCGATGCCGAGCTTGCTGGTCATCCCGTCTTCCTCGCCCCAGCCGATAAAGCCGTGGACGAATATGGTCGGATACTTGTTCATTTCAATAAACCTCCTCGGTTGTCCGAATAACAGTTTCGATTATAACACTTTGCCGCCTTCCGAGGAAGACGGCAAATGTTTACATATTATAAACTTATTATTTGGTCTTGACGCCGGAGAAGTCGAAGACTTTCAGGCGGCGGAGCAGGACACCGATGTCGGTCTTATCCACTGCGGGAAGGATGACCTTGTCGAGCAGGAGCTTCTGACCCATGGCCACCGGCTTCTCGAGGAAGGACGGGACTTCGAACATCTTGGTGTCGTTCAGCGGTTTGCCGTCACGCATGTCGACGAATGCCTTCAGCACCCAGCGGATGTCGTAGATGGAGCCGTAGACTTCGGGGATGGCGCGGTTGACTTTCGCGAACTTGTAAACAGCCATCATTGCGGTACGGATGGACTTCTCCGTGGTGAAGGAGCAGTCGCGGTCGACATGGACATGGTTGCCGAGGAACGCGAAGTTGGTCACGCCTTCCGGAACGACTTCCGGATAAGTGCCCTTGCTTCTGGAGACGAAGTAAGTGGTGACGCGGGGCATCATGCAGGGGATGCAGTTACAGCCCTTCGCGGCCAGCTCATCGATCTTGTCGAGCGGACAGCCGATGTGATACAGCCACTCCTTGGCGATCTCTTCACCGGTGCAGTCACGCATACGTTTTTTGACGTAGTTACCGATGTTGGAAGTGTAGAGGCCGTAGATCCAGACGATGGTGTTCTTCTCGGGATCCTGGTCAAGGAAGTGCTTCTGACGGTTGATGGTCCAGGACATGACCCAGCCGGAGTCCTTGATGGTGACGATGCCGCCGGTGACGACTTTGCCGTCTCTCGGATCACGGCCGGTGACGTTTTTGATGTACTTCAGGATCTCGTTGTCCATGGTGGTCAGCGTAGCGGACTCCCACTGGGTGATCTCGGGATCGGCGAGAAGCTCATCGGGGTTACCGAAGGACGGATCCTGTTTGGCGATGTTCTGCCAGGTCTTCCAGGAGCCATAGACACGGGTGTCGAATTCCGGAGCGGTGTGATGGTCGCCCAGTTTCAGGTTGGCCGTGTTGGAACCGTTGGTGAAGAAGACGAAGGTGTTCTCGTCGATGTCGACGGTCTTTTCCTTGCCCTCGATGGTGACTTCCACTTTCGTGGCCGTCTTTTTGCCGCCCTGCTTAGTGAAGAGGACGTTGGTGACCATGGCATGGTAAACAAAGTTGACGCCGCGTTCCTTCAGCCAGTTCTCCATGGGAAGGATGATGGAGTCGTAGTTGTTATACTTGCAGAAACGGAGCGAGGACAGGTCGGTGAAGCCTTCCAGGTGATGGATGAAGCGCTGCAGGTACAGCTTGACTTCCAGGGCGCTGTGCTCGTTCTTGAAGGCGAACATGGTCTTGAAATAGTACCAGAAGTTGGAGTTGAAGGTCTCTTCCGTGAAGAACTGGTCGATGGACTTGCCATAGAGGTCTTCATTCTTGGAAAGCATGACTTTCAGGACTTCCATCTGGGCCTTGTCGGACATGTTGAACTTTTTGTCCGGCGCGGCGTTCTGACCGCGGTTATAAGACACACGGCAGTTGGAGAAGTTCGGGTCTCTTTCGTTGAGACGCTTATACATATCAAGAATAGAAACGTTCTTGTCATCGCAGGACGGGATATCTTTGAAGAGGTCCCACATGCACTCGAAATGGTCATCCATTTCGCGACCGCCGGAAATGACATAGCCTTTTCCGGGGATGAACATACCGTCGCAGGAACCGCCGGAGACGGAACGGGCTTCATAAACGGTGATGTTCTTGCCGGGCATTTTGGCGTCGCGGACCAGGTAGCAGGCCGCGGCCAGACCGGCGATACCGGAGCCGATGACGATAGCGTGTTTGTTTTCGATGTCTTCGGCCGGAACGGTGGTGCAGCCGGACTCATAGTTGCCGTTGCTGAGATAGTAGCCCTGCTTTTCGATGTCATGCCAGTTGAAAATCTGGTTTTTGCGTTCCAGGCCGTTGTAAGTACCTTTGAGATCCATTGATTACCTCCATAATTCTTTCAAATCATTTTATTTGGCAGTTTACTGTGCCAGTTCCACGAGTCCTTCCCGGTAGAGGATCTCGATTTCTCCCCTGCCGAGTCTGACAAGGCCGAACTCCTCCAGCTTCTTGAGTTCCCGGCTGATGACGACCCGGGTGGTCCCGAGTTCGTTGGCCAGTTCCTCATGGGTCAGACGGACGGTCCCCTTAAGTGCGCTTTTCTCCAGAAGGGTCCGGGCCAGATTGCCGCGGACGGTGACGAAAGCCGCATAGGAAACGCTGTCGGCCAGCATTCTGAGAAGCAACTCTTCGACGTTCAGCACAAATTCCATTGCCTCCGGACAGTGCGCCATGACGGTCGTCATGATGCTTTTCGGAAGGAACGCGTATTCGCAGTCCTCCGAAGTTTCATACCGCAGCTGTCCTTTTCGAAAATGGGTCGCGTCGCCGGGGTGGACGAGAAAGATGTCCGAAGGGTTCATAGTCACCAGTGTGATCTCCCGCCCTTCGTTGGAAGAGAGAAAGATGCGGATGTGACCTTTGAGGAGGAAGATGAGTCCTCCCTGCATGGACCTCATACTGCTGAAAAAACCGCTGCCGGGCTTTGTGCCGGTCTGCAGGTTTTCGGAGATGAGTTTCCGGTCCCGCTCCGTCAGAGCGTCCCAAAACGGGATGAATTTGTCTGGAGTCATAGAGTGGCCTCCTTTGGCTCGTGAACAAGACGTGAACATTTTATAGCCAAAGTGTTCACGCGTCAGTTACAAAAGTTACATAAAAAGAAAAGAATTTTCGGAAATCTTAGCAGATGCTCAAAATTGTACAAAAAGGGAAAGGACACCTCCGGCGAAGTGCCCCTTCCCATTTTTTTCTGACAGGGACAGGCTTTTTACAGCAGTCCGTTTTTGGACAGGAATGTCTTCGTTGCGTTCCAGGTCCGATCTGCCTGGTTCTGCAGGAAGCAGTGTCCGCCGCTCAGGAACAGGTGTTTGTCCGCATTGCCCGGCATCTGTTTCCACATCTTGTAAGCAACGTTCGGCATGACGAACAGGTCTCTGCCGCCCAGGATGAGCTGGACGGGGACGGTGAGACCGCCGAGCGTGCTGATGTCGGGACGGGAGCAGACCGCAGTCATGTAGGCCATGCCCCGGCCCATGTCTTTGACCTGGAGCGCATCGCGATAGACCCCCGCCTCCATCTGTTTCGTGTACTTCCAGTCGAAGGTCATGAGAAGGCCGACGGCTTTCCAGATGAAGTCATACGGCGTGAGGAACGGCAGGATGAAGTCGAGCAGCGGTCCCACCGGTGCCTTCAGCATGAAGTCGCGGACAGAACCGGGGATGTTGGCCATCATGAGAGGTGCGTACAGCACCAGCGCGTCGATCTCTTTCTCCGCGGCGCCGACTTCCGCGAGCGCCAGCTGCATGGCGACAGAGCCGCCCATGGAGTGACCGAAGAGGATCCATCCTTTCCCGTCTTCATCGAAGTCTTTCATCATCTGACGGAGCATGTCGGTCTGGGGCACATAGCGGATGCCCTTCTTCTCCCGCGTGGAAAACCCGAAGTCCGGCAGGTCCACCCGCAGGCAGGAGATGCCCGCCGCAGTCAGCCGTTCGACCATCTCGTCGTAGAACCGGGTATTGCAGGCGAAGCCGTGGATGAGGAAGGCCTTGGCCACCGGAGTCACCGTTTTGGCCGGGTCTACCCGGTAATGGAGTTTGTAGTCTCCGTACGTGTAATACTCACTGTTCGGGAACGGGTTCCCGCTGACCGTCTCAAAGGGAAACGGAACTGCTTTTTTCATGATTGTTTTCTCTCCTTTTTCAAAGCTTGGTAAATCTCCGCTTATTATTATACCTGACACGGCTTTGGTAAAAAAGTCCTTTTCTTAAAGGCATCTTTTACAGAAGGAGGTTGACAATCGTCAAAAGACGTTATAACATTATATTGTATAGATATGTCTGTCAGCTATACCATATTTGGAGGTTTGGGCTATGAGTACTTCCCGCAAGACACTTGGCGTCATTTCTCTGTGCATCGCGTTCCTCGCGTGTCTCGTTCTCGCGTGGCACGTTCTCGGCAATGCCGAAGATGAACAGATGGCAGCAGCCGCTGCTGCAGAAACCAGCCAGTCCGCCGCAGCGGAAGAGGCAGACATTGCCTGGCCCTTCGAGTTTTTCCTGAACTGAACACGCACAGAAGAAAAGACCCCGGTCCGAAAAGGATCGGGGTCTCATTTTCGTTTACGGTCTCCACTGGAACCGCTCCATATCGACGTGCGTCTCATCGACAAAAGCGATGCCGTCCGCTTTCAGGAGGGCGATCTGTTCATTCCCGCCGCCGAACGCAAAGGCATCCGAGACGCGGCCGTCCTTTGTGACGACGCGATAGCACGGGATGCCCTCCGGGTCGGGGTTCACGTGGAGGGCATAGCCGACCACGCGGGACCAGCGGGGGTTGCCGGCCAGAGCGGCGACCTGCCCGTAGGAGGCCACACAGCCGCGGGGAATCTGTCTGACGACATCGTAGATGAGGTCGAACGTGGAAGGATTCTTGTTATTCACCGAAGACCTCCGGAAACAGAACTTCCTCCACAAGGGCCGCCGCATCGGTGATGCACAGCGGGCAGGGGCGCAGGACCTCCCCCGTCTCGATGCCCTTGAGGTCTTTGCAGATGGTGGCGCCGGCGGTCTCCTGAAAACGCCGGACCAGTTCTTTGGAAAGCTGATAGGTCTGGGCCTTGGTGACCGGGTTCTGCAGATCGCCCCCGGAATTCTTCAGACCGGCGAGGACACAGGCTCCGCTGAGGGCGCCGCAGGTCCCCTCCATGCCTCCCATGCCGAGGCCGAGGCCCTCCGTCGCGCGGAACACGGTCTCCTCGTCGCAGCCGACGAGGTCGGCATAGGCACACGCCACAGACTGGGCGCAGTTGAACCCGGCGTCGTGGTATCGGATGCATTCGTTCACTCTGTTGTTCATGATAACCTCCAAAAAAGCGGTTCGTTCAATAAGCGGACAGGGCGTCTTCCAGGATGATGCACAGGGCGGCCCGGTAGGCGATCTGCATGTTCACGTCCTCCCTGGCGGCCCGTCTTGCCACCAGGATGGCGGCGTGCATGAGCCGGCGTTTGCGCGAGACGGCCAGAAGGCCGTGATAGTGTTTCTGAACAGACAGGGCCAGGTCCGCCTCCCGCAGCCGTTCCACCAGACGGGAGCTGTCGTATTTGCTGAAGCTCAGGGCGCCGAGAAGGCCCATGGAGTGGTTCCCGCCGAGCTTCATGCCGGCCGTGTGGAGCCGGGACATGACTTTCTGGATGTGCCGCAGGTTCTGGGCGTTGTCCCCGCCGGAGAGCGAGAGCGTCAGACTGACGGCCCTGGCGGAGGAGCGCAGCGGGAACAGCGGTTTCAGTTTGTCGGTGAGGTCCGCCGCCTCGAAGACGGCCAGTTCCGGACTCTTCTCCGTCATGGCGAGCAGCGCTGCCAGGAACCCCTCTTCCTCGCTTTCCAGATAGGATCGTTTCTCCAGCAGCTCATAGACTCTGGCAGCCCGGTCGATAAAGCGGTCCCACTCCTCCTCGGGCAGGTAGTCGATGAGGGCGAGGACCGTCATGGCGAGGAAGGAACTGCGGGGCAGCTTTTCGGTCAGCCTCCGGTACAGGGCGGGTGCCCTCAGGGTCAGTTCCGCCGGATGGTCCGAGGCCGCCAGCATGCAGCCGATGGGGACGACCGCGGGACCTTTGAAGTCGCCGGTGAAGTCGTCATCCACGCGGATGTGAGTGCGGAGCCCTTTGAGTTCCTCCACGGTGATAGGACGTTCCCGGTCGAGCAGGATGGCGGCGCAGACCGGGTAGAGCATGCCCTCTTCTCTGCCGAAAGCATTCAGAAGCGCGTCCTGGTTCTGCACAAAGTATTCTGCGGTCGCGCCGAACCGGTCGGTCATCTCCGCTCACCTCCTCTTTGTTCCCTATTTCTTTCCCAACTATAGCACGCAAAAATAAGGAATTCAATTGAAAAAGACCCTCTCTTTCCTTATAATAGGAAAAGATATCGATGTTTTTAACACTTTAAAGGAGTAAATCATCCATGACTTCTGTACGCACTGTCGGCATCGTCGGCCTCGGTCTCATCGGAGGCTCCATGGCAAAAGCCGTCAAAAAGCACACCATCGCAACGGTCCTCGGACACGACCTCGACGAGACCGCCATGGCCCTTGCCCTGGAGGACGGCGCCATCGACGCCCCGCTCACCAGAGACAATCTCGCTTCGTGCGACCTTCTGCTGATCGCCGTCGCGCCCCTGTCGCTGGTGGAGTGGGTCAGAGACCATGCCGACCTCATCCCGAAGACTGCCATCCTGGTGGACCTCTGCGGTGTGAAGCGATATATCCGCGACAACCTCTCGCCCATCGCCCGGGAAAAAGGGTTCCTGTATGTCGGCGGCCACCCCATGGCGGGCAAGGAAGTCTCGGGCTTCTCGAACGCCAACATGGACCTGTACCGGGACGCCTCCATGATCCTCTGTCCCGACGAGACCGCGGACGAAGAATCCATCAACGTGCTGCGGGCCTTTTTCCTCGCCCTCGGCTTCGGGGAGATCGTCTTCTCCACCCCCGAGGAGCACGACCGCATCATTGCGTACACCTCTCAGCTGGCCCACGCCGCGTCCTCGGCGTACATCAAGTCCCCCACCTCCCGCCAGCGCATGGGCTTCACCGCGGGTTCCTACAAAGACATGACCCGTGTCGCCCGGCTGGACCCCGAGATGTGGACCCAGCTGTTCCTCGCGAACCGCGACCACATGATCGATGAGCTGCAGGAGCTGGTGGACAACCTTTCCGGCTATCTGGACGCGCTGAAGGCGGACGACCCTGCACAGCTGAAGAAGCTGCTCGAGGAGGGCCGCGACCTCAAGATCACCGAACCCATCGAAAACTGCTGACACACAGAAAGCGAGCGCTTTATGAGCACGAAAACCATCCATGTCACCTGCTCGAGGGACTATGACGTCCTCATCGGCAGCGGTCTTTTGCAGAAAGCGGGGAGCCTCATCCGGGAGGTCCACGCGCCCTGTAAGGTCGCCCTCATCTCCGACAGCAACGTGGCGCCTCTCTACGGCAGGACCGTGGGCGATGCGCTTCAGGCGGCCGGTTTCGAGCCCGTGACCTTTGTCTTTCCGGCCGGCGAGGCCTCCAAGACCCTCGCCACGTACGGAGACATCCTGGACTTCTGCGCGAAGGAGCGTCTGACCCGCACCGACCTCATCGTCGCCCTCGGCGGCGGGGTCACCGGCGACATGGCGGGCTTTGCCGCGGCCTCTTATCTCAGAGGCGTCGAATATGTCCAGATGCCCACCACCCTGCTCTCCGCCGTGGACTCCTCGGTCGGCGGCAAGACCGCGGTGGACCTCCCCGCCGGCAAGAACCTCGCGGGCGCGTTCAAACAGCCCCTGCGGGTCCTCTGCGACATCGACACGTTCGACACCCTGCCGGAAGAGGTCTTCCGGGACGGCTGCGCCGAATGCATCAAGTACGGCGTCCTCTGCAGTCCCCGGCTTTTAGACATCTTTGCCGAAGGCTCCGCGAGAGAACACATCGCCGAAGTGGTGGCGGAGAGCGTGCGCATCAAAGCGGAGTATGTGGCCGGCGACGAGTTCGACACCGGCATCCGTCGCTATCTGAACCTCGGCCACACCATCGGCCACGCCATTGAGCGGACCGCAAACTTCGGTCTCCTGCACGGCCACTGTGTAGCCATCGGCATGGTCGCCATCAGCCGCGCCGGAGAGGCCCTCGGCATCACAAAGCCCGGCACCGCCGACCGTCTCATCGCCATCTGCGAAACCAACGGCCTGCCCGTCTCCTGCAGCTATTCGACCGAAGAACTGCTGGACGGCGCCCTGGCCGATAAAAAACGAACGGGCGACACCATCGCCCTCATCATCCCGAAACGTCTCGGGGAATGTGTGACCCACACGGTGCCCGTTTCCGAACTCGGCACCATCCTCGACCTCGGAAAGGAGACGTCCCGTTGAACGTCCGTATCCGCCCTTCTTCCCTGTCCGGCACCGCCTCGGCCATCGCCTCCAAAAGCGATGTGCACCGGCTCCTGTTCTGCGGAGTCCAGGCGGACGACCCGGTCACAATCAAATGGCACGACGCGTCCCCGCTGTCAGACGATATTCTGGCAACGGTCGGGGTCCTGCGCGCCATGGGTGCGGACATCGAAGAACGACCCGGACAGTTCGACCTGTCTCCCATCCGTCTCGTCCCCGAGGCTCCGGTCTTCGACTGCAGAGAGAGCGGCTCCACGCTGCGGTTTCTGCTCCCTCTGGCGGCGGCCCGCTGTGAGCGTCCCGCCTTCACCGGCAGCGGACGCCTGCCCGAGCGCCCGGTCCGGGAACT
>JAEIGA010006478.1_pt1 | contig 17829 bp, 10 predicted proteins | sample 9270691 | NCBI WGS metagenome assembly JAEIGA01 (sample SAMN17057246, study PRJNA624740) | gut metagenome | biome: biome; isolation source: fecal sample | host: Bos grunniens | place: China: Xizang | collected 2019 | reverse complement strand
CGTAATGGCTCTAGCTCTCGCGGTAATGATGTCGTTTCAGAGGAAGTCGCACGTCATACGAATAATGAGGAGCTTGTAAATAACTACGATGAGATTCTCGACACCTTCTTGAATGAGTATGAAGAGTTTTTGAAGTGGAAGCAAAGCGGAGCAGTTAGCCGTGAAGAGCGAGAAGCCGCCGATCGTGCTGAAGCCGAAGAAGCCGCTGAACGCGAGTTTTATCTTGGTGAACTAGCCGATAAGGAAGTTGCAGACAAAGAATATAACAATGCTTTCGTTGAGGTTGAGAAGTATGATAACGATCATCCGTTCATCAAGATGTTTTCGGCTAAGGAGTTGTCTAAACTCCAAGAGGGCGATACAATTCGCTTTGACCACGCCGATATTGAGTGGGTGGTAGTCTCTTATGATAAAAAGCGCGGCATTCTTACGGTTAAAGAGCCTAATTGGGTAGCCGAGGAACGTGCGTTCTCCGAGGGAACGGACTTAATGCCTCCCAAGGAAATGCGCTATGTCATAACGAAAAATGGAATTTCTGAATACAAAGAAAAGGAGAAGCCTAATGACCCCAAAGATAAAAGAAGAACTTCTAAAGATGTCAATGGCGATGAGCAAGGCAAGCGGGGAGAAAGTACCCCCGCCAAAGACAAAGCCGACGACAGAAAAGAAGTAGCTGTTGCGGATAAAAAGCCAGCCGAAACTGCCAAAACGGAACAAAAAGTACCGAAAAAAGATTTGTCTACCGCTTCTGAGTCGTCTATTAAGATGAAAGACGCGGCGGCTGAAAAACGCGCCAAGGAAGCGGAAGCGAAACTTGCTGGTTTGTTTGCTGACCCAGATTATGCTATAATGGGTGCAAATGAGAAAAAATATAACTCTTATAACGGATCGCAAAGGGTGGTGGAAGAGTCTGATCTTCCGTTCACCTCTTTTCTTGCTTCGCATAATATTCGGGATTTGGAAAAGGAAAATGGCATACCTATTGAGGGTGGAGTCGTACGAGATGCATTCATGGCGTTTGAGACTGGAGGAGCGCAACGAAGCCTCTTCAGGAAAGTTTTTGAAGTTGCTGAGAAGCTCGGGTGCACTTACAGAGTAGCTTACAGTAAGAGTTCCGACGATAAAGGGGAACTTGGCTACGAATTAGGTGGACGAATTGTATTCCACGTCGATAGATTAGATCGTGAGAATAACGAAACTATTGCAGACACTATTCTTCACGAGCTTATACACGGCGTCACATCTTATGCGATAGATATTTCAGAGAATCAATCAGGCGTTGAAGGTGTTACGCTCCCGACAAGCCTACATAACGCTGTCCGTAAACTTCGCGTTGCATATAAACTAAGTAAGCCGTATATTAAAGGCGAGTATGGCGATGAGAATATTCACGAATTTGTCGCAAGTCTCGCCAATCCCGCGTTTCGCCGCAAATTAGACCAAAAGAACTTGTTGCGTCGTACCTTGGACGCGATAGTGGATATTTTCAGAGCCTTATTTGGGCGTCCTGCCACAACCAAGGAAGCGGTAAATAGCAACAGGGCATTGAAGGCGCTTCACGAATTCCTTGAAAACTTTGATAGGACTGCGTTTGAAACGCATAGAAATGCCGCAGATAAAGACGCTTCGAGGGCGAACTCTGCCATAGATCAAAACAAGCGTGAGCTCTTTCAGAAACGCGCTGGCGCTGTAATGGAAATTATTGAGGTTTATCGTGATAGCGGTGTTGCTGAATTTAAGACACTTGCGACGCGTATGTTTGAAGGATATCCCGATAAATTTGAGAATATGAAATCTCATCTTCGCGGTATTTGGAACTATATTGCAGAACAGGAAGGTCTTGACGAAGTTTCTAAGGATGAAGCGAATAGGATTTATTCTGCGCTTGAAACCAGAAATTATGATACAATATCCTCAAACAAGGAGGTTGAAAATGAAAAAAGAGTGGATTCCGACAGCGGAACAGGAAGCGGAAGGGATAACGTCGACAGATCTGATGAGGGAATATCCCCCGTCGGAAGTGAGGCGGTTTCAGGATTACCTTCCGGTGGACGGGTACGGGGATCTGATTCCGATGAACGAGTGGACGGTATCGAATCTGGCGGGCTTCCCGGATTATTACAGGAATCTTCTGATAGCGAAAGCCAAAAAGAACAATCTTCCCGCAATGGCGAAACTGCTGGAGAGCATGAGCCCGTCGGAAATCGAGTCGGACACGAGGTGGGCGAATCATTGCCTGGGAGAGATTCTGCAAAAGATGGGGCTGATGGATCATCGAGGCCCAGCGGTCGACGATCCGGACGAGGACGAGTAACACAATCCATCAAAAATGCGGCTAATGAGGCCGCAAACGACGCTCCTGGCAGTGCTGATTTCGTAATGACGGAATCGGTTGAGGAAGCGATACTTGAGCGCTCGCCCATAAAGCGCGTACATAATAATGTTGCAGCGCTCAAACTCTTGCAGGAACTTAAATCCCGCGATTATAAAGCTACGCCAGAAGAACAGAAGACTCTTGCTAAATATGTTGGCTGGGGTGGGCTTTCTGAAATCTTCACTACCAATTACGATAGAGTGTGGCAAGCGGAAAAGCGCGTTGCCGAAGGTGGTCATCCTTATATAGATATTGATGCTGTATTAAACAGTACGAAGTACGGCAAGGAAGGATATGAAGCGTATAAGGAGATACGCTCTATTCTAAATGATGAAGAGTTTGCGTCCGCAAAAGCGACGGTACTTACCGCGTTTTATACGCCTATTCCGATGGTTCGCGCCGAACACGACGCATTGCGCAAGCTCGGAGTACTGGGCGGGCGCGTGTTAGGTCCATCTGCTGGCGTTGGCAACTATGCAAGCGCGGCGGGGATTTATCCGAAAGGTCTTTCATGGCAATTTGTCGAGAAGGATGAGGTAAGCGGCCTTATTCTCCGCGCGCTCTTTCCGAATCAGCGTGTTCACATTGGAGGATTTCAGGAAACGAAGTTCCCCGATGGATTCTATGATTTGGCGATAGACAATGTTCCGTATGCGGATATTGATATTTTAGACAAGTCAATCGGCAAGAAGTCTTTTAAGATTCATGATTATTTCTTTGCCAAGACGCTTTCTAAACTGCGCCCCGGAGGAGTTATGATGTTTCTCACTTCAACGGGCACGCTTGATAAGACTGACGGCAAACTGCGTCAATTCCTGTCGCAAAACGGCGGTAAGATAATCGGAGCTGTGCGTCTGCCAAACGGATTCTTCTCAAAGAACGCAGGGACGGATGTAGCGTCTGACCTTGTTGTAATTCAACGTCAGTCGGGGATTGTCGATAATTCCGGGTTTATGAATCAGGTAAAGTACGGTGAAGAGGGATATGGCAAGAATAAAACGGACCTTACCTATAATGAATACTTCAAAGAACATCCAGAGCAGGTAATAGGCGAAATGAAAGCGTCTACAGGGCAGTATGGTCGCCCTGTAATCGACTATAAAATGCCCGAGGGTGATTTGTATGAGATGGTATCTGCCGCCATCGACCGTGCGCTGGAAGGTGTAGATAAAGAACTTCTTTTGAAGAATACCTCAAAGGCGGTTCAAAAAGAGCATGCGCCAATTTATGATGATGAGGGATTACGTCAAGGCAACATCACCATAAAAGACGGTAAAGTTTATGAAAAAAACGGTGAAGAACTTATAGCTGTTGAAATGCCGAGGCTCAAGGAGGCGCAGAAAAAGGCGCTTATGAAGAAGTATCTCACACCAATGAGGGTCGTGGAGAAAGTGCTTGCCATTCGTAAGGCTATGCGTGATGTGGTTGACGCGGAAGTTTACGGGGTGGACGATGATACGCTTGCTCCGCGCCTTGCGAAACTGAATGAGCTTTATGATGATTTCGTTAAAAAGGTAGGTACTTTCCATGATAAGAATATAGCGCCTTTTGTCATGCTTGATAAGGCAGACGGCAATCGTATTATGTCTTTGGAGAAGTTCGAAAAGGTTGACGGAAAGACTGTCATTGAAAAGGCGGATATTTTCAAGAAGCGCGTGATATATGTCAATCAGAGGCCCACGAAAGCAGATTCAACTGATGATGCGCTCATTATCTCCTACGGTGAGACGGGGGCGATTGATATTGAGCGGATTGCTGGTTTGCTCGGGCTTTCCGAAGCGGACGCGATTGAACGGATGAAATCGGAAGGTAAGATTTTTGAAAATCCGCAGACGGGGCTTTTTGAGCCTTATTGGGAATATCTCTCCGGACATGTCAGGCGCAAATTATCGGCGGCAAAAGCGGCAGCGGAAAGCGATAAATCTTTTGCCAGGAACGTTGAGGAGTTGGAGAAGGTTCAGCCTGCCGACATATCTCTTGACGTGGTGGATATCAAGTTCGGCGCTCCATGGGTGGATGCTGACGCAATGGTCGACTTCCTTTATGAATCTTACGGATTGGGGCGTTATTACACCGTCAAGGTGAATCGCAATGAAATCACGGGTAAATGGAATGTGGAACTTCCTCGAACCGATGTTCAGCCTTTCGGCGCAACGGCGTTCTCACAAGAGAAATTCCTTAATTCCGTATTAAATGCAAAATCGCTTGATGTGACCGTAAAAGACCCTGTTGACGGTAAGCATTACAAGGATGAGCGAAAATCCGAGGCGCAGAATCTCGCTGCTGAGAAATTGCATGCGGCGTTTGCGCGATTTGTTCGCACGAATGAGAAGTGGTTTGCTCCGTCCGGCGAAGCGTTCAATCTCGCAATGAACGATAACGTGCCGATGATATTGCCGAAAAACATTCTGCCGTTGCGTGAATCGGGTATGAATGAGGACTTCATTAAGAAACTCCATGCCGAAGGACGAGAATATCAGCCAGCCGTCATAGCGCGCGGAGTATTCGGCGGTAAGTCGCTGTGTCTTGCGCATTGCGTGGGCGCCGGAAAGACGCTTGAAATGCAGACGATAGGCATGGTTGGCCGACATCTTGGAATGTTTAATAAGTCGATGTATGTGGTTCCGAATCACATGCTTGACCAGTTCTGCAATGAATTTCTTGCGGCGTTTCCGAATGCGAATCTGCTTAAAATGTCTTCGGAAGATGTAAAGCCACAAAATCGCCGCGCGTTCTTTGCCAAGGCTTCAAACGGCGATTGGGATGCGATTGTGGTTAAACATTCTACGTTCTCGATGAAACTTCCGTTGACTCCGGAGCTCCAAAAACAGTATCTTCAACAAGAGATAAACCGTTTGACGGAAGCGAAACTTGCGGCAAAGGGCGAGAAGGGAACGGTCAAGGATATTGAGAAGCTGATTGCTAAATCAGAGGATAAAATCAAGAAACTCGACAATTCAGAATCAAAGGACGATAATATTGTTCCCTTTGAAGAGTTGGGGGTCGATCAGCTCTTTGTTGACGAGGCTCACAACTTCAAGGGATTGCCTGTCGTTTCTACGCAAGCGCGTAATACCAAGGGATTGCAGCAGGGTGATTCTCAACGCGCCCTTGACATGGAAATGAAAGTAACTTATATTCAGTCTCTGCACGGTGGGAAGCGCGGCGTCGTGTTCGCTACGGGTACGCCGTTGTCAAACGCGCCTGTAGTAGAAGCATACGTAATGCTCCGCTACCTTGCTCCGTATGCGCTTGAAGAGCAGAATATCAAGAATTTCGACGATTTCGTCAGCACCTTCGGTCGTATAGAGACGGAATCGGAGTTTGATCCGAGCGGCAAGACGACGAAGGAAGTGCAGCGGGTGTCCGCTTTCGTGAATATTCCCGAAATGATGCGTCTGTTCAAATCGGTGGTTGACATCGTGAACTCTGATCAAATAAAGGTCAAGCGCCCGAAGATGAAACTTGAAGCCGTTCCGGTGCCGATGAGCACGATGCAGGAGAAGGTGATGGAGATGGTGAGTAAGGAATCCGCCATTCCCCCGACAAAAGAAGAAAAGAGTAAATACCTTACGCTTACCAGCATTGCTAAACGCGCTTGTACCGATCCTCATCTTGTAGGAATCGACGAGGACGGATATAAACTTGTGACGTGCGCTCGTAAAATCAAAGAGGTTTATGACGAGACTTCGGATGTTCGCGGCGCCCAGCTTGTTTTCTGCGATATGTTTAACACCAGCGATGCTGAAGGAACTGAAAAATATATTGCCACGTTGGGCGATGTCAAGAAAGGTAAAAAGAGTTGGAATCTCTATAAGAGCCTAAAGGATAAACTTGTGGCACAAGGTATTCCGGCGAATGAAATCGGTATTATCAACGACATAGACAAGGCGAAAGGCGGTGAAGAAGGTAAGGATGCTGCAAAAGAAGAGATGTTTGAAAAGGTGCGCTCTGGCGAGATACGCATCTTGCTCGGGTCTCGTCTGCGAATGGGCGAGGGAACGAACGTCCAAGAACGCCTTGCAGCGATACACCTTCTGCATCCTGGCTGGAAGCCCGCGGAAGATACTCAGGCGATAGGGCGCATCATCCGTCCCGGAAATATGTTTGAGACGGGTAAGGTGTTTTATTATATTACGCAAGGCAACAAAAATATTGGCTCCTACGAAACTAAAAACCATGAATTAGTCGGTATCAAGAGCAGGCTTATTGAGGCCATAATGCATGGAGATGAAACAATCCGTGAGATGGGTCTTGATGAATCAGCTGTTGAGCGCGATATGCTTATGGGGCTTGCAACGGCGAATAAAGATTTGATAAAACTTATCGACGTTCGCCGGGTGCTTAGAAAAGCAGAATTGAATGCGGAGAGTGTATTGTTTAGCGCGCGTTCAAATTCAGATAAAGCCGAAAGAGCGGAGAATCAGTTGGAGAAGATGCGCGAGGAGTATGCCGACATGGAAGAGGGCGCAAAAGTGTGGCGCCAATCCAATCCTAACGGATCTTTTGTGCTTACAACAGCAGATGGACGCACGCTCGACACAATGAAAGATATGTCCGGATATGTATCGGCGCAGGTCATTAAGCAACTTGCCAAGGATCGCTACGACCGCGATGAAAGGCTTGAAATCGGCTCTTTCGGCGGCGTTCCGCTTATACTTACCACAAACTTTGCCGATAACAAGATACATTTGGCTGTTCCTTCGGTGGGGTATGCAAGAGAGATTGCATATTCGGGATTTCTGCCCGACTTCACAATCTCCGCTATGACGGCGTTTAAGGGTGCGATACTTAATAGAACTTCTGCCGACATCGAAGAATCTCACAAACTTGCTATTGAGGATGTTGAAAAGCGTATTGCTAAACTTAAGGCTGACGCGAAGAGTTTTGCCGATGAATGGGAATCGGAGAAGGAACGTTTGAAAAGTTTACGCTCCGAAAGAATGATGCTTGAGCGTAAGGTGACGCCGCTCATCGTGGAGGCGACGAACGACCGCAGATATGTGTCATACGGTAATTGGTGGATTGAGAAGGATATTGTTTCTCTTACTGACAATTACGATTATACGGCGGTGAGAGCGACTGATGGCAAGCGTCTTACAGCACCGACTGTCAAAGAGCTTTTGCCGCTTATTGACGCGGAAGACTTCGAGTTGCCGAGTAATGCCGCGACGAAAACTGCCGCGTTGCTGCCGAATCTGCGCGCGAACAGGAATGGTGAGAAGCCTGCGGTTGATACGATGACGGTTGAAGAGGTGAATTTCGCTGATCCCGACTTTGCATTAGGGCGTAGTGTCATTCCCGAAGAATATCGAGAGGTGTATAATCGTTATCATAATGCAGACGGCACGGCTAAGGCTGGGTATCACAAAGCTCCTAATGGCAAAAAGTCTAATCTTACCGAAATGCAATGGAATCTCGTTCGCACACCGTCTTTTAAGAAGTGGTTTGGCGATTGGGAGGACCTTTTGCGTAGAAATAGCCTTGATGCGACAAAGGCTGTGGCTGTAAAGGCTGGAGCATTTATCAGACAGGACGGTAATACAGTTCAGCAGACTGCAAAAGCGTTGTTTTCTACTGCAAGGGAATACTCAACTGAGGTTGGGAAGGTGACGATTGATGCGAGAAGCGCACATACCTCGCTTTCGCATGGATATTCACAGAAGAAACTTGATGCGCTTGTGTCGATTCAGGATGACTTCAATAACGCCGTATACATAGGTTCGGAACCTGATTTTAATGGCAAGGATATAATCAACCATTATTTTGCATACCCGATTGAATATGGAGAGAGAAAAGAACGGAATTATGTCTTTTGTAGAGCGCGTGAAGATAAGAATCTCAACAGACTTTATTTGCACGAAGTTCTGCTTGAATCTGACATAAAAAACAAAGGCGATGCTTTTCAAACCGCTGCCGCTTCTTCCTTGAAGGACGCAAGCCACACGAATGCATCGCCTGTTAAAAAGCCCAAAGGGGCTTTTACGCCAAATATTATACTACAAAGGCTTTTTGCGGTCAACCCCGATTCCGTCTCCAAGGTCGTGGACGAGAACGGCGAACCGTTGGTGGTGTATCACGGGACATATCAGCATGGTTTTACGGTTTTCAAAGCGAAAGATGAAGGGATCTACACTTCTACATCTAAAGAAAACGCTGATGGGTATTCATTTGGAAAATATAGCGGAATATATGATCTGTTCATAAATGCTAAGAATCCTCTTGTAGTTGATGCGGAAGGATCTAAATGGTCAGGAATGCAGTTTAAGGGTATTGATAAATTCAAGAAAACTCTTAACACTCGTGTGATTTCTCCTGCCGATCTGGCTGTATATGCGCGTGAACATGGTTACGATGGGGTCGTTATCAAGAATGTTTTTGACGGCGATGTGATGGGGGATGATGTAATCGTTTATCAGTCCACCCAGATCAAGTCCGCCACCGACAACACGGGCGCGTTCGACGGAGGCAATCACGACATCCGATTCGCCGACCCCGATTATAAGATTGATGGGCGTGGCATCACCAATGCCGACCAAGACGCGGCACAGATTGAGCGCGGCTTAAAAGCGCCTAAGAAGCGTTATCGTGGCGATGAGGAGGTTATGCGTGGTGCGGAGGAGATTCGCTCTAACGCAGAGTTTACCGACAAAATTGCTCGTGCCGTGAAGAAGAACCCTCGTCCGATTTTAGCAGAGGAAAATACCGCTCTCTCTATAGAATATCTCAAGGTGAGGGATGAGTACGATGATCTTGTTCACTCCATCGCCGAGGCTGTAAATGCGGGTGATAACGCGGCAGTAAGAAAGATGAATGTCCGCAAGAAAGAACTTGAAGGGCGAATGGCTACGATAATCGAGGCGCGTCAAAAGGGCGTAGGCGAGGCGGCGAGAACACTCCGCACAAACCGATTCCTCTTTAAGTCCGATTACTCACTCGCAGGTCTCGTTGCTCAAGCAACCGCTGACCTTGGGCGTCCGTTGACGGATATTGAGTACAAGGGATTGAAGGATCTTGCCGATACGCTCGCAAAGTTAGATAAGCAAGAGCGTGATATGGTCATAGCGAGAATCAAGGCTTATGCTGACAAGGCGATTAAGGGTATGATTGCGCAAGATAAGGTAGATTCTATTGGTAAGCCTCGCACTACGAATGAGATGCGTCGTATGCTCCGTAAGCGCAATGACGCTTTGGCGCAGATTGAAGTTCTCGCGTTCGAATTGGGTGGCGAAATCAATGCGCTTATTCCTACAGGCGAGGACGAGGATTTTGAGAGCGCGAAGTTCTTAAACCTCCGTAAGTATCTCCGTGGGCTTGCTCAGTATCACGTCTACCACAATCCCAATATCACCGAGCAAGAACTTATCGCGGCGTTGATTGAAGATATCGCTCCGTACTTTACTGTTGATGCCGATACCGTGCGTCAGATATTCTCAGGCTACGGACATTCGTGGAATGTAGATAGAACCGAGGTTCAGCGCATAATAAGTGACCTCTCGACTCAATCACGCGTTTTGCTACAGATTACTGATTACAAGGCTGGTGAATTGGCTAAATTGACAGGCCCTCAAAGAAGCGAACCTTCCGAAGAGGCGCGAGAACTCATGAAGATACGCGACCAAATACGGCGGAAAATGGAGCGCGAGGGTAAGCTTAATGATTCAGGAAAGCACCTTAAAACGCTTTTGGAGTCGGCTAAAACGCGTTATGCGAATATGATTAACGACATCAAGACGGCTCTCGAAGCGGGCACGCAGTTGCAAAAGCGCGAACCTCTTGGTGTAACCGACGAGGAGCTTGAGACGCTTAAGGCCGAATACGCAAAACTCAAAGAAGAGTATGACGCTATTTGGGGCGAAGGTAGCAAGATGACTGACGAGCAGAAGCGTCAGATGGTCGAGAAGGGGCTTAAACGCGCTCTTGAGCGTTGGGTAGATAAACTTGAGCGCGCACAACGCGGTGACTTCTCAAGCGATCCTAAAGCGCCGAAGGTTACGAGTGCTGACATCGAGGCTCTTCGCAAGAAGATTGAAGAACACGCTAAGGAGTGGCGCAAACTTAAAGCCGCTCGTTCCGTTGAGGAGTGGAGCGATGAGGAGTTGTTGGCTTATGCTCAGCGCCGTCTTGAGGCAGTCAATCGTGCGTTGAAGCATTGGCAGACGGTTGCTATTACGGGAGATATCGCTCCAAGAAAGAAGAAAGATATTCCATTCCCGAATGATGCGATGCGTGATGAGTACGAGCGCATTCAAGAGCAACGCAATCGCGCTTATAGACAGATTCTTGATATGCGCGAGCATCTTAAGAATAAGGAGAAGCCGCTTGGCATGGGCTATGCCTGGGAATATTATCAGTTCATTAATACCGTCATGCGCTCATTAACGGCGACGGGCGACTTCTCAGCAATGATGCGTCAAACTGCTCCAATAACGCTGGCGCACCCTGTAATGGCGGCGCAAACCTTTTGGAAAACCTTTGGTGCAATGCTGTCCTCGTCTAAGGCAATAGCGATTGATAAGGAACTTCGTAATAATCCTTTGATTCGCGAGGCACTCAATAATGGGTGGCTTGAATGGCGCGCCCTTGAAGGTAGCGGCGGCTCTGACGATGTTGAAATGTTCCACGGCATTGATGCTAAAGCAATTACTATCGGTAAGAAGAAGGATGGTACGGAACGCCGTATCGCTCTTGGTGACATCCCATATCTCGGTAAGGTTCTCCATGCGTCGGAGCGTCAATACGCAAGCTACATCAATATGATTTCAGCCGAGCTATATGTAGACTTGTGCAATTCCGGCATATTTGGCAAGAACGGCCCGACGGACGCACAAAAGCAGATGATCGCCGCATCTATCAATATGATGAACGGTTCTGCGCAGTTGGGTGCTAAAGGAAAGCAGATGATGAAAGAAGCTGCAAAGGTATTTTGGGCGCCTAAACTCGCTGTTTCGCGCGCACAAGTTGCTGTTGGTGCTAATGTTCTCTATCCGTTTCTCGCCGGAAAGAAAGGTGATGCCACAATGAAGGAACGTGGCGTCGTTGCGGCGCAGATGGCTCTTGAGAACGTTCGCGCATTTCTTGGTGCGGCAGCGGCTGGATTTTTGATGCTCTCTCTTTTCGGTGATGACGATGATAAGTACGCTCAGGAACAAGCAGAAGGCGTGTATAAACTCCTTAAAACTGTGCGTCCACGAATCGGCTCAACGCGGCTTGACTTCACAGGGGGTATTTCCGGTTGGTGGGAGCTTATGCACAAGTTGATTACGGGAGAGAAGGAAAATTCGGCAGGCAAGAAAATTGACCTTGATAACACCTATGGAGCTGGTAGAGGCGATGAATTGGTAAGATTCCTCCGCGGCAAACTTGCGCCGTTTTGGTCGAATGTTTGGTCATGGATTACAGAGAAGGGTTTTGCCGGCGAGGATTACGATATTAAAGATTTTGCTATAGATGCTGTAACTCCTCTTGCAGGACGCGATATATGGGAGGCGGCTTCTAATGACAATAATGGTCTTGGTCGCGGCTTGCTGATGGCTCCGTTCATTCTTATCGGTGCTGGCGGCTCAACATACGATATTGACCGCTATAAAACCGCTAAAGAAACCTTTAAGTCTCATAACGACGAGTACGAATCGGCTCTTGCTGAGAATAATCGTGCTCGCGCTGAGAATATCAAGGAGAAATATCCCGACCTCGTGAAGAGGAAAAGGATAGATGCTCTATTTAATAAGGCGAAAGAGACTGAACAGCTCATCAAACGCCGTGAGAAGAAGGGGCTTCAAGTTCCTCAAATGCTCCGTGATAAACTTGAGAAACAGCAGGCGGACGCGCTCGAAGCATTTAGGGCTGCACGGTAGGCATAATCTTGAAGTAAGCCTTACCTTCGCGCTCGATTTCTACACCATTGTAGGAACGCGAGCGCACACCCTCGGTGTTGCCAGCAATGCCCGATAAAGCCTTTTCATCGTGATACGCGGCTTCATACATCGTAATGAAGGTGTGCCGCCCGGCATTCTTAGGGAGTTTTATTTTTGCTTCTGCCGCAAATGCTTTTAGATGTTCGCGGAATGATGGGTTAGGTTTCATTACAGCGCTCATAAAATCAAAGCTACGCATCCACGCGGCGGCTTGGTCGGGGATTTTAAATGCGCGAGGACGAATCCCTCGAAGTGAACCTTTGCATTTGATAACACGAATAAAGTTGTCTTCAAGGCTGATTTTAATGGCTTCTTCACCTTCTCGGACGCGCTCTATTTCAATTTGACGCATACCGCAGAAGAAGGAAAGAATAGCATCAGCGAGAACTTCGGGGCGTTCCTGTTTATGAGATTCCAATACGCGGAATAACTTTTCAACGGCTTCGGCTTTCATATATTCGGGCTGACGATAACCGATCTCAAGCTTCTTCATGCCTAAAAGCGGGTCTGTGCCGAGAAGCCCTTGCTCTACCGAGCAACACCAATGAATGAAAGTTTTTATATCGCCAAGGATATTGTTATAAGTCTTCCATTTTTTCATATCATTAGGGTCGTAAACGCGCGTCATTAGGTCTTGCTTAACTTCGGCGGCAGTAATCTCTGCGAGCATTCGGGACGCTCCAAAGCTTGTCACCCACGCGCCAACGCGAGACTTAATACACCGTTTATAGGCATCGCTACGCGGCTCAATAGATATTTGAAATTTCTCCCACGCCTCGCCAACCGAAATGTCGGAGTTTATTGTTTTGGTATCGGCTATCTTGCCCGAGAGAATCATTTGAACGCAATCTACGAGCGATAAGCCGAGTTTGTGTTGAGCAATGAGATCGTAAGCATTTCTCGCATCGAGCGACTGCGAGTAGTCTAAGTGAACGGCGGCATCACCGCCCGTTGAGAGCTTTTTATAGAAGTCGTCTATGTACTTTTTAAGTTCAGCAAAAGATGTTCTAGCGATACGAATCTTCTTTTTGGTTATAGGGTCACTTCCCAAAAAGGCATCAAATGTGGTATAATTCTTTCCGTTTTTAACAATGGTATGTTCCTTAACGGATGAAAGGACTTCTTTTTTTGAACGATACATATTATACCTCCTTAACGATTTTTTCGTGTCTAGAAAAGCCTTTTACGGCTTGTTGTGATACTTATTGTCAGTCTTTAGTTGGTGCGAGAATGGTGTGAGAAAAACGACTATGAAAACGATAACTGAACATAATGTATCAAATTTTTACGATTTAAGCAACTATAAAGAGCGACAAAATGGGTTCGATTCCCATCGCCCGCTCCATTAGATAATGTAGGATAAAGCCGCGTAAATGCGGCTTTTGTTTTATTTATAGGCATTTTTGGCAAGATATACATTATTTGAGATTTTGCAGAAAAGGGGGTAATTTTGCGATTTTTAACCAAAATTAGTGCGAGAAAAGTGCGAGAAAAGGCGATGGGTTATGCACCCATCGCCAAGTTTCGTTAGCGGTTATCGCCTTCGTTCACAATTACGCCTCGATTTAGGCGGTCGGTGAGTTTATCAATGTTTTTTTGCATAATTTCAGAGAGATCGAGCTCTTCAATCGTAGCAATCGCTGCAACCATCCACAACACATCGCCCAACTCCTTCTCAAGTGCCTTGCGATACTCCGCTAAGACATCTTCAAAAGCAGTCAACTTCTTAGCGTCGCACGGTTCTTTATGGTGCTTGCGGATGAACTTGGCAAATTTGCCAAGTACCTCACCTGCTTCCTCGGCTAATCCAGCGTAGGCATATGTAGGATTATCGCCAAACGAGGCGAATTTATAGGCGGCTTTCTGGTATTCGTTCGCGTTCATTGTTATTCTCCTTTCAAGAGATATTTATTTGATACAACTTTGAAAGACACGTAAGGTGCTTCAACTGTCTTACAGACAATTCCTTCGCGTTCATTACCACGGTCGGTCTTGCCTTGGGCGTAATCCATCAATTTTTCAAAAGTTGGATATTCATCAAAGACTTTTATTCCGCGGTCAATAATTTTAACGTGAGGCAATTTGAATTGGAACTGACATAAATATCTAACATAGTCAGGATTGACGAACATTTGCTTTCTAATATCAAAGATACGAAAGACTAACCATTCGTGTTCGGTACGCTTGTCTCTATTGCCGTTAATACCAGGACCGACAAGTTCACCTTGGATTGCCAATTCATCCCCACTCAACTCGCAATATCTCTTGAGATTACTCTCAACAAAGTATGTATTAGCCATCTGCCAAGGCAACGGCACAGTTCCATCGCTCATTACAGGCTTAAGCCTTAGATTGCGAGAGCAGACACCAAAGGGGTGTTCCGCGTCAATGGTGGGCGAATAGAACATCGTAACCGACATTCCATCAGCCTTTTCGGTGACTTGGAAGAAGCGTCCTTTCATCTTCTCGAAATATTTGCCGAGGTTCTGAATGCGCTCCTCGTCGGTCTTGGGAATGTATGCGGTTGGGAATGAGCCGTAAGCTTCGGCAGACACCTTAGCACCAGAGAAGGGGCGTAGGGCTTCTTCTATCTCATCGTAATGCTTAACCTTAAGGATTTCCGTAAGGTCAGTATCATCAGTTCCATCGCTTACTTCAGGGAACAGAACAATCGGCATAAGCATCCCTTGAGAGATTACACCTCTAAGCTTAACGGTCTTAATACGCACACCTTCGGCAAGGACTTCACCTTTTTTAGATGTGAACTTACGAAGACAGCGGCTATGAAGAAACTCATATCGCTTATCATCGGCTGGAAGATAAGAGTCAATCTCGAAGTAGACGGCTTTATCTCCCGATTTGAAGTCACCCTTACCCACAACGACCTCCCAAGTTTTGCCAACCATAGTGGCTGTTTCAAGGCGGTCAGCGTCTGGTATTGGGCTGACTTTATCTATTGTTACTATTGATGCTAGTTTTCTCATTTTTCTTTTGCTCCTTTTTGTTATTTTTATTTATTGCGTTCATACAAATTCTGACAAGATTTTCAAGAAGATAAGCGCTAACTTCGTGATTGCGATCATCAACGCCTGAGTCACCGAGTGTCAGCATTGTAGCGTGATGGCATTCGTGGACGACTATTCCTAATTCTGGATTAGGCTCGCGCATAAGGATTACAATGAGATTATTTGTAATTTCTTTTCGATACATTGTTGCGCCTTGACAATCGTCAAATTCAAACCCTGATGCGGCAATGAGTTTTAGAACCTTATTCGATACACTTATAAAATCATCCTTTGAGTCTAATATTTCATTATCAATAGTAGACGCGGCTGCTCGCCAATCACCAGCAATAAATAAAACAGTATGCCTAAAGGGTGTCATATCCATAGCCGTAACAACATATTTAGACTCAGCCTTTTTTCTCATTTTTCTTTTTCTCCTTTTGTTTGTTGTTTGTAGCAAAGTATGGATCAATAGGTTCAAGTGCGAGTGCAATCTTTGGAGCAGTTGGTCGCGTTGTGATATAACATTCAATGCCGAATAGCTTACCAACAGATGGCAATTTGAAGTCTAGCGTAGAGTATTCCAATGACCTAATAATATCTTGATACATTTTATAGTGAATATAAAATACGGGCTTATACTTTTTCAAAAAAAGTTCATTATTGTCAGACATACCACCCGGAATTGCAAGTAGCGGGTCAAGTAAAGAGTGTGCTCTGAAAAAAAATTCAGTTAATTCGTCTTGAGTTTTCATTTTTCTTTCTCTCCTTTTGTTTGCGTTCAGCATTCTCCCTTTTACGAAGAACGCTGAAAGTGTAGTCGTATTGCTCCATCATCAGCGCGGCGACGGGTTGCCATTTCGCTTCCCACAAGTAGCGCTCGTAGCCTGCGCGGTGGTAGGTAGCCATCTTTAGTTTGCGATCCCAACGAATAGCGATTTTGGCGCGGCAGACGATTGAATCATCGGGTGCTGGCGAACCATCGCGTAAGAGGCGGTCGGTATCGTCATCGGCATTGACGCGCACAATGTCGTTGACGATAATCTCAGCGTCCTCAAGAGCTTTGCGCTCCGCTATGGGCGAGAGGTCAAACTGCTCGTCATTCTCCCGCGTCACATAGAGATTGACTCGGTGTCTCCCATCGGGGAGTTGCCGTCCAGCGTAGGTTAGATTAACGGTTATCATTGTCTCGCCTCCATCGCTTTTAAGTTGCCTTGGATGTTTACAACTTCCTGTTGTGACGGCATCTTAGGCAGTTCTTCGATATACCACTTAGCATAGTTCCAAGGTGGATAATCACCGCCCTTGCAACCGCGCTCCCCAAAGTTGCCGCACGCCTTGCCGACGCATTTTTCTCGCATACAAGGCAACTTCATCTTACTTTCATTCTCCATATTTTACCTTCCAAATCTCCTCTAGGCGTTATGACTACGCTACCGAACGCAGGCGACTTCTCGCCTTGCCCCCCCCCACTAATGAACTTAATGCGTCCATTAGGTAAAGCGATGTGAACATTCAACTCTCGCTTATTCAGTGAATCGTGGAATCTCTTAGTCGTTAGAAACGCTATCGGGCACAAGAAGTAGATCTCATTCCTACACTTGAAATAAGTCTCACAAGCCTTCTCCCAAAAGTGATGCTTAATGTTGAATGGTGGATTTATCCAAATGCGCTTATATTGCGTCCAATCAGCTTTTAGTCCGTCCGTGTCTATGGTGTCATAGTTAGGGATGTCGAGCCTCTTGGCTTGCTCTGCCGTTGTAGCAGGATCGTAATCGAACTCACCGAACATATCCACCAAAGATTTAGGTGTATAATATTCGATAGCCGCCTCATTAAAATTAACTGCACCTTTACTCATCTCCCACCCTCCACGAACTTTGCGACCTCATCCCAAGAGCGAAACGACATAATATCACCATCCTCATCAATGAAGTCGATAGAGCCTAATACTGCATTGGTATAAGCCCACCCTCGCTCAGCCATCGCGCCGATCAGTTTAACTAGCTCGCTCATTTCGTCACCACCTTTTCGAAGTGTCCACCATCATACAGTTTGTCTAATGCAACGCAGAAGTCGCAAGCATCCAATTCAATTGCTTTTTTATCTTGCATATTCAACGAGCATAGCTTACAGACTTCATTTATGTTCTGACCTGCCGTACACGGCACATACCTATGATACTCGCCGTCTCGTTCGACAATAAGTGTTATTTTGTCACTCATAATCACTTCTCCACTATAATTTCAAGACCATGTTCGAGCGCGGTCAACAATTCAAGTTTTGCGCCTTTTGAGTTTTCCCATCCTTTGAGTAGGTAGATCGCGTCAAGGAAGGGTATCGCCGCTCTCTCAGATTCACAAACAGCGTCAAGCAACTTGCCGTCAACGCCCTCGTTATGGACATTGAACACCTTATCAAATCGGGCTGGGTTGATAACTCGCCATCCCTCTTTTTCAAGTTGTTCCTCGGCTCGATAGAACGCGGGAAAGTTTAGTAATGGCAAGTGCGCCATCTGTCCAGCTATGTATAT
>JAEIGA010006477.1_pt1 | contig 17829 bp, 25 predicted proteins | sample 9270691 | NCBI WGS metagenome assembly JAEIGA01 (sample SAMN17057246, study PRJNA624740) | gut metagenome | biome: biome; isolation source: fecal sample | host: Bos grunniens | place: China: Xizang | collected 2019 | reverse complement strand
GAATCTCCTCGCCTCCATGCAGTTCAGCCATGAAGAGGCCGCCGAGGAAACGCCGGTTTCCGCCTGCGGGGTAACGCTCGGCGTCGCCACCACCGTCCGTCTGATCTGCGCCCTCGGCGTGGACAACTTCATCAACTTCACAAAAGGAAACGGCATCCGCAAGTATGTCGTGATCGACGGGTTCGGCTTCACGCTGGACGCGTTCTGATCGTCCGCCTCCGAGCCGCGGTAAGGTTGTCGTCCTGCCGCGGCTGATTTATTTTAACCTGTAACGATATGCGCTGTTTATCAGCGGCTCACCGCCGTCGGCGTGAGTAACACAAAGTCCGGATAACGGAGGAACCCTGCTGGAGCTGCAGCGAGCTCATCGCGACGTTATTGCTGGCCAAGACTGAGTCATCAACTGATTCTTACGGTATTTAATTCCCTGAATCATTGGGACACAAGGAGAAACTTCCAGAATTAACTCGTGAAATATATTGACAAAAGCTCGAACTGCAGGTATAAGCAGCCTTCAGGAGAGCCTCCTCGACATCTCACAGGTAAACGGTTACAGGAGAAAGGGGAAAGAATATGGTATATGTCACGGTAAAACAGCCTCCGGTGTATCATCAGATGACTCTGGAGGAATTCCTCTTTGAGGAATCGCCGAAGATCCACTACGCGAGAGGCGATTGCACCACCACGAGGACATACGCACAGGAAACGCTGAGCGAGCGGGTCAGGCGGTTCGCCGACGTCGATAAGCTCATCCTGTCCCTCATGGATTTCAACCGGAAAACGGAAAAACTCAGGAACCAGCCCCGCAAACAGCTCTATTATGAGTTTTATATCCCCAAAAAGTCCGGTGGGCTGCGCAAGATCGACGCGCCGAACGAAGATCTCAAGGCCGCTCTCCGGGATTTGAAGAAGATTTTCGAGAAGGAATTCGGCGCGCTCTATCACACCTCCGCTTTCGCCTATATCGAGGGCAGATCGACCGTCGCGGCCATGGAGCGCCACCGCGAGAACGAATCGAAGTGGTTCGCAAAGTACGATTTGTCGAATTTCTTCGGATCGACCACGAAAGAGTTCGTCCTGCGCCAGCTTTCCATGATCTTCCCGTTCTGCGAGGTTATGAAATCGTCGACCGGGAAAAGGGAACTGGAAACCGCGATCGATCTCTGCACCCTCGATAACGTCCTTCCGCAGGGAACGCCCATCAGCCCGATGCTCACCAACCTCGTCATGATCCCGATCGATTATACCATCGCCAAAGCGCTCCGGGAGTTCCCGACCGGAGACGGCCATACGCAGCGGTTCATCTATACCCGCTACGCCGACGACTTCCAGATCTCCTCCCGCTACGACTTCAAGTTCCGGGAAATTGAAGCGTTCATCCGCAAGACGATGGAGGATCTCGGCGCTCCGTATGTGATGAAGCCAGAGAAAACAAGGTACGGCTCGTCCTCCGGATCAAACTGGAATCTCGGATTGATGCTGAACGCGAACAACGAGATCACGGTAGGTCATAAGAAAAAGCGCCAGCTTCAGGCGATGATCGCGTCCTACATCATGGACAGCCAGAAGGGCGTCGAGTGGGATCTTCACGACGTTCAGGTGATGGACGGCCTGATTCACTACTATTCCAACGTGGAGGGAACGGAGAAGATCGACGCGATCGTGAACCACGTCGGCGGTAAGTTCGGCGTAAACGTGAAAGATATGATCCACAGGGATCTCACAAAGTAAATCAAAAATCTGTGTAATGATATTGCCGAAAGGCGCATCCCGCTGACAGCGGATGTAACGCAAAGACGAGAAAAACCTATGCCGAAAGCAAAGACCGCGGGCACGCAGGCGCCTGGATCCCGACTCAACTGACGCCGGAGCAGAGCTTGCGGCATATGGGAGGCAACGGAAAAGACAAATTTTCCGAGTATCGATAAACAGAGAATGTCTCGTACGAAGCCGTCGTCAGCCAGCTCCAGCCTGGCTCTTCATACTATTCAGATTACACGGATCATCCACAGACACGCAGTCCGGTTTTGGAAAAACATCGCCGCATAAAACATTGGCGTTGTCAGATTGAACGCCGGAAAAAGCCATGCGCCGCAACAGGTTTCCGACTTTTGATGGGAGACCGTTGTGGTGGGAGTAGTCAGTTCATACCACGAAGAAAAGAGAGGATTTGCCATGGGATATTACAGCGACGTCGCGCTTGCGACACGGAAGAAATGGCTCGATGAAATGCTTCGCCGGGCGAAAACAGATGAGGATTCGGGAGAGATCCTCAGCCTGCTTGTAGACGGATCTCAGTGTTCCATCATCGGAGAAGGCGACGACGCGGTCGTGATCCTGTACTGGAATTTCATCAAGTGGTACGATGAGTTCAGAAACGTCCGCTATGTCGAATACTGGATGGACGGCGAGTTCGACGAAGAGTTCGAATACGCGTTCATCCGCATCGGAGAAGACGATTCGGACGTGGAGGAGCGGAGCTCCGGCGACTACGACCTCTGCCAGTATATCCAGATCAGCCGCTCCATATGGATCGACGACTCCGGAGAATCGTTCACACCGGAAATCCCGCCGGATAAAGAGCCGGAAGACGATCTCGATCTCCCGGACGGTTCGGACGGAGACCTCACCGATTACCTCGGTGCGTAAGGAGGACAGAATGGTACCATATCGTATAGGAGACGAGGTGTGCATCATCTCGTTCGACGAGCTGAAATCCGATCCCGACGCCATAGAACATGGGTTTGATCATGGGCTTTCAGAAGATGACAACACTTTCTACGGCATTGCGGATTACAGCATCGACAACTGGTCAACGATTTCGTCGAGCGGAGGCATATACATCCGTGAGCGCGGGCACAACGTAAGCGGCGAGTACGATTACAGGCTGGAGACGCTGGAAGGCGAACCCCTTCCGTATTACTGGCTACACTGTATGCTTCGTCCGGCAGACGAATGCGGAAGCGAAGAGATGGTCAATCCCGGATCGCTCGAAGACCTCTTCGATTTCCTGCAGGACTAAAATCAAGCACAGGAGGATTTATGAACGAAAAGAAACTTCTTCTCGTCGTCGATATGCAGAACGACTTCATCGACGGCTCCCTCGGCACCCCCGAAGCGCAGGCCATCGTCCCGAAGGTCTGCGAAAAGATCAGAAACTGGGACGGCCTCGTGTGGTTCACGAAGGATACTCACGACGAGAACTACCTCGCCACACAGGAGGGAAGGAATCTCCCGGTAAAGCACTGCATCATTGGGACGCCCGGATTTGCGATCGCCGACCCGGTGCTGGAAGCGTGGATGAGCCGTCCCGGAGTAGGGTATCCTTCGGTGTATCTGAAACACGGGTTCGGAGCGAAGGATCTCGTGGCCGGAGGTCTCGCGTCCGGAGATCTCAAAGATTACTGGCATGGATGGACTGCGAACGGAGACCGTATCACCTCCGTCGAACTCATCGGCCTCTGCACCGACATCTGCGTCATCTCGAACGCCGTCCTCATCAAGTCCTTCTTCCCGGAAATCGAGATCTCGGTCGACGCGTCCTGCTGTGCCGGCGTCACCCCCGAATCCCACAAGAACGCGCTGGAAGCCATGAAGATGCTCCAGATCGAAATCAAGAACGAGGAGGCGTGAGCCCATGATCAAGGTAAACGGCAAGCCGTACGTCAGAGAGACGTACCCCGACGGCACCCGCAAGATGCAGGGCGATTTCTATGCGCCCGCCTCGTTTGAAGAGGAGGGGTATGACGAAAGCGTTATTGAGATCCAGTGGTTCTTCGACAGTGAAGACGAGATTCTGGATCTTCTGTATATCACCGCGCACCTCACCTCGATCGGTGTGCATTACTGCCTGTTCATGCCGTATATCCCGAACGCGAGAAACGACCGGGTTCACGGCGAGGACGAGGTTTTCACGCTGAAGTATTTCGCGCACTTCCTGAACAATCTCGGGTTTGAGAAGGTGTTCGTCCTCGATCCCCATTCCCATGTTTCGGAAGCGCTGATCAACCGGGTATGCCCGCTCAAGCAGGAACTCAAAGGGCTGATTTTGCATGCCACCCTTTCCCCGAAGATCGGCGGACCGGATAACCTCACCCTCTGCTATCCCGACGAGGGCGCCATGAAGCGGTACACCGACCTCGTGTCGAACCCGTACGTCTTCGGCATCAAGAAGCGCGACTGGAAAACCGGAAACATCCTCGGCCTCGATATCATGGGCGACCCCGCTCTGATCGAAGGGAAGAACGTCCTCATCGTGGACGACATCTGCTCCAAGGGCGGCACGTTCTATCATACGTCCAAAAAGCTCAAAGAAATGGGCGCCGCCAAGGTTTTCCTGTACGTCACCCACTGCGAGAATACGATCTTCGAGGGCGAACTCCTGAAAGACAACGGCCTCATCGACCGTATCTTCACCACCGACTCCATCTTCCGCGGAGAGCATGAGAAAATCGAGGTGTTCAAGCTGTGAGCCGAAACCATAAGTATATGATCGGGGATGTAATCGAGTGTGATTACCTTGGCAGCGTAAAAGTACGATATCTGATTGTGTCATACCTTCCGGACGAGTTACAGTATAGTACCATTCGCGTTCAGCGACCGGCAAGACCTGACGAAGGAATCCTGTTTCGCAGTATGGATGAAAGACTTCTTGATAAGGGCAAGCTGATCGGAAAGGTAGATTTTTCTCTGCTGGAAGAACTGTTCGACGACAACCATAAAACGAGCTGAAATAAAGGAGATAAAAAATGACCACCAACCCCATGCTCCTGATCGACTTCTATAAGGCAGTCCACGCCGAAATGCTGCCGAAGGGAATCACAAAATCCGTGTCTTACTTCACGCCCCGCATGTCCAGAGTCAAGCGGTGGAATACCGTCGTCCACTTCGGCCTGCAGGGATTTCTGAAAACCTATCTCATCGACTATTTCAACCGGGAATTCTTCGACCGTCCGGAATCCGAGGTCATGACGGAGTATATCCGCATCATGGACAATACCCTCGGCAAGGACGCCTATAACCCCGAGAAGATCATCAAGCTCCACCGGCTCGGCTGGCTCCCCGTCGAGGTTGTCTCCCTTCCCGAGGGCACGAGAGTTCCCATGCACGTCCCGGTTTTCGGCATCACCAATACCCACCCGGATTTCGCGTGGCTCCCGCAGTCCCTCGAATCCCTGATTTCCGCCGAGATGTGGCACCCCATGATCGCGGCAACCGTCGGCGATACCTACCGGGAAATCGTCGAATACTGGTACGACATGACCTGCGAGGACAGCGTGCCCAGAGCAAGAGCCCTCGGGAACTTTGACTTCCGGGGCGAGGAATGCCTCGAATCCGCAGTCAAGGCCGCCGCCGGATGGGGTCTGTCGTTCCTCAATACCGCCACCGTTCCCGCCATCCCGTACCTCGAGCAGAACTACAACTGCGACTGCACGAAGGAACCGGTTCTCTTCGGTTCTCCGAGCACCGAGCATTCCGTCATGTGCTCCAACTACGCCGTGGACGGGGACGAGATCACCCTTCTGCGCCGCCTGCTCACGGAAATCTATCCGCATACCAGCTTCTCCTGCGTCTGCGATTCCTACGACTACTGGAACGTCGTCGAGAACATCCTCCCGCAGCTGAGAGACGAGATCATGAACCACGACGGATGTTTTCTTGTGAGAGGGGATTCCGGCGACTGCGTCGAGGTCGTCACAAAGACCGTCTTCAAGCTCTGGGACATCTTCGGCGGCACCGTGAATTCAAAGGGCTATAAAGTCCTCGATCCCCATATCAAGGCCATCTACGGCGACAGCATCACCGTCCAGCGGTGCGGGCAGATCTATAAGATCCTCGAGGAAAACGGGTTCGCCGCCAATAACGTAGCGCTCGGCGTCGGTTCCTTCTCCTTTCAGTGCATCGAGGAAGAGGGCGAGCTGAAACCCTTCACCCGTGACACCTTCTCGTCCTGCATCAAGGCCACTTACTGCGAGATCGACGGCAAGCCGACCCCGATCTTCAAGGATCCCAGGGAAGGCGGCTTCAAGAAATCCCAGAAGGGGTGCTGCATCGTCTCCGTAAACGACGACGGAACGCTCGGTTTCACGGACAGACATACGTGGGATGAAGCGGCGAACGACCCGTCCAATCTGCTGGAAACCGTCTTCAAAGACGGATGTACCATGAACGAGCAGTCCCTCTCCGACATCCGATGGTGGCTCCACCACGGGAGGTTCTGATGAAACCGATGGAAATCCGGATCGGCGAGACCTACCGTATCAAAAGCAGGGAAGATCTTGCGGCGGAGTTCGGTATAGTTCAGGAACCAAACGGACTTGTCTATATCGGTACGCCGATTCCGCTTCCCGCGAATTACTGGCGGATCTGCGGGAATCAGTTTACCGTGCGGCAGATGGAAAGGCTTGGCGAAAAACATCAGAGCGCGACGCTCTGTCTGTCCTATGAAGGGGTTGAAATCCTGAGAAGAGGCGGCGGATCTGTAAGCATTATCGTCGTCACATCGGAAATGCTCGAGGAACTACCGACTCCGGAAATCTCGGAAATCTCGCCGGAATCCCTTCTGGATTTCCTGATGAATTGAAAGGAGTAATCATGTCAAAATTCATTCTCATCTCCGTCTGCGACCGCGAGATCATGACGGAGGTTTTCGATTCCTACGAGGAAGCGCGGGCACAGAGAAACAAAGAGATGACCGAATGGGCGCGCGTTCCGGAAGACTTCTTCTGGGACGGCGAAGAAGAATACGAAGACGACGGATTCGCATACGGCAGGTACGAAGCATACGCCAACGACCGCTGCGACTTCGACTGGCTCATCGTGGAAATACCAATGGAGGAGGAGAAATGACCACCCTTCTGATTTTCATGTTCGAAACCGGCGATTCTTCCTGCCCGTACTGGAACGTGCCGGTCGTCGTGTACGAACCGTACGCACCGGGAAAGATCGAAACCAAAGCGAGGATTTATATGGACGACAACCCGGAGTCAGGTTACGACGAAGCAGTGGAGTATGTTATGAACGACGCCGGCGTCCGGTGGGAGTGGGTCGCCGGGAAAATTCCAGAATGTGACAGACTCAACATCCTGATCGTGTAATATCAACCAATGAACGGAGGAAATCAATGCTGAAAATCATCGACGGCGACATCTTCGAATCCGGCGCGGACATCATCGCCCATCAGACAAACTGTCAGGGCGTCATGGGTTCCGGTGTCGCAAAACAGGTGAGGGAAAAGTACCCGCTTGTCTACCACGTGTATTCCAAGTTCTGCGAGCTGTGCAGGGAAGACGGCAGGTCTCCTCTCGGGAAATGCCTTCTCATTCCGAGCGATATGGCGTCTCCCGATAAACAGCTTGTCGCCAACCTGTTCGGGCAGGAGAACTTCGGGTACGACGGAAAGTGCTATACCGATTACGACAAGCTCCGCGAGGCGATCCGGATGCTCAACGACTACGCGGGCCTTCTGTCCTCGACGATAGGAAGGACCGTCACAGTCGCCATCCCTTATCTCATGGGCTGTCACAGAGGCGGCGGCGACTGGGAGATCGTCTCGAAGATGATCGAAGAGGAGCTCACCGCCTGCGACGTGACGCTGTACCGGTATACGGGAGGCTGATATGATCACCCTCATTCAAGCCTTCCGCCTGTGCGATATCAGGAAGGATGAAATCGTGAGTCTGCGCGTCTATCAGGCCGGTTTGTCTGGGAGATCGGTGCCCGTCATGCCGGAAAAAGTCCGCAGGGTGCTGGATATGAAGCGGATCAAAGTCCATAAGATTGACACAAGGTTCGGATACGACGGGGATTTTCTCGGCTTCGAGTTTCTTGTGACCGGGATTACGGAAGACGCGCTCAGAAAAAAGCTGGAATGGTCATGAGTTAAGAAAGGAGCGTCCATGTACGCATTCAACGCAGAAACAACCAAAAACGAACTGGTCTCGTGGCTCAGGGACTGGTTTGAGGAAAACGGTCCGGACTGCAAAGCCGTGATCGGCATCTCCGGCGGCAAGGATTCCTCCGTGTGCGCCGCCCTGTGCGCCGAAGCGCTCGGGAAAGACCGCGTCCTCGGCGTCCTCATGCCGAACGGCGTCCAGAACGACATCGAAGACAGCCGGAAGCTGGTATCCCATCTCGATATTAAAAGCGTCACCGTCAATATCTCCTTCCCGGTCTCCGCCATCCTCGCCGGACTCTTTGACGAAGAGATCGTACCTTCCCGGCAGACAACGGTCAACCTCCCGCCCCGGATCCGCATGGCAACCCTCTACGCCGTCTCTCAGTCCGTGAACGGCCGGGTCATCAATACCTGCAACCTCTCCGAGGATTACGTGGGTTACTCCACCAGATGGGGCGACAGCGTCGGCGACGTCTCCCCGCTTGCCAACCTCACCGTGCACGAGGTCAAAGCAATCGGACACGCCCTCGGCCTCCCGGAAGAGCTCGTGGAAAAGACCCCGTCGGACGGCCTCTGCGGAAAGACGGACGAAGACAACCTCGGTTTTACCTATGAAGCCCTCGACCGGTATATTCGGACGGGCGAATGCGCGGAACCGTATAAGAAGCTGATCGACGCCAAGCATATGAAAAACCTCTTCAAGCTCCGACCGATCCCGTCCTTCTTCCCCGGCCTCGAACAGCACGACGTCACATAAGGAGACGATATGAACGAACAGAAATTCATGCCCGGAGACATGGTAAAGATACGCCGCTTCGATGAGATCGATACGGCGGATATAGGCAATCACAGGTTCGACGCCGCAAATTGCTTCGGAATCAGAAAGCAGTATATCGATGACATGGCAGGCAAAGTTTTCGTGATCGGAAGGGTCTTTCTGGCCGAACAATCGTCGTACAACTCGTATGATTATACGCTTGTGGACGAGATCGGGGACGAGATCCGGTACTGGTGGGCGCAGGGCATGATCGATTTCGCGTCCCCACAGGGGGAACTTCCAGAGCCAGACGAAGAAGGACTGTTCGCGTTTCTTTCGGTATGACGGACAGCCGCAGAGAGGATGATGCGGGATAAAAATATCGACCATCCCCCGTGGGTACAGGATCTGAAAACGAGGTTACAGCCACACGGGGTGAGTCCAATAGCCCATGATCCTAAAGGACTATGCGTGAAGGGGGAAAACCGAACAGTATCGAAGCGTAGCAAAAAAATACCAGAGGATGCGCCGGCTTCGAGGCGCGGTATCCCTAAAAAGGATCTGAGACGCTTGGCATCCGGGACGTTAGCGCAATGGTTAGAGCTTCCGGCTCATAACCGGATGGTTGAAAGTTCAAATCTTTCACGTCCCATGAAATGGAACCTGTAACGGCATAGAACAGGTACCCGTACGATACGGTGACGTTCTGTGACTGTCCATCAGGTCCGCTGCCATCCATGGGGATGGGGATAACCGGCTCCGTAGTCCTTACTGCGGCGCTTCCGTACAGCGGCGTTACGGCTCTACCGGCACGTAAGACCGGGGGACGCACATAGAGAGCTTATATATGTAATAAGAACGGCTGGTATAGAAGGTACGGAACGACGGTCCGCCAAGGGCTTTTGTGCGAAGCCCGCGTTTTGGCAGCGTGCGTAGAAGCGACTGTTGTTTTCGGGAACGATCCTGTGTTGTGTATGAACTGGAATCGGTGAGGCGATATAAGCGGCGGCGAGGCGTGGATGCGGATATATCTCAGAGGCTACGCAGACCAACCGACGGTGTCTCGGCGTAGAGTAACCGCCGCATGCCGTTAAACAGAAACGTCAGGCACAGGATCGTTTTTACGGGACGTTAGCTTGTGGAAAAAGCGCGGCGAACGGCGGCGTTAAACCGAGATGCGGGTTCGAATCCCGCACGTTCCATCGGGAGTGTGGCGAAACTGGCAAACGCGGGGGTCTCAAACACCTCCGATGAAAAACTCTTGAGGGTTCGAATCCCTCCGCTCCCATTTCCGGGCGTAGTGAACCGGTATCACTCTTCGCTTGGGACGAAGAGACAGCGGGTTCGACTCCCGCCGCCCGGATTTTTGCGGCATAGGTGTTTGTGGCAGCACACCGGTCTTCCAAACCGGCAGAGCGGGTTCGACTCCCGTATGCCGCTTTTGGCGCGTTAAGCATAACGGTACTGCGGCGGTCCTGAAAACCGTTCACCCGAAAGGATGTGGGGGTTCGAGTCCCTCACGCGCCGTTCGCTGGCGTAGCTCAGCAGGCAGAGCAGGCGTCTTGTAATCGTCAGGTTGCGGGTTCAAATCCCGCCGCCAGCTTTGAATATCCAAAAGAAAGAAAGGAGTTTCCCATGCCGAAGATCTATGTGGAATACGAAATCAAGCGCAGGATTTCCGTCGAGGTGGAGGTTTCCGAAGAGACGCTCGCGGAGCTTGACGAGCGGTACGACCTCGAACCTCTGGCAAGCTACGGCATCACGACGGAGGAACTGTACGAGAAGTGCGACTGCGACGGATGGAGCGAAGACGATTACGCCGTGACGGGCGAGGATGGGAAGCGCATCATCCCGTGGGCGGACGAATGAAAGGAGAAGGGATATGTACGAAATCGGAGACCTCGTCCGGGTGAGGACGCTTGACGCGATCCCGCCGGATGACAACTATATTCAGGATAGTCTGTCGAGTAGGAGCTATTTCGGCATGTCTGAAGATCAGTTAAACGAACTTCACGATGCTGGATTTCTGAGGATCAAATATGTGGAAGAAGCAATCAACGCCTACGGCGGAACCTTCAGGGACGACACAACACCAATGGAGTATACGCTGGAGATCCCGGAGGAGCTCGGGTATTGGTTCGACCCCGTGTTCCTCGGGAATATGCTCGAGCCCGAATCCGAACCCGTCCATGAAGACCTTCCGGACCCGGATCCCGAATCCCTCTCGGAATTTCTCGCATGGGAGGGAATCGCATGAGACCGGAAGATGTCAGCGTGGGAATGCAGGTGCGCATCAGACAGTGGGACGATATGGACAGGGAGTCGAGGGAGCGGTACGCGGTTGGAAAATCGAGAAGATATACGTATGACCCCGACAGACTGTTTGCCGGATCCGACAGCGAGTCGTTCGTATTTCTTGAGCGTATGGCAAATCTCTGCGGCGAAGAGTTCACGGTCGCAGGTATATACGACAGAGGCAAGATCATTCCGTCGTCCTGCGTCACGGAAAACGGAGTCAGGCTCGACGAATACACCACAATCGAAGCCTGGATGGTGGAGCCCGCCGACCACGCGTTCAACGAAGAGCTCCCGGAACCGAGCCCGGACAGCTTGTCTGAATTTATGAAAGGATGGTGCAGATCGTGAAACTGGAAGATATCCGCGTCGGAGACCGCGTGCGGTTCCGTCAGTGGGACGATATGGCGGAGGAGTTTAACTTCGATGACGAAGAAGGAAAGTGGATAGGCTGCACGTTCACATTCACGGACGCCATGCGGTTCCTCTGCGGGATGGCCTTTACGGTGTCGGAAGTGAACTACAGTTCTGAGCGGATTTTCTTCGAAGAGGAATTCCCGGACGGCAGAGACTGGCATATATCAGCCGATATGCTCGAGCCGGATCTCCCGGAGACGGAACTTTCCGACCCGTTCTCTGACTCCGATTTCAGCCTGTTCATTGCGGGAGGCGTTGCGGTATGATCTATCTCGACAACGCCTCGACAACCCGCACGGATCCCCGCGTTTTCGACGTCATGATCCCGTACCTTTGCGATACCTACGGCAACCCGAACAGCCCCCACGCCGCCGGGAAAAAGGCGAAAGCCGCCGTGGAGAAGGCGAGGGAACAGGCTGCGGCACTCATAAATGCCGACCCGGAGCAGATCGTCTTCGCACACAGCGCGACATACGCCAACAGAATGGTTTTCGATCAGTACGCCTACGGTTATCCCGTCGTATCTGCGGTCGAACACAGCTCTGTTCTGGAGGCGGCGAAGGCGCAGGAGGGGGAATACTACTCCATCCTCCCGGACAAAACGGGAGCCGTGCCGCCGAAGCGCATGAAGGAAGGTCTGTACAGCTTTTTCAAAGGCGGAAACGAAGTCGACCGCATGGCGTCTTTCATGCTCGTGAACAACGAGACCGGCGCCGTCAATGACGTGGAAAAGCTCGCGGAAGAGGCGGCGGCCTACGGGATGTGGTTCCATACGGACGCCACGGCGGCGGCCGGAGCCATGCGGATCGACGTAAAAACCCTCCCCGGCGTGGACTTCATGACCTTCTCCGCCCATAAGATGCACGGCCCGAAGGGAGCGGCGGTTCTCTACTGCCGGAATCCGAAGTGCGCCTTGGCTTTTACAAACGAAGGCGGAACGCCGAACGTCCCGGCAATCGTCGGTTTCGGCGAAGCCTGCCGCATCCAGAAGGAGATTCTGGATCAGCGCGGCGGCTGGACGGACGCCGACTATAACGGATTTGCGGGATCCTTCCTCGCGCCCCTCGAATCGAAAACCGGGTTCCGTCTGAATCAGCCGTGCCTCGCACAGGGTCACTTCGACCGCATCCTCTCCGTGTATTTCGCCGGCGTGGACGCGGAAATGCTGGTTCAGCTATGCTCCGACAGGGGGCTCATGATCTCAGCGGGAGCGGCGTGCAAAGCCCACGAACAGAAACCGTCCCACGTCCTCACGGCGCTCGGCATGACGGACGACGAGGCAAGATCCACCGTCCGGATTTCCTTCTCCCGTCTGAATACGGCGGAAGAGTGCGCGGAAGGCGCCGAGATCCTCGCCGGATGCGTAAACGACCTCGAAAGGATGAGAAACCGTGGCTAAGGCGGATAAAATACCGAAAGACGAGCGCGTCTGGGTCTCCTACAACAGTGCGGGAGGCACGACGCGCTTTGTTATTACCTCGAAACCGTCCAGAGAAATGTACTTCCTGTACAAAATCACCGGGGAGTGCGCAAAGAAGCTCGGAAAATCGATCTCACCGGCAGAACTCGTCGAGAAATTCGACGTTATGAAGAAGCTGTAAACAATCGCTCCAATGCAGATCTGTCAGGCTTTCGAAGAATACATAGCCCAGAAGCATGACATCCTCCCGCTGACAGCGGAGGACACGCAAAGATTACATGCCCGGCTCTCTAAAACAATTTGTCCGGATGGGACAAATTGTTTTAGGACTTGCGCTCGAGGCTTACGCCGTAAGGATTGGAGAGAACATACCATAAGGAGGGAAAATGGAAAAAGGAAATCCGCGCTTCAAACCGGGCGACGTCGTGACCGTCCGCAAATATGAGGATATGGAGGCCGACTTCGGGCATATCCCGAAGATCGGATCCGGACTGTACTGCCCATGCGAATACGGCGTGGAATACGTGAAAGGCGAAACGCCGATCTGTTGGTTCGACAAGAATATGCAGTACCTCTGCGGAACCGAAGTCACGATCACGGAGGCGCTGTGGCTGAACGATTACGAGGTTTACGCGTACCATATCAGGAACAACCTTTTCGATAGGGATAAGTTTTTCACGGAAACCATGTTCGAAGTTCCGGGCGTGACGGATCTCCCGGAACTCACGGACGGCGACCTCATGGATTTCATCGCACAGTAAGCAGAATTATGTCCGCAATGATATGACAGGATTTGTTCCTGTGCCTCCCGCTGACAGCGGAGGTAACACAAAGTCGGGGAAAACGGGCTGCCAGGAGAACCAGCTGGAGCAGCCAGCAGGCTCTGGGCAGGAGGCGATCCAAGCTGCCGTGCATACAGCAAAAGCTGAATACACGCAATGGGAGACAACAACCAGCCGGCGAGATCCCACACCCCCAGCGCCCAGCATGCCGCCGGCACGAGCCGCAGCAGGATACCGCAAGGGCGCGCAGCAGCAGCCATGCGATTCGGACATAACAATCATAAAGGAAAGAAAGGAGATTCAGCTTTGAGAGTATTGCTTCTTTTGAGAGGGGCTCCCGGATGCGGGAAAACAACGTGGATCATGGAAAACGGACTCACGCCGTACGCCCTGTCAGCAGACGAGATCAGAACCATGTGCGCGTCTCCGGAGCAGACGCCGTCCGGAGGAACGCAGATTTCCCAGAAGAACGACGGCGTCGTGTGGGATATGCTGTTCAAGCTTCTGGAAATCCGGATGCAGAAGGGCGAGTTCACCGTCATCGACGCCACCAATTCCAAGACCGCCGAAATGAAGCGGTATAAAGACCTCTGCGACGATTACCGCTACCGCATCTATCTCGTCGATTTCACCTCCCTCCCCATCGACGTAGCGAAAGCGCGCAACGCAGGGAGACCGGAGATGAAGCGCGTCCCCGCCTACGTCATCGAAAAGATGTACTCCAGATTCGAAACGCAGAAAGTCCCGTCCGGCATCACCGTGATTCAGCCGGACGAGCTGGAAAAGGTCTGGATCAAGCCCCTCGACTTCTCGGACTATAAGGCCGTCCACGTGATCGGAGACGTTCACGGATGCTGGCACGCGCTCATGGACGCCTTCCCGCATAAGGACGAGGGCGGAGATCCCGTGCTCCCGGCGGACGAGCTCTACATCTTCGTCGGGGATTATGTCGACCGGGGGATCGAGAACGGCGCGGTCTTAAGATTCCTGATGAATATTTATACACAGCGCAACGTCATCCTTCTGGAAGGAAACCACGAGCGCTGGCTCTGGATGTGGGCGAACGGCGAGACCACCCCGTCGAAGGAATTCGAACTCAGAACGAGAACGGAAATCGAAAAAGGGGAAGAGGACGTCGAGGAACTGAAGAAGAACGTCCGCAGACTTTACCGGAAAATGGCGCAATGCGCGTGGTTCACCTACGGGGAAGACGAATTTCTCGTCACCCACGGCGGGATCAGCCGTTTCCCGTGGCAGCTCACCCTCCTCTCCTCCTACCAGATGATGCAGGGCGTCGGTTCCTATAACGAGGCGGAGATCGTGGACAACGTCTTCGCCAGAGATACGCCGGACGGAACCTTCCAGATCCACGGCCACCGCAACGCCAAGCACCTGCCCGTCCGCGTCAACGACCGTGCATTCAACCTCGAAGGCGGCGTGGAATTCGGCGGGGAACTGCGCGTCGTCGACCTGTACCCGGACGGCAGGAAGGAGACGAGGGAGATCAGGAACTTCGTCTTTACCCCGAGGGAAGATCGGCACGAGGATAAGACGGCGGAAACCGTCGGAGACGCGATCCTCGCCCTGCGAAATAATAAGTACGTGCAGGAGAAGTCCTTCGGCAATATCAGCTCCTTCAACTTCACAAGAGCGGCGTTCTACGACAAGATCTGGGACGCGCAGACCACGAAGGCAAGGGGGTTCTACGTCAATATCCCGCACCAGAAGATCGTCGCAAGGTCGTACGACAAGTTCTTCAACGTGAATGAACGCGAGGAAACCAAGCTCGAGGCGCTCCGCCAGACGCTGGAATTCCCCGTCACCGCCTACGTCAAGGAAAACGGCTTCCTCGGAATCGCCGCGTATAACGACGAAAACGACAGCCTCTTCGTCACCACCAAGTCCAGCCCGGACGGACCGTATGCCGACTGGCTCAGAGAAATGATCGTGAAGAAGGTTTCCCCGGAGAACGTCGGGAGAATGAAGCGGTTCTCCAAAGACCATAACGTCTCCTTCGTCTTCGAGTGCGTCGATATGACAAACGACCCGCACGTCATCGAATACGGCGAAGACCACCTCTTCCTGCTCGATATCGTTTATAACAGCCTCGACTTCAAGAAGTTCCCCTACGACGAGCTGACGAAGGCGGGGCAGATGTTCGGCCTTGAAGTCAAGAAGCAGGCGTTCGTTCTGGATACCTGGCAGGACTTCTACGACTGGTACTATAAGGTGCTCGAGGAAGACTACACCTACGAAGACAAAGAGATCGAGGGCTTCGTGCTCGAGGACGCGGAAGGGTATATGGTGAAGCTCAAGCTCGCCTACTATAACTTCTGGAAATACATGCGCTCCATCGCCCATAAGACCATCAAGTGCGGCGCCATTCCCGGAAAGATGATGGGTTCGCTCACGTCTCCCGCCGCCAACAGGTTCTACGCATGGGTGAGAGACCACGAACACAGGGAGGAACTGCCCGAGAGCATCGTCACCCTGCGCCGCATGTTCTACGAAGATATGAAGAAAGAAACCAAAGAACCCCGATAAGGAGGAACCGATGAAGATCGTAAAGACGGACGATTTCTACCGCGTTTTCGACGACAGCCTGACCGTGATCGGAAAGCTGCCGCCCGGCGCGTATATCATCCTGTTCAATAAGATGGCCGGCTACGGCCTCGAGGCGTACGATCTGCAGGCCGTCGAGGAAAAGGTGTACGGAAATCACGCCGCGAAAGCGGATAAGGTGCTCGGAACCTTCGCAGGATTCGAGCGGAATATGGGCGTGATCCTGTCCGGGGAGAAGGGGATCGGAAAGTCCCTCTTTACAAGGATCCTCGCGGATAAGGCGAAGGAGCGCGGCATGCCGACGATCGTCGTCCGGGAAAATACGCCGGGGCTCGTCCGGTTTATCGAGAGCATCGATCAGGAGGCGGTCTTCCTGTTCGACGAATTCGAAAAGAACTTCAAGAACGGAAACGGGGACGACGAGAAGGGCCCGTCCCCGCAGGAAACCATGCTTTCCATGTTCGACGGCATCTCCGGCGGGAAAAAGCTGTTCGTCGTCACCTGCAACAAGTGGGGCAGCCTGAACGACTGCATGCTCAACCGCCCCGGCAGGTTCCATTACCACTTCCGCTTCCGCAGCCCGTCGATAGAGGAGATCGAGGAGTACCTGACGGACAACCTGAAGCCGGAATACGCCGCCCTCATCCCGGACGCCGTGAGTTTCGCCGCAAGGATCGGCCTGAACTACGACTGCCTCCGGGCTCTCGTGACGGAGCTGAACAACGGATATTCCATCGAGGAATCGGCGGAGGATCTCAATATCATCGCGGCGGATTCGGAGGCGTACGATATCTATCTGCGCCTGAACGACGGTTCCGTCCTGTCCGGATCCCGGTACTGGCTGTGCCTGACGGACAGAGACGCGAGCAACCTGTGGTTCGGCGCGTACCGCAGGACGAATATCCCCGGAGCGAACAGCCTGCCCAACATCGTGAACGTGACCTTCTCGCCGATCAATATCCGCGTCGACAGGAAGACGGGCGACCTCTTCATCCCGGCGGATAAGATCCTGCAGCTGACGTACCGGGAGAACATGGATCAGAAGGAAGCGCTCGAATACGTGAAGAAGGTGGGCGTCGACCGGATAATCTTCCGCCACGCCGTGGAAACCATTCACTATTCAACGGCAGACCCCGACAGCATGCCGGACGAGTACACGACCCCCGGAGACGATTACAGCTTTTGATCCGATGAACGAAAGGAGAGAAGAATGAGAGACCCCAAGCGAATCAGAAAATTCTGCGAGCGGCTCGCGAACGCGTGGGAATCAGCGGTTCCCGACTGGCGGTTCGGCCAGCTTGTGTGCAACGTCCTCGGGGAGATGAAGAAAGACCCGTTCTTCCCGGAGGACGACGAAATGATCGAGTTCATCGAGAAATATCTCGGTGTGGGAAAGGAGAGCGAAAATGACGAATAACAAGACGGTCCCGAAAGTCATCATGCCTCTGGCGGACGGCGGGATCATCGACGTCAAATACGAAACGGAAGATTATCCCGGATGCGAGACCTGCGACTACGGCAGCCAGTACATAGACGAGTTTTCGATCGTCATGGAGAGGTTCACGATAAGGGTTTACCTCAACACCGAGTACGCACATGCCGTCAGCGAGATGTGGCTGATGCGCACCCTGCTCGGCATGGACAGGGATCTGACGGAAGAGCAGTTCGCCGGTGCGCTCTACGACGCAGTCGGCACCCT
>JAEIGA010006476.1_pt1 | contig 17830 bp, 12 predicted proteins | sample 9270691 | NCBI WGS metagenome assembly JAEIGA01 (sample SAMN17057246, study PRJNA624740) | gut metagenome | biome: biome; isolation source: fecal sample | host: Bos grunniens | place: China: Xizang | collected 2019 | reverse complement strand
TAAGTACATCAAGATTAAGTATTGTGCACAGTTGCCCAACACGCAGATTCCTTCATTCGTGTTCTACTGCAACCTACCTCAATATGTGAAGGAACCCTACAAGCGCTTCCTTGAAAATAAGATTCGCGAAAAGTGGGACTTCAATGGTACTCCCATAAATATTTTCATTCGACAGAAATAAAACGTCACGATATGTATTTATCGAAATACTCAAAAATAGCCTATGGTCAACTAAAACTTATGTTGACCATAGGCTGTTTTCTTCTCGCAGTATCCTGTAACAAACAAGAAGAGTACAAGAGTTCTGCAGAAGATGGCCCCACAAAAGAAGAAATCAAGCACATTTATTCTCACTATATCAAGGGGCATTTCAGTGAATTTGTAAGTCACATTGCATCCATCCAAGGGAAACCCAGGTTTTACAAAGAACAAATCATCAACCTCTACAAACAGCAAGCGGAACAACAGGCTGAAACCTTTGGGAAGATTGATTCTGTGAAAGTGGAGCAAATCCAGAAGGCTGCAAATAACAAATATGCAACAGTAAAACTCTCCTTATTCTACAAAGAAGCAAGTCCTGAGGAAGTTATATTACAAATGGTATATACCGACAACGGGTGGAAAATCAAATAGCCTCCTAATTTCTCAAAAAAGAGGGTGTGTCAAACTTCACAACTTGACACACCCTCTTTTTATACCTGCATTTATTATATCAGCAATTAAGAAGTCACCCACTACACGAGATGACACCTAATAAAAACTTAATCCGTTAATTCAATCGTAAAGGACTCACCACTTGTAACTCCTACAACTTTTAGGATTACAGGAATATTCTGGGTTTTACAACTGGCGATAAGTTCCTGCAACTCTTCTGCCTGAAGCATATCCATAAAACTTTGGCGTTCAGTTCCACGTTGTTCTACAGGTCGTTCATAATAGCTCATAAACCGCTCTTCAGGCATAACATACTCAATCACAATCTCGTGATTCGCATAAGTTACCTGTGGTATTGTGCCCTCATCTACTGTGAGCGGAATGCGCTGATGAATGTCTTGAACTTGTTGCTCAACATTTGGAGAAACGCTATCTGTAGCCGACAACTCTGCCGACGCATTGCTTCCACTTGTATTGCCTTTACAAGCGCTTACCACACTTGCAATGCACAATATTAAGAAAGCACATGCGCAAATCCATCCGAATTGCTTTAGTCTAAAAAGAAAAGACATTGGTGTTATAAGTTTATAGTAAGACTTTCACAATGAGCTTACGCAACACCCCTTCTCCTATTACGGGAGCATGTGCATCCTCTGGATAGACGATATAGAAATCTCCAGGCAACGCCGTAAAGTAAGTAGAAGGCGTTTCAGCATAAAGTGCGAAATCATTTTCCACATCAAATGGCGCTTCACTCTCGTTCAATCTTGAAAGGGGCGACCAACCCACGATTTCAGCACCACTTAACGGGAAATGAATGTCGATGTATTTACGATGAACCTCCAGTTTCTGACTTTCCGCAGGAACTAAATTAGCATCACTTACATTTATAAATAGTTTGTCACCATCTATAACAATACGACCTGCAGGAACATGCAACAAATCATTTGACTTTACATAATCAAATACTTGCTTAAACAACGGATGGAGCGCTTCATAGCGCTCACAATCCGAAAGGTGTGCCAATATCATAACGTGATAATTCTTTAGCGTTTAGCAATTTCATCCAAGATAGTCCAACACTGGAAGAGTCCACGGGGAACGTGGAAGCATCCCTTCCATTTACCGCCCTTGAGTGTGAGCAACACTTCGCCCTGACGGTTGAGGTAACCAAACCATTCGGGATATTCTGCATCTGCGAAGTGTGACCAAGTGTAATCGTGGATGCGCTCAAACCATTCAAGGCACTTTTGGTTGCCCGTAAGTTGATACCCCTTAATCATGGTAATGAGCGTTTCGATATGCACCCACCAGAGTTTTTGGTCCCATTCCAATTGTTGCAAGGGATGACCGAGACGATCCATAAAGTAGAAGATACCACCATACTGATGGTCCCAACCATACTCAACCTCCTTCAAAGCGATATCTACAGCCTTGTCAATAAGGGCTTGGTCGCCAAGACGCTTACCAAGGTCCATGATGAACCACATAGCTTCGATCGCATGACCAGGATTCAACAATCTGCCGTCCATGCAATCCACCAATTCATTGTTCACCCCAAGATGCTCAACGATAAGCCCCAATTCAGGACGATAGAAGACATCCATCACTTCATGCACACACTCCTTAATTTTTTCTTCAAGGAAGGCAGGTTCCAAAAGGGGTTCAATTTCAAGCGCCACATTACAAAGAATCATGGGCAACGCAAAACTCTTGAGTGCACGCGCACCAGGCGAAGCCTTTGACCACTTACCCTTGGGATTATCGACCTTTGAAAGCACAATGTCAAATGTCTTCTTGGCAATATCAGCATACTCCTCATTACCCGTTGCTATTGCCAACTGACCAAAGGCAATAACGGCAAAGGTGTAAGAGAAAATATTGTAAGGTTCTACGAGGGGATGTCCTTCACGGTCGAGCGCAAAATACCAATTAAGGTTACCATCGTGACCATATTTCTTCAAGAACTCAGCACCCTGAATGGCTGCTTCAAGCCACTCCTGCTTCTTCTCAACCTTATTATACAACGTAGCAAACATCCATACTTCACGACCCTGAAGCCAAATAAACTTATCGGTATCAAACACCGAACCGTCGCGCTCAAGGCAAGTAAAGAAACCACCGAATTCCTTATCCTGTGACTTTTCCAACCAGAAAGGAATCACTTTGTCAAGCAGTTCAGACTTATACTGCGCTGCCATTTTTTGAAAGTCCATCATAATTATATCATTTAGAGGAGTTAATATCTTCGAAAATTCCGTCGCACTAATAGGCAACCTCAACTATCAAGCAAAAGTAAATAATTCCGATGATACTACATAAATTTCAGACATATTTGTTCGATTGATTCTCAATTTTAAGTGAAGACGTATGGTAACAAAATGAACATAAAATAGGTATTGCCCTCTCAAAAATTGGGAATAATATAGGAATTACCCCAAGCGTGGAGGTTCATGATATTCGTGAGATTGCTTGCGCAACCTTTTATTCGTCTTCTCTCAAAAAGATACTCCGCAAGGAAATATATGTTCTTTGGGTCTTATGTCGAAAACAAAAGTCAATGCCCCCTACCCTTTAGAAACTACAACCGTTCTGCTAAAAACTAATATGGAGATAGTTTGAATTAACTCCATATTAAAATGAATTAAATGCCGATTTGTTTTCAGGGTATTGTAGTTAGGGAAAATATATCGCGCAGGACTTTCAGTTTTCTTTGTCTCACGCGGGACTCATAGTTATTTTTCTCACGCAGAAACTCACAGAATTTCTTTTATGGATCACACAGACTCCCCAAAATAATATGTTCTTTTGTTCCTATGTCTAAAACAATCTCTTGAGCACACCACTGGGTAAGTTGTACTCTTTTCTCTGCTCTCTGTACTCTAAGCTTCCTCAAAAAAATCCCCTCCTATTTGTAAATAAATCATAAAATCCCTATATTTGCAAATTATTGGAATTATTGTAATCGGTAAATGGTAAAATCTAATGCACTTTCGTTCGTGATGCATGCGTTGCTGGGTGAGCAACGTGCTGATTTGTCGTGCGTTAGCGCCGCCGTTACCCCCCCCCCCCCAATTTCTTAATATTCAATTAGTTACAAACTTACCCTGTAAACATGTGGGAATCTTAAAGTCTGCGTTAATGGCGCAGACCGCTTTGTTGTATCCCTACTTCAATTATAATTCATTTTTCTATACCGTAAACACAAATTACAAATATAGAGCTTACGTAAAATAATTAACAAAATGATTGCTAACATAAAATTAAGGTCTCTATCCCTATTGGTATCGTGTGGGATGGCGCTTTCTGCTTTTTCAGGAAGCAGGTATGAATATGTCACCGTACCTAATGACCCAATGGATACCAAGATGTACACTTTGGATAACGGTCTGAAAGTATACATGACAGTCAACAAGGGAGAACCGCGAATACAGACATACATTGCTGTGCGTGTAGGCAGTAAAAATGACCCTGCGGAAACCACTGGTTTGGCACACTATTTGGAACACCTGATGTTCAAGGGCACTATGAACTTCGGTACCACCAACTATCAAGCGGAAAAACCACTTCTTGACGCTATCGAGGCGCAGTTTGAAATCTATCGCAACACCACCGACGAGGCAGAACGTAAGGCCATCTACCATGTCATTGATAGCCTTTCGTACGAAGCGTCCGCCTATTTCATTCCGAATGAATATGCCATGTTGATGACCGCCATCGGTGCCACTGGCACCAATGCCACTACTAACTATGACGTGACTTGCTATAAGGAAAATATTCCGAGCAACCAGATTGAGAATTGGGCGAAAATACAAGCCGACCGCTTTGAGAACATGGTAATCCGTGGCTTCCACACCGAACTGGAAACCGTTTACGAAGAGCGCAATATGTATGCTTCTCACGACAACGATAAGGTATTCGAGGCGGTTATGTCTTCTTTGTTCCCCAACCATCCGTACGGAACGCAAACCACCCTCGGCTCTCAGGAACACTTGAAGAATCCTTCCATCACCAACATCAAAAACTATTTTGCCCAGTGGTATGTGCCCAACAACATGGCGATTTGCCTTTCTGGAGATTTCAATCCTGATGAAATGGTAGAAATCATTGAGAAGCACTTCGGCACCCTCAAGCCTAATCCGAACCTCCCCGTGTTGGAGGTGAAGGAAGAAGCTCCGATTACAACTCCGATTGTCCGCGAAGTATGGGGTCAGGAAGCCGAAAGCGTCACGTTGGGGTGGCGTGCACCAAAGTACAGCGATAAAGATTTCGATGCCATGAGAATGCTGGGGTACGTGCTCTGCAATGGCAGTGCAGGTATCATGGACTTGGACTTGAACCAACAGCAAAAGGTGCTCAGTTCCTACAGCGTAGTGACCACGCTTGCCGACCATGGCATGTTGCGCGTGGAAGGAAACCCGAAAGCCGGGCAATCATTGGATGAGGTGAAGGCGCTGCTCCTTGCTCAAATTGAAAAGCTGCGTAAGGGAGATTTCGACGAAAGCCTGATTAAGGCTGTAGTCAACAACTACAAGCTGGCATACGAAAAGGCATTGGAGAACAACAGAAGCCGTGCCGACCTCTTTGTGCAATCGTTTGTCAATGGTGGCGAATGGGCGTACGAAGTGACGATAATGGAGCGCGTGGCAGCGCTCACCAAGCAAGATTTGGTAGCATTAGCCAACCGATACTTGGGTATGGACAACTATGTGGTGGTATTCAAGCGCAAGGGCAAAGATCCAAGCGAAAGATTTATTGCCAAGCCTGCGATTACCCCCATCAAGATGAACCGTGACACAACCAGCATATTTTTTAAGGAAATCCAGGCTGCTCAGGTAAAACCGATTGAACCTGAATTTGTAGATTTTAAGAAGGACTTGTCCATCCTGAAAGCACAATCGGACATCGAAGTGCTCTACAAGCCCAACGTAACCAATCGCATCTTCCGCTTGTATTACCTCTTCGATGTTGGCAATTTTAGCGACAAGGCTCTTGAACTGGCAGTTGATTACTTGGACTATCTGGGCACCTCCGACATGACTGCCGAAGAAATCCAAGAGGCGTTCTTTGAAATGGCGTGCCAATTCAGCGTCGTTACGGAAGACGAGCGCACCCACATCACGTTAACCGGTTTGCATGAAAATATGCCCCGAGCGATACAACTCCTCGAAAATCTGTTGGCTGATGCACAGGTTGACGAAGAAGCGTTCGAGGATTTGGTGGACAACGAACTCCAGGAGCGACGGGATGCCAAGCAAGATCAGGCGGAAAACCTTGCCCGCTTGCGTTCTTACCTGCAATATGGTCCCAAGAATCCGCATACACACATCCTCAGCAAAAAGGAACTGAAGGCATTGAAGCCTCAGGAACTGGTAGACCGCATTCGGTCGCTGACCTCCTATAAACATCGGATACTTTATTACGGACCAGCCTCAGAGGATGAATTGCTGGTGCTTCTAAGGGAGGCGCACAAGGTGCCCGACGCGTTGAAGGAAGCCCCTGCTGCCGAACTGTTCGATTTTCAGACCACTGAAACCACCCGTATCTATGTCGCGCCCTACGAGGCACAGCAGACCAGCATTGCGCAATTCTCTAACCTCAACGAGACGTATGATGTAGCTTTGGAAGCACCCTCACACCTTTACAACGCATATTTCAGCAGCGACATGAGTTCCATCGTGTTCCAGGAAATGCGTGAAAGTCGTAGTTTGGCATACGGAGTAAGCGCTCGCGTCCTTATTCCGAACTCCAAGAAACGCCCCTTCTCGTACGTAACCCATATCTCCACACAGACCGACAAGGTGATGGACGCCATCGTGGCATTTGACAAAATCATCAACGATATGCCACAATCCGAATCAGCCTTCGCCTTAGCGAAAAACGGAGCAATTGACCGCCTGCGCACCCTACGCGTCACCAATAGTTCCGCGCTCTGGAAATACGTTAATACGCAGAACATGGGTGTGGACGTAGACCGAAACAATTTGTATTATAACTACCTGCTGGATGCCACCTTAGAGGACGTGGTAAAGTTCCAGCAACAGCAGGTAAAGGGACATACTTACCACTACGCCATCCTGGGCGACAAGAAGCGCCTCGACATGAAGGCGCTAAAGAAGATGGGCGAGGTCATCGAACTGAGTTCCAAGGACATCTTCGGTTATTGATGAACGGAGGAAGTTGTAGGGTGAAAGGCTATAGGTGATAGGAAAAAGGCCATGCGGGACATCAGTCTTTGTGAACTTTGCGTAAGCTCCCCCATGAGGGATTTTGTAAATTCCGTGGATTTTGTATGAAAATGATTGCACGCAGACGTCGCAAAATGTCGCAAAATTTATAGCACACAAAAATCACAGAAATACACAGAATTTGGTTCCGCATACTTCTGAGAAAGTCTGCGTCATGTTAGTTTTTTTACCAGACATTAATTAAAACCCAAAAGTAATATGAAGAAGAATTTTATTGTCAAGTCAATGTTGATGATAGCATTGATTTGTATGCCGTTACTATTTGCGTCTTGTAGTGAAGACGAAGAGGTAACCACCGTCGTGTACAATATGGGATTTGAAAGTTTGAATACCAGCGACCTGACCGAGATGATCATCATCGAAACCACTTATCAGCAAGCTTTAGGCATTAGCGCCAACACCTTCACCCTTTCGGGAAGCGTCAGTGAGTGTGACAGCAAAGTAATCAGTGCATGCATGGATGCAGAAAACTCCTTGAAGTCAAGAGCATTCAAAGGAAGTTACCTGTTTGTGGTGAAGAACTATATTTCAGGAAAGAAAATTTACTCTTGTCAATTTAATTATTAACTTAAAAAAGAACAATATGAAAAAGACAATGTTCAAGATTTTGATGACAGGAATTATAGTGTTCTCAGTTGCAAGTTGTAGTGATGATGATTATGATCCTACGATTAATTTACCAGCAGGCACTGCCATTTCATTAACTACTGGTTATGAGGAAGGCGAATTTACCATTCCTGTATTAGCAACAGGTGCTTGGAAGGCAACAGTTGTTCCTGAAGATGCTTATTGGCTTTCTCTCATTACTACCGAAGGAAACGGAAGCGGTAATATCACTTACCTTGTTGAGCCTAATGCTTCGGACGAATACCGTAAGGCACAAATTGTATTGACAGCTGGCAAGCAAACTTTGACTTATGAAGTGACCCAAACCACATTGAGTACAAGTGGTGAGGATGAGGCTCAAAATGGTGCGGACATAGATTATTCCATGTTCGGTGACAATATTCCAGTGGGATGTGGCATATATATTAAGGGGAATAGCCAAATGAAGAAATTTGTGGCCAGCCAGATTTTCAGTTTGAAACAATTAAGCAAAGTAGAACTTGCTGATTACCTGTATGGTGATTATGTGGAAGTAGAAGACGTTCCAACCAGTAAAATCAAACTGGCATCTGCCAAGGAATTTAAAGACCAGGAAAGAAGCATTAATGCAAACTTGTCTGTCAATATTCAGTATGGCATGTTCAAACTTGGTTTGAAGGGGGCTTTCAAGATGTCGGGCGCGAGTACTGATACCACCTTTGTGTATAGTGCTGTAACAAGTGTTCCTCGTCAAGAGGTGATTTTGAAACATCAAGTATTGCTTGATGCTTACGAAGAGATTCCAAGTAAATTGAAAGCATACGTCATGACTAATTCTTTTGTTAAAATACGTGACTCCATCCAGACTTTGGTTACGGCCAAGAAAACAATGGAAGACCCTGAACTGAAAAAACAATTGGAGAAATTAAACAAAAATTACGGACCTGTGTTCTGTACAAATGCGACGTTAGGGGGCAATGCAAATATTTCCATCACATTAGGAAAAGCAGAGGGAACTGATACCCTTGACATAAGTGGGAAGTTGACCACAGCCTTCTCTGGTTTGTTCTCATTGGATGCAGAAGCTTCTGCTTCTTATTTGAATCAAGCTTCATCTTACATCGAAAATTCAGAAATAGACATTGATATTACTGGAGGAAGTATGAAGGGACGTACAGATTTGATAAATGCATTCTGTGATATTGTAAAGCCTGGAGAAGTCACAAGCACAATTAACACTGTACTGATTAATAAAATTACAGATTGGTCCGCAACCATAGATCCGAAAGATTCTAAGACCTACACCTGTACGGAGTATGCACTGACCGGAATCTGGGAACTTTTTAACGATGATGCACAAGAAGTCGTGAAAGCCTACATGGCAAGCATCTATCCTAATAAGGAAGATGAGAAAGGAAATAACTTCTCGCCTTACCTGGTTAATATTCAAACGATGGTTAACGAATAAGATTCATGAGACATCTTCTGAAAACATATTCACCAACAAGTCATTCCTTTCCCCACTATGTGTGGGGAATAGGGATGATTTTTTGTCTCATTCTTACATCGTGCGAAGATGAATGGGCGGACGAATACTTATCATCTTCCATTCCTACGGAAAATCTCTATTGGTACACCCGTACCCGTTCCAAAGCTGAACAGGAAACCATGCTTCGCAGCCACGGTGTGGGGTTTTCTTACGATGCTATTTATGGAAAGAAATGTGATGTCGGCAGTGTTCGATGCCAAGTGTTGAATTTGAATGTCTTGAAAGAAGAGAATATTTACCGACAGGTTAATACGGGACGAACAACTTATGAGAAGACTTGCAACCATAGCTTTGCCGAATATTTCTACAATACCAATTTCAGTACCGATGTATCCGGCAAGATACCTGGATATAAAGGTGATTATTCTAAAATATATTCTTTGTTTGAACATGCGTTGGATACTTGCATAGCCTTTACGACCGTTCTGTCGGAAATTATATGCGAGAAATATATCGAAACATATCTTTGGGACATTTCGGTTGATGAATTGGGAGAAAGAGGATTGTCCGACAACTTCCGGTATGCGTTGGAGAAAATCAAGGCTACTGATCATGAAAATGTGGCGGTAGTCGATTCGTTTATCAATATTTTCGGTACCCATGTCGTTGTAAGCGCAACGATTGGAGGAACACTCCAAATGGACGTAGTGACTGAACGCAAGAATATCCAAACCTATGCCCATGAGAACACCATTACTCAGAACTCTTTAGATGTATTTTTCAAGAAGAAGACATCCACACTTACCGAAACAGAGCAAACGTTTGTCAAGCAATTATTGACAAATTCACAATTGTATATAAATATTTCTGGTGGTGACCTATCCACTTTCAATACATTGGTTGCCAATTCGTCGCCCGAAAATGCCCAGGCTTCTGAAGAGAATCTGATTCAGTGGATTAAAAGTGTAAAACTGGATAAAGACAAAATATGGGACAACAAATGCGAGATGATTGATATGGAAGTCGCTCCCATTTGGGACTTTATACCAGATGAAACAACAGCCAACCGGATAAAGGCAAGAATTATTGCCACAGCTCCTACTATGCAGGAACTGTACGGCAACCGTAACTTCTTGAATGTGTCTTTCTCGATTCCTCCCACTTCAGTTACAACTACTTTGGGTGGGAAGGAGCAGACGTTCAATTCTCCTTGGGTGGTGGATGTTATCGCTGCCAACCGTCGGGTAGCCACGATTTGCAAGGAATGGGTGCCAGAGATAGATCTGCTTAACAGTGTGCAAGTAGTTTATCCTATTTATGAGAATCGCATCCAAATGGAAGCAGGTTTCTGTGTCCATAATGGCCATGCGTATCAAGTGAAGTGGTTGTATGACCGTTTCGTAGTCAATCAGTTGGATACATCAACAACCGGAGATAAGTTTTACTTGAATTTTGGCACTTTAGAAGCTCAGGGCAAGGAGGGAGTTAATTATCAAGAAGGCAAGTTCATTATCGGATACGAATGGCCGGGAAGCATTTTGATTGATGGAACTTTAGCTCAGGATAAACCTTATTATGAGACTCGCAAGTTTTTGGGCAATTTCTATTTGGACACAGATGGTAAGTTCGCTGATTTGCCTAATTGGACATATCAGTCCGAATCGATGTGGAATTCGTATTATGACAAATTCTTCAAAGAACTGCCTGCCGACAAACAGGAACTTCCTTACGAACTTTCCGGCATCAAGCTAAATGGACGCAGTGGAAAAGACCATCTGAAGAACCGAATGGTTCGAGATGTTGATTATGTGTATTATATAAATTCAACCGAATTAGGCCTATGAACAAGAAATGGTACATATTGTTGACGGCTTTTATCATCATCAGTCTGTCTTCATGCAGTGATGAAGAATCAATTATAATACCCGAGCTGGAAGAAGTTCTTGAATTTCAAATGAATGAAGTGTCTCTTCCCGTTAAAGGTAGATATTATACTTTGGAGATGTCCATCCCCAAAAGGATTGAGACAAGCGAACTGATTGTTACTACAGATTCCGACTGGTTGGAATTACAAGCAGACACCGTATCAACAGATGGGGTGATAGAACTTTTTGCATCTGCCAATACTGAAATGAAGAGTCGGGAAGCAAACGTCATAGTCAGTTCCCCAAATGGTGGTGAAAGTGCCACTTGTCTTGTCAGTCAGAAAGGGTTGGGCGACAACGATACCAATTCAAGCGTTGCAAATTGCTTCTACATTGGTTGGGGATACAATATATTCAATGAATATATGAGTGCTAATAGTGTATGTGAACCAATTATAGACCTGACAAACAATACATCTTTGGTTCAGTCGGTATTACGAAGCAAGGAAGAAACGGAATATATTACAGCCAACACTCTATATGAAATGGCTGAACTGCTGACGAAAGAAATGACCAAGACTGAAACCAACTATAAGGGTTCTAAGAAGACGGTTACACGTTTTGAGTCATCTGGTATAGTAGAGTCTGGTAATGAATCATATGCCTATCTTTCATTTAAGCGTACCGTGGCATCATCTGCCATTGATGTTTCCATGTTGCAATATCAGCTGGACATGGGAAATGCACTATTTACGGAAGAATTTCAGGATATATATGACAATGTCTGCTTATCACCAACTGATGAAAAACTCGTTGATGAAATTCTGGAGCGATTCGGAACACACTTGGTTGTTTCCTCCGATTTGGGAGGAGGAATGGATTTGACCGTCAACTTTAGCCGTACTATTAAAGGAGAGTTGAATATGCGTGCTGAGGATTTTGCTGATTATTTCTTCAAAAGTGAACCATCCGATTTTTCTGTACCCAATGGAAGTGTACAGGGAATGAATAGTAAAATCACCTTGGGAAAAACTTTCAAGATATTTGGTGGATCCGAATCCTCACGCCAACAAATTGAACAGGGGCTCAAGACGGGTTCAAGCAACGGAAGAATAGATCCCAATGCGCTGAAAGCTTGGTTAGAAAGTTTGGATTGTCAATCTTTGGACAACACGGCTTCCTTAGAACGTCTGATGCCAGTCAGATTCGTGTTAGTACCTATCTGGACTTTATTCCCTAAAACGGCAACCAGTACATTCTTGAAAAAGATGATTGAAAAATCACAGCAGAGTAATTATACCTGTCAGGATTACGTAACAGGAACAGACTACTATGCTTTCCCAATAAACAATGCTTCTTTCATGAACTTCGGAACAGGAGAGGACCAAACTTTAGTGCGTGTAGTGTACGCCTCCAATAATTATGATGCATTACAACCTGTGCTGGAAATTTGCAACGAATATGTTCCTGCCATTCGGGGAGACAAGCGGGTTACCGTTATTTATGGAATCAAAAATGGCCGTACGTTTCATGGGGCTGGTTTATTCCCTGGGGATGGAGCGGGAAATCCGCCTGCGTTCCTTACTTTTTCTGATGGTGATGTTTATGTCATGCCTATCAAGGGGAAAGATGCTTTCGAAAGAGTGGATACGGTGTATTACCTGCACGGGAATATTTATGAGACGAACTTAGGTATTGATACACCTGTTCCTTATAACCAAAAAATTGTTGACCAACAATTAACTTTAGTCAATAAGAAGTACGGCATCGAAGCATCTTATCCTATCGTCAAAATTGGGACAGGATATTGGACGCGTCAGAACATCAATGTACCGATGCATTTCGGAGAGCCGAGAGATTCAAGCAATCCCAACGGTAAATATTACCTGTATGAACGTAAACAGGCTGATACTCAAAACCTCTATTATGCCTGTGTGTTCAAAGGCAATGACCCTCAATTTATGGGTTGGAATCAGGCGGTTTACGGTAACGATGTTGATGAATATTATCAAATGCCCACTAAATGGCATGTCCCTCATTCGTCTGAAGCCACCCAGCTACAACGCTATATGGGGAATAACCTGAAATCATTGTTTAAGGGTCAAGTCTCAGGGTTTGACGCTCAATTTACGGGGAATTATAGTCGTTGGGATGACCTGAACGATGGGAAAGATTGCGGTTCATATAAATTACGCTACATGAATGAGTATTGCTTCATTTCATTCAAGAATGACGAAAATTCATCTTTGGCATTAGCTTTATCTGATAATTACCAATTTCATACAATAAGGAGAATTACCCAAAAATCAAATCTATATCCTGTTAGACTTTTCCGTACGTCTTATTATACTTATAAATAGGAAGAATATGAAAAAAAATAGTTATTTAATTGTTGCCTTTATAGTTATCATTGGCTACAACGCTTGCGAAAATGATGATTTCCTTTATTTAGAGGAAGAGGATAACATGGGTGCTTTAATTCCTGAAGGCGAAAACAATAATGTTTTAGCTCATGACTCCATCCGTAAAATTATGATCACTCAGGAATTATTGGCTACATTGTGTCATGTAGATACCATTAACGATTCTACATTTACTTATCGCCCCAAATATGGAACTCAAGACGAGGCGAATCCAAGTACCTTTTTATTTAAGTCTATAGGTGATAAGGACGCTCTCTCCTTTTTCATGCATCTCATCTCACATAATGAAAGAGATAAAATCATGGAGGGCGAAAATACGTTAAGCTATTCGGTTGATGAAAAGCGAACTATAAAATATACGTATATAGGGTCGTCGGAAATGATAGCTATGATTGAATTTGACATACTGGAAATTCCGGAAATTAAAAGATACGTATATTTGCCTGCTGAACTATGGCCCTATAATGATAGCAATTCTCCCTTCTCTTTAGGCTCTGTATGGCAACGTATTGATGAAAATCAAACTAAAACGAAATACGTTTGTATCAAGGAGTATTGCGGAAAGAATGACCCTGGAATTTTGATGACTTTTGAACGTGGTTGGAAGGAACACTCAGCTGGAAGCTGGAATAATAGTCAAGCGCTACCCTACAATTGTGCGGGAAATTGGGCATGGCTAAAACTGCAAGACCTTTATTGCGATTATAGAATGATGTTCGATGATGCCGTAAAGGAAGGAGCGATACCAAGTAGTATAACAAGTGGGAAGGAATATGTTGTGGGGTCTCCATCATATAGAACATGGACGACAGGATGGTGGTTTTGGAAAGAAGAGCATCATGAAGGTTCTATGGAGTGGGTACAATTTGTGAATGGGGACTTTCAGTTTAATACAACTCGATGGCGGTGTTGCTCAAAACAATACGGGAAAACCTTAACAGGCAATAGATTAGGATCATCACAAATAGAATTTAACAACACAATGCCTGCAGGAGAATGGGAACAAATTTCTTTTTAATCACCACCAATTATTTGAGGATGGTCTTCATTTTGATCGTTCTATTTAGTAGTTGCGAGTCGGATGACGAAAGTAATTTTATGGCAGGCGACCAGCTTCGTATTACCATCATTACCAGCGTTGGTGGTTTAGGCGATATGGGCTACAACGACCAAATCATGTCTGGCATCATGCACTTCTATGAAGCGAACGAGGTAAGCATGAATCTGCTTCGTCAGAACAAAAGGGAGGACGCCGAGCAAGCCTTGCAAAAGTGGATTGCCGAAACCAAGGGAAAAGGTAAAAGCCTCTTGGTGTTGGCTGGTAATGAATATGAAGGGTTGGTAACTGCAACTGACCTTAACTTATCCGAGAATCAACAGATTTTGCTCTTTGAAAGCAAGCGAAAAGACTTGCCCGAAGGGGTCAATACGTTTCGCATCAATCGCTATGGAGCCTCTTATTTAGCGGGGTGCATGGCAAAGGAGCACGTGACGGCTATCATCGTGGCGGCAATGCCAGACGATGCGATTCTCAACGAAGCCATCCAAGGATTTACTGACGGTTATCAGGCGCATAGCAACCATCAGGTGGAAGTGGTTTATCTATCAGACAACGAAGATGGTTTTGCCATGGCGGACAGAGCCTATCGCGTGGCAAGCGAGATACAGAATGCGTTTATCTTCCCCTTGGCTGGGGGCTCGAACAGCGGTATCTATAAGTATTCGCGTGAAGCAGATTTCTACCTACCGCTTATCGTCGGCATGGATACGGACTGCTCCATGCAGAGCGACCGCATCCCGTTCTCCATGGTGGTGCATATAGATAAAGTGATTGAGCAGTACCTAAGGGATTGGTTGAACGATATTCCGATGGAGAAAAACCAGACTTTCGGATTGGAGTCGGGCATGATTGACATTGCTTTTAGTCCCGTGTTTTATCGGAACTTAGAGATATGGGAAGATTATTACGCGTACGATGAATATTGGGAAAATGCTTACCAAAGTCATCTGGCGGAAGCCATCGGAAAGGAGGAAGTATATGAAAAGTATTAGGTATGCCGTGTGGGGATGGTGCGTCACGATGTTCGTACTATCTGCGTGCAACGAAAATGAAAATGCCTTGGCCAACCGTGGAAAGACAACTACACATAAATTGGCAATCGTTATGCCGGCCTCCGAGCAGAGCCGATGGGAGCGCATTGCTGCATGGGCTTTGGAGAATATGAATGCAGCCCAGCAGGGTCTTCCGCAACGGGTGATGTTGGAAATAGAATGGCAAGATGAGGAAGCCCCCGAGTGGGAGGCGTTCGTGAAGCGCGTAGCGGAGGATGACGATTATGTTGCCGTAATCGGACCTCAATCGTCGGTCAACGCTCGGAAGGCTGCCCAAATTTGCGGGTCAAACAAGCAAAAAACGTTGATACTACCGATAGCGACTTCAACGGAGTTTCAACGGATTTATGCGGGCAGCAACTATGTGTGGAACTTGTCGCAATCGGACATCACACAATGTGAGTTGTTACTGACACAAGCCAAGTTGTCCGGGCGAAGGAACGTCAGCCTGCTGACATCGGATGATGACTATGGGAGGAGTTTCAGCGACTGGTTTGCTTTCCAAGCCATTGAATTGGGAATGGAGGTAGAAGATATGGTGGTCTATAGGTCGGAATCGGAAATACACGAAATGGTCAGAAAGCAGTACGACAAGAAGCGTAAATATAATCATGCGTTGATTTTTGCACCTGGCAATGAAAAGGATGCCTTGGCTTTGGATGATGAATTGGAACGTTTGAGAAAAGCAACGACGGGGTATTTTGAATTTCCGTTGCTTCTTTGTTCGGACATGATGAACTCGTCTTATCTGTTGTCGCATTTGAAATATCCTGAATATGAAGGATTGGCACCTTCGGCAGTTCCCGAATCGGGATTCAACAGCATCTATCAGGCAAAGTTCGGAGAGGAACCGCTTAGTGGAGAAGCGCATCTCTATGACGCCATCAACTTGTTGGCATACGCCTTGACCCATCAGAAGCAACATCAGACCGGAAATTTGAATGAGTCGATATTGGCTATCGTTGAAGGCGAAGTTTCGTGGAACGGCAGTTGGCTGAAAGATGACATCCGCGAAGTGTTCTCTATGCTACAAAGCGGGATTGCCGTTGACCTGAACGGGGTGACTGGGGACTGGACTTTCGATGAACGGACGCATGCCAGTGTGTTGAACACAACCTATAATCATTGGTTGTTGAAAGATGGTGTTTATACGACCTTGGAATACTTGTCAACGGACGGAAGCGCACATACGATTTCTTCAACCCAGGCATGGGAATGGCAAAGCAGTCATCAAATGTCTTTTGACCCCTATCAAAAGGATGTTCGTTATCCGAACTTAGACAAGCGGTGGGCGGTGGTTGTTGGGACTTCAGACAACTGGGCAAACTATCGTCACCAGGCGGATGCATTGGCGATGTATCAGGTATTAAAACGTCATGGCTACGATGATGACCATATCGTTCTTATCATTGAAGACAATATTGCTTATCACAAAAACAACCTATATCAAGGGGTGGTCAAGGTGCGACCAGATGGCGAGAATGTGTATAAAGATGCCAAGGTGGATTACAAGTTGAGCGAAGTGACCATCAGCGATTTGGGGGACATCATGCAAGGAAAAACTTCGGACAAGCTACCGCACGTTATCGAAGCGGATAGTGATGACAATGTGATGGTGTTCTGGTGCGGTCATGGTCATCAGAACACTTTAGCATGGGGCAGTAATGCTACGGTCTATGGTAGGGAGGTACGCAGCATCATCGAAGGAATGAATTACCGTAAGATTTTCTTTGCGCTGGATGCTTGTTATAGTGGAACTATCGGTAAAGCATGTGAAGGTCTGCCAGGCGTTCTTGTCATGACTGCTGCAAATGCTTACGAACCTTCGAAGGCAGATATGAAAGATACGGAGATGGGGATATGGCTTTCCAACGGATTTACCCGTGCTTTTCAGGAGGCGGTGGATGAGAACCCCAATATAAAAATGAGCGACCTTTATTATAAATTAGCTCGACAAACAGTAGGTTCACACGCTACAGTCTATAATTTCACTTCGTACGGAAATATGTATTCCAATACGATGGAGGAATTTATGAAGTAAGACTTCTCTATGGTTTCACGAATCTCACTCTTAGTTTGCAGAGTGAGATTCGTGTTGTAATTTATACAAACATACGGGAATCAGGCAGGGTGGACAAAAAGTAGGATGGTTTTACTCTAAAAAACTCTTATTGGACAAAAAGTAGGATAGAATCCCTTGACTGAGCGCGCTCAGTCAAGGGATTTGGGTTTTAATAATGTCTCACAATGTACTCGTCTAACAACTTTTTTCGATTATCCTTACTTATTCGCCGATGAACCCTTAATTTACCCTTTAAATCCGAGAAAAAAACTTCGATGCCATTGTTTGTGTTAGGTAGCCCAGTTTCTAGGCGGTCGTAGAAAGTCCATAATAAAGGCATGTTGCGTCTAAGACTAAGATACGCACTACGTAATCTTGGCCGCATATAAGGC
>JAEIGA010006475.1_pt1 | contig 17830 bp, 15 predicted proteins | sample 9270691 | NCBI WGS metagenome assembly JAEIGA01 (sample SAMN17057246, study PRJNA624740) | gut metagenome | biome: biome; isolation source: fecal sample | host: Bos grunniens | place: China: Xizang | collected 2019 | reverse complement strand
TTGTTCCTTTTGATTTAATCTCCATACATGATAAGAAAACATATTTAGGATATATTACTCTAAAAAGTGGTAATATATATTGTGGTTATGGAGGTGGAATACAAGCGTGTTTGTTAAAAGCCTATAATTATACTGAAAACGGTATAGAAATTTATATTGAGAGGACGATATTCATTAACCCCAACGATGAAGAATTTAAATATCGAATTTGGCTTTTCCCTGTTAAATACAGATTGTTTTTGTCATATGACGAGATAGATAAGGCTTTAAAAATGGATAAAGTTAGTACAATTATTGTCGACACAACCCAAACCTATCCTACAACCTGCCAAGCAATTGTAATTGACAATTTAAATATTCGAGATACCCCATCACTTTCTGGAAAAAAAATAGGAATATTGCAAAAAGCTAGTGAAGTAACTTTGTACGAGCAGAGCAAAAATCAAGATGAGATCGACGGAGAAAAAAACTTTTGGTATAAAGTAAAAGTAGATGAAGAAACTTATGGCTGGGTATACGGAGCATATGTAAGAATATTCTTTGAAGATCAAAGTTTAGGCTATTCAGATAAAGAAAAAATCCTAAAATCACTAGAAACATTATAAAATTTTGTAAAAATAGCACAAAAAAAACTGTCTGTTTCCAGACAGTTTTTTTTACTATTTTCTTTTATTATTTTGCATTGGAAATATCAACTGGTTCTGAAATTTCTGTTAAATCAGATTTGTCTAAAAGTTTGACATATCCTTTTGCACCTGTAACTAAGATTCCTGCTTCAGTTATAGAAACTGGAGTGCTACTCATCAATGGAACAGGGGATTTTAAGTTTAATGTTAATTCTTGGTCATATTTTGCAAGAACCCAATTTTTTCCGTCTTGAATTACACAGTAGTAATCTGTTCCATCTTGAATTAATACAGAATTTTCGTGAACAATTTCATTGCTTTCTGCTGTAATTTCCATAGTATCAGGAGAAAGTAGAACAAGTTTTACTGCACCATTTCCTTTGTTTTCACCTGCAATTGCAATAAAGTTTTCACCAGCTTGGAACATTGTTCTGTTTCTGATGTAAGTAACAGGAGAAGTTTTAATTATTTGACCGTTTTGTGAATTAACTTTAATAAGTGTTGAAAGAAGTTGATCTTCATCTGTTAATTCCATACCGTAAACAGCTGGTGTTGCAGCATCTTTAATTGCTTTTTCGATTACTTCTTGTTGATCTTTTGCAATTTCTTTTCGTTCTTCCTGAGCTTCGTTTGTTTTTTTATCTGCAACAGCTTGTTTTTCTGCAGCAGTTTCTTTAGCTTCTTCAGTTTTTTCTTCCTGTTCAGCCTGTTTTTCTTCTTGAGCTTTTAGCTCTTCTTGTTTTTCTTCTGCTACTTCTTGTTTTTTAGCAGCTTCTTCTTGAGCTTTTTTATCGTTTGGATTTTCTTCTGCTACTTTTTTTGCTTGTTCAGCTTCTTTTTTTGCAGTTTCAGCTTCTTTTTTTACTTCTTGAGTTTTTTGTTTTTCTTCCTGAAGTTTTTTCTGTTCTTCTACTGCTTTTTTCTGAGCTTCCTGTGCTTTTTCTGTAGCTTCTTCAGCTTCACGCTCTTTGATGTCAACCATTTGTTTTCTGCTTTCTACATTTTTGTCATCATCTTCTTGCATATGTTTTACAACTTCTTTATCACTGATGACTGATGTATCAACAGAACTTAATCCACCTTTTACATCATAAAGAGGAATTACAATTTGTGATTTTCCTGGCCAATCTTTGTAATTAAGTGCAAGACCACATTTATCAGCTGTTAAATTTGAATTAACAATGTTTTTATATTTTTTTGCAAAATATTCAGTGTTTCCTCTGTAAACTGCATTGTATACTGTAACAAAAACTGCAACTGTTTCTGCATCTTGTTCTGAATATCCATAAGCGGATGATAAATATGAAGCGATTATGTATCGCAAGTTTTTGATGTGATCAACTGTGGCGTTTGGACCAATTAAAAGAATGTCTGCATCTAGTTTTCCAGATTCTGATGGGTCAATAGCATGAATTACTGAATATTTATTTGCATCACCTGTATTTGTCATTTTTTCTGGGTCAGCAGCAATAACAGTTCCCAAGTCTGAACCGATTTTTTTTATACTGTTTAATGAATCAATTTTTGCATGTGGACCTGTGTAGTTTACGAATACAACTGTATCAATGGTACCTGTGCTTTTTAATTCGTTTTAATCAACTTCAAGTGCAAATGCTGTTGTTGATAAAGAAATAAGTAAAGCAATTGCAAATTTTACAAACTTACTTTTGTACATTTTGTTATCCTCCAATGAGATAAATTAAGTGAATTCATTATACACTTAAATAGCTTAAAATGCTATAAAATTTTATTTTAGTGTTTGTCATTTTATATTTTTAATTGTGTAATCTTTTTTAATGTTTCTCTTGCGTGATTTTGCACAGCTGAATCATATTGAGGAAATAAAAGTTGTGTAATCATTTTCATTCCGTGAGAATATAAAGCTGGTCTTCCCATGAATTGACAGATTTCATATGTTGAATCACAAATTTCCATTAGTAGTGCTGAATTTTTTGAATTTGTTGCTTTTAATAGTTTTTCCAAAGAATTTATTAAAGCTTGATTTGGATCAAATGCACAATATTTTATGGAAGAAACTAACATCAATAAAAGATGTGTGTCTTTTTCATTTAAGATTAATTTTGATACAACTGTAGAAAAATTATCTGTTCCTAATATTGCAAGTTGTTTGATTAAAATTTCTGTTCCTGGCATATCTTTTGAAAAAAGAGATTTTTCAATGCGTCTGTTTGAAGAAAAACTTTGTGATAAAGAATTTGTATATGCTGTTGTTGCAGATAAAATAATGGAAGTCCAGTCTTTTTCTAAAGTGGCATATTTTCCATTTAGTAACAATTTTGTTCTAGCAGAATCGGCAATACTGTTGTCAATTTTTTCCACAAATGTAAAGGTGTCGTAGTAAGAAGTGTCTATTTTGTAAAAGTGATTATAATTCTTCTTGTCTGTTCTATCGATTCCAGATGATAATTTTTGAATGGTTCTAAATCCGTTTAGAACCCAGTTTGTTCCGCATACAATTATGTGATTGCTATTTGTGTATGAAATGTAATTCCAGTTTTTATTTCTATCATTATTAGGTAAATAAACTTGGTTAATAATTTTCCCTGAAGAATCTAAAATTATTGCTGTTTTATTGTCAGAGACAAAAAGCCCTTGTACAGCAGGAACTTTTTGAATGCAAGTTTTTTTGTTTAAATCTAATTCAGAAATGATTTGTGTATTGATGATTTTTCCATCTGATATGCGAAAATATACTATTTTGGAATTAGTTTGCGTTGGTAGTAAAAGACATGCAATATTATTTTTTAGTACAACAAATGAAGAATTTATATTTGACGAAGTTTGAAAAAATACTGCATCTTCAGAAGCTACAACCCATTTTGTTACAACATTGCTTTCTTTTATGGAACATAAACCCATTCCGCTTCCTGCAAAGGCTAACAAAATTCCTTCTGAACAAGTTTGTGCAGAAACTATAAGCCCCGAAAAAGTGATATTTTCTAATATTTGACCAAATGGTGTAAATCTAATTGCTTTTGATTTTCCTTGAACAGTTTCTGTTAAAAAACATAGAATTGTTCCATCATTTAATTCTTGCATAGGAATATTTTTATTTAATTCTGGTGTTTCGATTTGCCATTTTAAAATTCCATTTATTCCATAACAGCAAATATTTTTCTTTCCTCTGACAAAAATTCTTCCGTCTCTTCCTGCATAAGGATTATTTGTGATGTTAAAAGGAACTTTTTTTGTCCACAATGCAAGTCCACTTGGATTTATTAATGTTAAATTTTTTTCATTGCTAACTGTAAGCAAAAAATCGTTGGCAAATACTGTTAAATATGGATTTGGTTTTCCAGGAACTCCTTTTTCCCATAATTTAGTTCCATTGTTTGAACAAGCGGTTATCATTTTTCCGTCTGTTAATACTGCAAAACCATAAGATGTTTCACAAGGCTGGCAAATTGCTTTTCCGCTTATTACTGTATTCCAAACTGCATTTTCATTTGATAATGTTAATATATGTTTTTTTGAATTAGATTGTTCCAAATTTTGAGAATAAGCTAATTGAATTAAAAAAAGAAAATATGCAATTAAATATATTTTTTTATTCATAATCAAACCATGCAAGACTTTCTATATGACTTGTGTGTGGATAAAAATCTAGTAAGAATAATTTTTTTAATTTGTATCCTGCTTTTATTAATTTTGCAGCATCACGAGCGTGTGTTGTTGGGTCGCAAGATACTGAACGGATTTTTTTGATTTTTGTTTCACATAAGTATTTACACACCACATCTTCCATTCCACTACGAGGAGGGTCAATTACTACTGCATCAAAATCTGTAGCAGGTTTTGTCTGAATCCATTTTTCTCCGCTTAATCCAAAGGATTCGTGATTTGTTCCTTGCAAATTTTGTTCAGCAAATACAATTGCATCTCTATTGTGTTCAACAAGCGTTACTTTTTCAAAAATATCTGCTAAAAATACGGAAAAAGTTCCGCAACCTGCATACATATCAAGAACATTTTTACCAGATAAATCTTTGCATATTTGTTCGATTGTTTTTTCTAATGCAAATAAATTAGATTGGAAAAATCCTCTAACATCAAATGATATTTTTTTTCCAAGGATTTCTACTGTTGTAATATTTTCTGGAGAAAGAACTGTTCCTGAATAAAATTTTTTTACTTTTTTTATGTTTTTATTCTTTTTAGAAAAGTCTTCAACTTTCTGTTTTATTATTTCACTTGAAATTGTAATTTTGCTTGGATTTTCACTAATGATTTTTTCACTTCCAAATATATGACATCTTCCTTTTTGTCTATTTTTGAAAGGCGTATTTTTTAGCCAATTATTTATAGGTTCTTCCGCAATAGGACAATTTGTTATAGGAATAATAGTGTTGGAAGTTCTCTCTGATAATCCACCATTTGTAAACTGAAATCTACATCTGTAATTAAAATCTTTTCCTGATATAACTTCAATTTCTGGAACTGTAATTCCGTTGCGTTCAAATGAATCTTTTAAAATCTGTATGCGTAATTTTTTTTGATATTCAGTATCGATGTGCATTAAATTACAGCCACCACATCTTTGGTATAAAGGACAGGGAGGTGTAACTCTGTAAGGTGATGGTTCTATGATATTTACTATTTTTGCAACATCATAATCTCTTTTTGATTGTACAATTTCTACTTCGATTTTTTCATCAGGTATTGAAAAAGGAACAAAAACATTTTTTCCGTTAATTTTCCCTAAACAATTTCCCCCAAAAATCATTTTATCTGTTATAATATTCATAATACTCATTTAATATTATCAGATTTATTATTTTATGTGGAGTGTGTTCTTATGCAGATGGAAAATTTTTTTCAAACTATGAATGACGGGACTGAAATTGCCGTAAACAGATGGAAACCCGATAATGATGAAGACATAAAGGCTGTAATTCAGCTTTCTCATGGAATGTTAGAACATTCTTTAAGATATGATAGATTAGGTTCAATTCTTGCTGAACAAGGTTATGTGTTAAATGCTCATGATCACAGAGGTCATGGTAGAACTGCCCAAAATGCTGAACAAAAAGGTGTAGGCATGTTTGGTAAGTTAGCTAACAAAGATGGATTTAATAAAGTTGTTTCAGATTTAGATGAAGTAATTTTAAAATTAAAAAGTGATTTCCCTGGAAAAAAGGTTATTTTGTTATCTCATTCATTTGGGTCTTTTGTTGCTCAATCATATATGGAAAAATTTGGTGAAAAAATTAATGCTTCTGTATTATGTGGTTCTACAGGGCCTGGAACAAAAAGACTTTCATCTGGAAAATTTATCATTGGTTTTGTAAAGTTGTTCCGTGGTGGAAATTTTAAATCAAAAACTATAGATAAATTGTTCTTTAAAGATTGCTTAAAAAAGATTCCTAATCCACAATTTTCAAAGGAATGGGTTTGTAAAAATCCTGATACTTTGATGATGTATCAAAATGATTCTTGGTGCGGTGGTATTCCAACATTAAGTTTCTTTAGTGATGTTATTTATGGATTAAAAAATATTCATAAAACTTCAAATATGAAAAAAATTCCACAGGAATTGCCAATTTTTATGATTGGAGGAACAGAAGATCCTATTGGAAATTATGGAGAATCATTAAAACTTCTTAAGAATATTTACAATCAAAATGGAATAAAAACTGTTGATTTAAAACTTTATGATGATTGCCGTCATGAACTTTTTAATGAAAAGAATTCTGATGAAGTAATAAATGATGTTGTTACTTGGATTCAAGCAAACGTAAAATAATTTTGTTATCTTTGTATCGTCATTCTGAATTTATTTTTATTTTGGTTCCGAAATAAATTCAGAAGACGGTTAATTTACACTTCGGAATAAGGTAGTTTAACTTCTGAATGACGGATGGGAAATTCTGGATGAGTGGTATGGTTTTTACTTCATAACTTGACTATTATTATGGGGTGTAATAAAATCAGTCCATTGTGTTAATTCGTTATGGTACTGATAAAAATGGGCATCCTGTAAAAAAAGCTGTTGTTTATACAAAGAATGAACATGGAATTCCTAAAGAAAAAATTGATTATGATGCACTTATAACAATAAATCGCTTAAGAGATGCAGGTTTTTCTGCTTATATCGTAGGTGGTGCAGTTAGAGATTTAATAGTTGGGAATGTTCCTAAAGATTTTGATATTGTTACAGATGCAACTCCATCAAGAATAAAAAAAATATTTCGCAACTCAAGAATAATTGGAAAAAGATTTAGAATTGTTCATGTTATTTGTGGAAGCAAAATTTTTGAAGTAAGTACTTTTAGATCTAATGCAGAAGGTTCTGTTGGAAATAATTTTGGAACTATAGATGAAGATGTTTTACGCCGTGATTTTACTTTAAACGCTCTTTATTATGACCCAGTTCATGAACAGGTTATTGATTATGTTGGTGGCTTTAGAGATATTAAAAAGCATGTGTTAAAACCTGTAATTTCTCTTGATAAAATTTTTGTTGAAGACCCAGTTAGAATGCTTAGAGCAATAAAATATTCTGCAAAAACTGGTTCAAAAATGTCTTTTGTATTGCGTCATAAAATTAGAACTTCTGCAAATTTATTATCACAAGTTTCTCCTTCAAGATTAACAGAAGAATTATTAAAAATTATAAATAGTGGTCATGCTGCAGATATTGTTTCAGAAGCCCTTGATACAGATTTATATATGGCTTTGCAACCTGCTGCAACTGCAATTATGTATGACAATAGAAAGTTTGAAATGGCATATATGAAAAATATGCAAGCTCTTGATGAATTTATAGCACAAGAGCCAGATGCAAGATTAGGAAAAAAACTTGTATTTTTAATTTCTGATTTTATAGAAAGTCTTACAGATTGGGAAAAAGAAGTTTCTTCAAAAACTCCTTCATCAGAATTATATGCAAAAACTTGGAGAGAGTGTAGAAATTTTATTTTACCAATGAATCCACAACGAACAGAACTTGAATATGCTATTAAAAAAGTCCTATCTAAGTATGGACTTGCATTTGTAAAGAAAAAGAAACCTAAAAAAAAGCAGGAAAATTCTTAGTTTTTATTCATTTTTTGTTCAGTGAATGTTGTTCCTGTGATTTTATCAATTATTATGCTTACTTCTTCAACTAAAATGCCTGTATATTTTTCGATGTGATCGATTATATATTTTTGCATATTGTGAATTTTTCCTGTTAACTGAGTTCCAAAAGGTACATCAATAGTAATAATAATTTTATAACCACGGTTATCTGTTTTTATTGTGATTTTTTTTAATTTTACAGCTGGGTCACATTCTGCAACACAGTGCATTACCATTTGTGCTAATGCTGCTTCTGAAATTTCAATTCTTCCTTTTTTTGAAAATTCTGGCTGAACAATTGATTTTTCAAAAATTTTACCGTTTGCTTGTTGATTTTTGGAAAAAATATTCTTCTTTTTGAAAAATACTTTTATGGAATCTGAAAAAATTTGAGGATAACTTCTTTTTACTTCAATAGAAGGAACAGGTATAACATGCTTGCCTTCTATGTGTCTTGATTTTTGAGCTTTTTCAAGTTCTTCTTTTGTAGAGATATCTTCAATACGAATTATTTTTTGTGGAGGAGGTAACTGCAATCGCATTGCAATTTTTCCTACCATTTTTTCTGATGTTCCTAGAATTAAAATCTTTTTGATGCGAGTCTTTTTTAATGTTTTTGCAATACCATCACGATGTTCTTTATCATCAAATAATGCAACTCGTACTGCACCCATGTAAGTTTTTTCTCGTTTTGCAGAACGACCTGCAAGAATTTTATCATTTTGAATTAATAGACCGTCGTCAATTATGGCATCAATTCCATAACTTTCTGCAAGTAATTTTGCACGGAAACTTTTTCCTGTTCCGCTTTCACCAACAAGAGCATATACTGTACATGGTTTGAATGTTTCAAATAAATCTTTTACTAGGTTGTTCATTAAATTAAATTATATCCTCTATATTTTTATTTAGCAACATTTTATCATTAGAAGTTTTATTCAAAAAATCAATCCACTGTTTAGGAATTGAAGTTATTATTGATTTTGGTAAATTTATTGGATTATCCTTTGGAAATTCTAATTTTATTGCGTGTAGAAATAAATCTTGCTTTTCATTAAGTTTTATTCCTCCGTATGCGGTGTCTCCTAATAGAGGAAAGTTGTGGAATGCAGCTTGTGCTCTTATTTGGTGTGTTCTTCCTGTTTCAATTTGGATTTTTGCCAAGGTGTAGTCTGTGTTATTTATTTTTCCATATAGCAATGGCTGTATTTTTGAAATTGCTTTTTTTGAATTGTCTGTTTGGGAATTACTAGTTTTTACGGTAAAAAAGTTTTTTGATAGGTTTTTATTTTCTGTGGAAATATAGTCAATCCATTCTTCTGTTTGCTTTAATGTTCCTTGAATTATTGCAATGTATGTTTTTTTTATTGTGTGAATTGCGATATTTTGTGAAAACCAATTTGCTCCTTTTAAGCTTAAGGAAAAGGCTAGAAGTCCTGTTGTTTTTTTATCTAATCTGTGTAAAGGTCCTGGTGAAAATGAAAGTGACGCAGGTTTATTTTGCATATTATTAAAATATTCTTTTACTTTTTTGTCTAAAGAATTTTCACTTCCGTGAACTAGTGTATCGTATGGTTTGTTTATTATTAAAATATCATTATTTTCAAAGCAAATCTCAAAATTTTGTGAATTATTATTGGAATTAATGTTTTGTTTTTTTTCTTCGTGTAAGTCTGACAAATTTTGATTGTTTGGTTCAAGTAGAAATGAAGGAATTTTTATGCAATCTCCTTGTTGAATTTTTGTGTCAGGGGAAGCTTTTTTTTGATTTACTTTAATTAGACCTTTTCTTATGCAACTGTAGATTTGTGATAAATTTTGTTTGTGAATAAGTTTTCTTATAATTTTATCAAGTCTTCTATTGTGATCATCTTCACCAGCAAAAAAGTCATTAAATTCCATAATTACTATTATATTAATAAAAATTTCTTCTTGCTACTAGTAAAAATAAGATTGTAATGGTAAAATAGTTTTGTTATGTTAAATTCCACTGGAAACGCTATTAAACTTTTCATCGCAAATCCTGTTTTGTTAGCTTGTATTTCAAGTTGGCTTTGTGCTCAATTTATAAAAACTGTTATTAATATTTTATGTGGAAAAATTCACAGTTTCATTGAATTGTTAGAAAATTTAATATGGAAGACAGGAGGATTGCCTTCTAGTCATTCTGCTTTAGTTACTTGTTTGTGTACTTCTATTGGTTGGCGTAATGGAATTGGTTCCGATATTTTTATTTTATCATTTTGTTTTTTTCTTGTTACAATAAGAGATGCTATGGGTGTTCGCCTTGCTAGTGGTTTACAATCAAAAAAATTAAATGATTTAGGAAAAGAGCTAGATGAAAAAGGTGTTGTTTCTTACAAGCCTTTAAAAGAAGTTAATGGTCATACGCCTTTAGAAGTTACATTAGGGTGTTTATTAGGATTCTTTATTGCAACAGCTTTTGCCTTACTATAGTTTAAAACACCATTATGAAATATTTAAAAGAGTATTTAATTCCAAGTTGTATTATTATTATTTCTATTTTATCGATGATTTTTTTTCGTACTATACCTTCAAGTAAGTTATGGGACGATTATTCTGTTGTTTATATTCAAAAAAATGTTGATGAATCATTAATTCAAAAATTATTTGATGATTATGGTTGTAAAGATGTAATTTCTGGGGCAGAGCAGTTTGTTCCAATGGAATTTTCTTCTGAGTCTCCTGAAATTTCTATGGCAATTGCTAAAGTTGATTCATCAAATTATCTTGTTCGTCGTAATTTATATTTCTTTGATAAAAATTCTAACTACAAAATTTATTATGTTCCTGATGAATATAAGAATAATCTTGAAGATGTTATTTTTTCACTGCAAGAAGAAGGTTTTAAGTGCGGAGTTGATGTTTCCGCTTCTTATCCAATTTTTCTTCCTGTTTTGTGTGTTATTTTTGCAATTTTTTTAATAATTAAATCTCCTATGAAAAAATTATTTGCAAGTTCTTGTGTTCTTCCTGTGATTTTTTCATTTTTTATTCCATTTTATCCATCTGTTGCAGCTGCTTGTCTTTTATTGTTGAGTTTTTACTTTGCTTTATATTTGTGGGGTAGACAAGGTGCAATTGGTGTTATACTAAAAAATCCAATATTCTTGATTTTCTTTGTTGGTGCAATTATTGTTTCTTTTTTTGCAGGAATAAAAAATTTCCTAATTTTTGTAATAATGATTTGTGGAAATATTTGTGTTCTTCATTTTTATAAAATTATTTGTTCATTATATCAAAGACGATTTACTTTTGTTCCTGTTAAGATTCGTTCGGCTTCACTTGTTTCTGTTGTAAATTCAGTTTCTTTGCTAAGCACATTGATTTGTGGTGTTGTTATTGCAGGAATTCTTGTTTCTTCGTTTTTTTCTATTAATATTGGTTCTTCTATTAAAAATAGTGAACAAAAAGTTTTGTTGCCTGCATCTTATGGCAATGGTGCTTTACCAAATCTAAATGATTACATCTTTTGGAAATGGAATTCTATGACAGAACCTTATGTTTCTGTTTATGATAAACAAAAAAAATCAAATCCTAAGGAAGGAGATTCAGTTTCATTTACAGAATATATTGAAACTAATGAAGGAATAAAAGAATCTGTAAAAACTATTGTTTTTTCTTCGGAATTTGAAGAAAATGCTTTTGCGTTGATAGATAAATTACCTTATCCTTCTATAGAAAAATTAATGAAAGCCCAGAAGAAAAATTTTTCTGCAGGCTATGTGTTTTCTGGCTCGCAAAATGTTTCAATTTTTACTATAATACAACTTATATGTGCAATGTTTATTCCAATAATTGTTTATTTGTTTTGTAGTAAAGATAAATTAATAAAAAAAAATATAATGGTATAAAGTGTTTAAGGCAAAGTAAAAAGGATTTTTATTTTGTTTTTAGGTGGAGGTTTGATGATTAATTTTACTGGATTTTATACACAAAAATTAAAATCATATAAGAATTCTGTAAATGGGTTTTTGCCAAATCATGTTGTTATTCCATTGATGCAAGATGGAAAATTTGAATGTGAAGCAATTGTAAAACCTGGAGATAAAGTTTCAGAAGGTCAACTCATCGCTTCTTTGCAGCAAGATTCATCAAAATACAATTCTTATATTTATTCTCCTGTGCCTGGAGTTGTTGAATCAATTGAATTAACTCTATGCCCAAATGGTCATTATTCAAAAGGTATAAAAATAAAAGTTGGCGGAAGTTTTAATTTTTTAGGAAAGAAAAATAAAGCAACTAGTTGGAATTCTTTTTCTGCATCAGGTTTGACTCGTGAAATAGCAGAAAAGGGGATTTTAAATACATTTACAACTTCAAATCCAGTTCCTTTAGCAAATCAAATTGATTGTGCTGTAAAAAATAAATCAAAATTACTTGTTATTAGATTATTTGATGAAGATCCATCAAGAATTTCAGATTCTTTAGTTTCTAAAATGTTTTTGGATGATGTTATTGAAGGTTCAGAAATTACAGCAAAATCTATGGATGCCAAGGGAATTGTATTTATTGCTGATGAAAATTTCATTATCCCTGATAATTTTAAAGTATCATTGCCATGGATAGTTGTTCCTGTTAATTCTAAAGCTTATCCTATTGGATTTCCTGTTGAAATTTGTAAGGTTGTTAAAAAATTTACAAAGGATGAACTTTTTGCTTCGATAAAAAAAGATGATTTATTTGTAGATTCCATGACAATGCTTGAAGTTTGTAAATCTGTAAAATTTTCTAAACCAATAATTGATAAATATGTTCATGTTTCTGGGGAATGTATACCGTCTGCAGGATTTTTTAAAGTTTCACTAGGTACAACTTTGCGTTTTTTGGCTGAACAGTGTGGGGGATTCTTAAAAAATCCTGTTGCTGTAGTAATTAATGGTCTAATCGTAGGAACATCTGCTAGTGATTTGGATATTCCTATCACAAAATATGTTAAATCTGTTTCTTTTTTGCCTCTAAAGCGTAAACCAAATCAAATTCATTCTGAATGTATAAGATGTGGTAATTGTAGACGAGTTTGTACAATGGGACTTTCTCCTGATATTTTGTACAGACATATGATTGGTGGAAAGCCTGCTGAACCAGATTATTTAAAAACTGCAGTTTTATGTTCTGACTGTGGTTTGTGTAATACAGTTTGTCCTGCAAGACTTTCTATATCTCAATTAATTTCAGAATTAAAAAATAAAATACAATAAGGAATTATTATATGGCTGATAATAATTTATTTACAATTAGGAAGAATACTTTAATTAGACCTTTTATTTATAAAACAGAATCAATTGGTGTTGAAACTTTAAAGATGATTTTGCTTTTGGCTGTTCAAATTTTTATGTTGTTCTTTACAAAAAGTTTTTCTGCATTGCTTGTTATTTTGTTTTCAGTTTTAGGAGCTGTTCTTGCAGAAATTATTGTTAGAAAAGTTTTTAAGCAAGTAGAATATAATTCTTTAATAATTTCTGTTTTGCAAGGTATTTTAACAGGAATGTTGATTCCTGAAACTTTTCCAGTTGTGACAGTATTTTTTGCAGTATTTTTTACAATGTTTATCATTAAATATTTTTTTGGTGGTTTTTCACAAGCTTGGATTAATCCTGTAGTTTTTGTTATTGCAGTTTTATGGTTTGTTGGTGGAAATTTATTCCCAGATTTTTTAGTAACAACAGACTTTTTATGTTCTAGAAATCCATCACAACTTCTAATTGATTCAGGTGTTTTTCCTATTTCAGGTTTTGATTCATCTGTAACAGAAACATTAAATAATACAGTTTTTGATTTATTCAAAGTTTCAATTCCAGAAGGTTATGTTTCTTTATTTTGGGATACACATTCTGTAATTCCTGCTTTTAGATTTAATTTTATTACTCTGTTATCTTCAATAATTTTGTTTGGTACAGATTTGATTAAATCAATTATACCTTCAACTTTTTTAGTAGTTTATTTGGTTTTAGTTAGATTTTTATCACCTTTGTTTTGTAACGGAATTCCTTACCAAGGAGATATGTTGTTAGCAATGCTTACTAGTGGAACTTTGTTTTATGCAACTTTTGTATTACAAAGTTATGGAACTTTGCCTATTTCTGTTGTTGGTAAAGTTTTATATGGAGTGTTTGCTGGAATTTTTGCATTTGTCATAACAGGTTGTGGAACTTCTTCCACAGGAATGGCTTTTACAGTTTTATTTACTAATATTTTTTCCTTGTTAATTCAAAAGTGGGAAGATAAAACAAATAAAAGAAAATTGCAAAAACTTATTGCTTCAATTGAAAATGAAAATGGAGTGTGTTAAGAAAAATGAGTCAAGAAAATAATAATTTAAAAGAATCATTTCGTATATACGGAATTTTCATTGGAATTTTAGTTGTTTTTTTTGGAATCCTTGTTGGAATGATATTTTTATCTCGTACTTCATGGAAAAACGGAATAAAAAGTGAAGTTCAAGTTGTTTTAAATGAAGCAAATCCTAATCAGTGGATTGTTGGTAATTTTATTGAACAGCAAACATTGTTTTCTACTAGTTCTGCTGTTTATGAATTACATAATAAAGAAAAAGCTGATCGTTATTATGCTGTTATAATAAGAACAACTTCTTTATATGGTTTTGTTCCTGCTGTTTTTGTATATAATAAATCTTCTGGTGTTGAATTTATTGGTTTTGCTGGTGTTCATGGAAGAATAAAAAAACTTATGGAATATAAATCAAATACAAAGCGAATTAATTATTGGAGTTCTAGAATTCCTCAAATTGTAGAAAAGGCTGGTGTAAAAAAATGAATAAAAGAGCTGGTTATGTATACATGGCAACAACTTGTTCTTTAGTTGTGCTTGCTCCAGGGCGTTTTGCTTATGGATTAATATTAGTTATTCAAATGTGTTTACTAATGTTTTTTGGAACTTTATTTCGTTCTTTAATTCGTGTGTTAAAAATGGAAAAAATGAGTTCAACTATAATGTTGTCATTTTTAATATTTTTTACAATTTTCTTTAGACAGATTTTAATATTGTTAATGCCTGTTGCTGCTTTGCAATTGGGATTTTTAATGTATTTACTTACTGTTTCTACTTTTATAACAGCATTTTTGTTTGATTCAGAAGCGTTGCCTTTAGTTGAAGAATTAAAGTTAAATATGTTTCAAGTAATGCTGTTTTCTATTTTTGGATTATTGTTCTCATTATTTAGAGACATCATTGGATATGGAACTATTACAATGATTTCTTCAAAAGGAATTATCGAAAAAGTTTTATTTGATAAATATGATGTTTCTATTTTAAGTTTTGTTGCATCAATTCCTGGAGCTTTGATTTTAGCTGCAGTTATTCTTGTTTTTTATACTTTACTTCTTAAAAAAGTTATAATAATTAAAAAGGCAGGTTTGGAAAAATGATATATACAATTATTTATTATGCTTTTTTTTCATCTGCGGTTTTATTTTACGGAATTGGCTTAAATCGTTCCACTTTGATTCCTAGTTTTTCTGAAGTATTAGGAACATTGTTTAAAATGTTGGCAAGTATTTTGGCTACAACTGTTCTTTCTTGGTTGTTTATTCAAAATATTTTGATTCCTTTGGGATTGGCAGAATTATATCCTTTGGTTTCATTATTGATTTTTTTAGGAATTACTATTTTCTTTGAAACATTAATTCGTATAACTGCAAAAACTGTTACAGCAGAATTTCATATTTCATATTTAATTGTTCTTTTGGCATTAAATGAAAGTACAACTATTTATGATGTTATGATTATTAGCGCAAGTTGTTTGTTATCTTTTATGTTTATTATTCCAATTATTAATGCTATTAAGAATAGAATTTCATTAGTAGGTGATACTTCTGTTCATGGAAATTATAAAAGTTTGCTTTTAGTATCATTAGCAATTCTTGTTGTTGCCTTAGCAGTTGGAAATATTTCTTGGCTTAATTCAGGAGTAATTCAATGATTTTAAATATTGTTTTGTTGGTTTTACTTATTCTTGTTATTGCATTAGTTGTATTCTTTTTAGTATGTGCTTTAGTTCCTGCTGTAAAAGAACAAACTAAAATTGATTCAAACGCAATTTTTTCAAAAATAGAAGAAGATTCTGTAGTATTATACCGAGATATAGAACAAATTGAAAAACATGATTCTAAAGCTTATGTATTGTGTTCTTGTAATAAAAAATTTCCAAATGATTTGCCAAAATTAAAACTTCATGGAACCTCTTGTTCTGTAATTAATGCAAATTTTGGTTCCTTGAATGATTGCAAATATTCTTGTATAGGGTTAGGGGATTGTGTAAAATTCTGTCCTCAAAATGCAATTGAAATTCACAATAATACAGCTGTTATCACTAATTTATGTAATGGTTGTGGTAAATGTGTTGATGTTTGTCCAAAAAATTTAATAAAATTAGTTCCTTCTTCAGAAAAGAAAATTATTGCTTGTAATAATTCTGATGAATTGCTTACAACTTGTTCTTTGAGACAGAAAGAAGTTAATATTTCTTATTCAGAAAAAAAAGGCTTTAAAATATGGCATTATTGTTATAAAATATTTAGCAAAATAAGAGGATAATATTTTATAATATATGAAACCTGTTTGTTTTTCCTTTATTTTAAATGCTTCTCCTTTGCGGTCTATGAAGTCTGATGTTTTTGAAAATGATTATCAGACTGTTTATAAGCCACTTATAAAATTTATTTATAAGCATAGTAATGTGAGAATGTCTTTTTTCTTTAATGGACCACAGTTTCAGTTTCTTAAAAAAAAGCATCCCGAATTTATAAAGTTATTACAAGAATTAATTGCCGCAAAGCGTGTTGAAATTTTGGGTGGTGGATTTTACGACCCAGTATTTCCTTTGTTATTTCCAATGGATAGAACAGGGCAAGTTGATATGCTTTCTGCTGAAATTAGAGGTGCAACAGGTAAGCGTCCTAGAGGAATTGCCATTTGTGGTAGTTGTTGGGATTTATCACTTGTTACTTCTTTTTCTACTTGTGGAATGGAATATATTGTATTAGACGAATCTTTGTTCCAAAAAGAAAAGATTTTATATGTTCCTTTTTTTATGACAGATAAAGGTAAAGGAATTGATATTATTCCTGTTGTAAATAGCTTAAAACCTTTTTATGAAATAAAAGCTGCTGATTATATAACTTCTACAAGTAATAAAGTATATTCTGCATTAAAAAAATCTAATATCGCAAAGAATTTTCAAAGTGATGTAATACCTTGTGTAACATTGCAATTTTCTCATAATGAAATAAAAGAATTACTTGAAGCAAAATGGTTTGACGGTTTTTCTGAAGAATGTGAAAAATTAAATTGCGAAACTGTTACACCTTATTTGTATAAAAAGACTTGTTCCGAGCGAATTCCAATATTTTTGTCTGCGGGAATTGATAAAAATGTTGCTCAATGGGCTGTAGAGCCATACAGAGCTGTAAAACTTGATGCGTGTAATATGTCAACAATTTATGACTTTTTGCAAATTTATCCACAAAGTCGTTCCTTGTACGATAGAATGTTGTATGTGAGTTTACTTGTAAATCAATGTCACGGTGATAAAATCAGAAAGCGTGTGGCTCGTGAAAAATTATGGGAAGCTCAAAATTGTGATGGATTTATTTGCACTTCAAAAGGAGCTTTTGTTAATTCAAGTTATAGACAACAATCTTATAAATATTTAATTGAAGCTGAAAAACTTCTTCGTGATTGTGGGAAATTTACAGAATCACTAACTTCTTTTGATTACAATGGCGATGGCGTAAAAGAATATGTATGTCGTATGGAAAATTATTTTGCAGTTGTTTCTTCAAAAGGTGGCGCTGTAAAAGAATTTGATGTAATGAAAAGTTCTGGAAATTATGCTGATAATCTTAGCCGTATTAAAGAATTTGATGGTTGTGATGATAATTATGAAAGAGGTTTATTTGTTGACCATATTTTTACGCCTTCAGAATTTGAGCATTATTTAGAGAATAAGCCATGTGATTCTGGAATTTTTTCTAGAATAAAATATTCAGAATTAAAACTTTCTGAACAGCATAGAGAAATTCAACTTACTGTAAATGCTTTGTTTAATAAAAAGCAAAAGATTTTCCTTCGAAAAAAATATA
>JAEIGA010006474.1_pt1 | contig 17832 bp, 17 predicted proteins | sample 9270691 | NCBI WGS metagenome assembly JAEIGA01 (sample SAMN17057246, study PRJNA624740) | gut metagenome | biome: biome; isolation source: fecal sample | host: Bos grunniens | place: China: Xizang | collected 2019 | reverse complement strand
TTGCCTTCTTGAGCTTTTTGATATTATTGCTTCTTGTCTATTTTGTAATAACTTTTGTACGTCATAACATCATAGAAAAGACAAATGAACGTCTTGTGCTTGAGATGAACAGCCGTTTGTTGAATGTGGCTACGCAAAGTGGCCGACGTACGACTCAGGAACTTGCGCAGGATATTGTTGATGAACTGTACTCCTGCATGGGTGAGACAATGCGTATAAAGAGCGTGGCAATGCTGCTGAGTTCCGGTAAGGGTAATGAACAGGTGCTTGTTGAGGCTCCTGCTGTCACATTGCAGGGTCGTGCAGGGATTTATATGGAACGTGTTCTTGATAGCGGAGAACAGATAGTCTTGCCGTCAGGAATGGAACGCGTTATGCCTTTGTATGCGGTGAATGACGGTGAACGAATGTCGGTCGGTGTGCTGGAAATAGTTACAGAGCGCCCTCTGAGCGATAATGAAGTCGTGAGCCTTGAACTTGTATCGAACTATCTTGCATCGGTAGCTTATCATTCGGCAGTAAGGGTGGCGAGTGGATATATGGCTATCGAAGAGCTTGAAGATGAGGCGGAGCGTATAAGCTATGAGGAAAATCGCATGCATGTGCAGAATATGGTCATGGATAACTGCCTTTCTGTGATAAAGCACGAAACGGTATATTACCCGAGCCGTATAAGAGAACTTGCAGGGCAGGCATTGTCGTCGGCAGCAGATAATATGGATATCGTAACCGAGATGCGTGAGCTTATGGATTATTACAGTTCGGTGTTTGGTATCTTGAGCAATTGTGCTGTACGTGAACTTGACAGCGCAAGTTTCTCATTGTCAAACGTGAAGTTGTCGGTGTTGTTTGAAAATGCCAAACGATATGCCGAACGCTTGGCAAAGAAAAATAATGTAGGCATCAATGTCGTCTGTGAGAAAACGGATATTGTCATCAAGGCGGATATCGACCTTGTCGATTATCTTTTTGAACAATTGTTCACAGCTGCTTTGTGCGTGAAGAAGAGCGGAACATTGCTGTTGCGTGCTATTGATGCCGTTGATGTAGTTAAGGTGGAACTGGTCGATAACCGTTATGAGATTACAAGCGATGAGGTTGCAGAACTCTTTACACCGACAAAACGCAATATAGGCGATGACGGCGGTGTGAATGCTATGGAGTATCTTGTTGCAAAGGAGATTGTCAGAATACACGAAGATTATACAGGAAAACACGGTGGGCGTATGGAGGCCCGTTCTGATGTATCAGGAACGGTAATACTTTTTACTCTCCCTAAATAAAATCATATGGACAACAGATTTACAGTTATAATTGTCGAGGATGCAAAGCTCGAACTGAAGGGTACGGAAGAGATTTTCCGCACCGATATTCCCGATGCCGACATCATAGGAGTAGCATCGAATGAAAAAGAGTTGGATACCTTGTTGAAAGAACGTGTCCCCGACCTTCTCCTGCTCGACTTGGGTCTTGGCGGCTCGACAACGGTGGGTGTCGATATATGTAAGCGTGTGAAAGGGGAGTATCCTGCAATGAAGGTGCTTGTCTTTACAGGTGAATTGCTCAATGAAAAGTTGTGGGTCGATGTTCTTGATGCGGGAGCAGACGGCATAACATTAAAGACCGGCGAACTTCTTACAAAGAATGAGATATATGCGGTGATGTCGGGCAAAAAGAATGTCTTCAACCAGCCTATACTCGAAAAGATTGTGGAGCGTTTCCGTGAGAATGTGATGCGCGATGCCGAACATCGTAAATCTATTGTTGCCTATGAAATAGACCGTTATGACGAGTGTTTCCTGCGTCATCTTGCGTTGGGATATACAAAGGATATGATAGCTTCGCTAAAGACAATGCCTTTTGGTGTCAAGTCGCTCGAAAAGCGTCAGGCCGACCTCATATCACGCCTTTTCCCCGAAAGCGAACAGCGTGGCATAAATGTTACACGTCTTGTGGTACGTGCAATAGAGCTGCATATAATTGATGTGGAAAATCTTGAAGCCGATGAATAATAAAAGAGAGTATTACTATCCGGTATTGGCATACACGTTGCTGTTGGTGCTTGTCTGGCTTTTCTCATGGGTGGCCGATATGGCGGCGATGTTCTCGGGAGGGACTTTTGCTATAAAGTCATTGGTCAGTGGCGAGGGATTGCGTTGGGCTGCACGTAATGCCATGCTATCGTTGAACGATGTTCCTTGGGGTACAATAATGTTGGCTATTGTCATTATTGCCATATTGCAAGGTGCCGGAATAATGCGTGTGCTGTGTCGTGTTTTTACGGCCAAGCCTCTTTCAAAGAACGAAAAACGGGCATTGCTGGTTTCTGTTCTTGCTTTACTCTTTTATATTGCAATACTTTTCTTGGCTACGGTGCCGCCGCTGAATCTTTTGTCAAGTGTCACGGGAAATTTTGCAGGCTCGCCTTTTATGTACGGTTTGCCCGTTTTCTCATTTGTGGGAGTATTGGTGCTTTCCCTTGTCTATGGATTCATGTATGGCAACTACCGTTCTTCGCTCGACGTTGTAAGTTCAATGGGAGAAACCTTCTCTTTCTTTATTCCTGCGCTCATAGCCCTGATTCCTGCTTCGGGAATTGTGCCATGCTTGGAATATACGGGTGTTATAGCTCTATGGAATAGTGACGGTGCTTCTGCACAGTTCGTGGCCGATATCATTTATATGATACCGTTCCTGTATATAGTATTGTTGCGCCTGATTGGTAATGGCAGAGAGGAATAATGCTCTGTCTGTTATTCGCCGTTGAAAATTCTTGAGCCAACCCTTATATGGGTGCTTCCATATTTTATGGCAATGGGGTAGTCGTCGCTCATTCCCGCCGACAATATGTTGAAACGGTCGTTGTTTGGGAAATAGCTTGTCTTGATGGTGTTGAACAGTTCCTGTATGGTGGCAAACTCTTCGCCAATCTGCTGTTCGTCATCGGTGTTGCTTGCCATGCACATTAGTCCGCGTATCTCTATATTTTCAAGTGCCTGCCATTCGCCTTCGGCAAGCATTGCAAGGCACTCTTCGGGAGTAAAGCCGAATTTGCTCTCCTCTTGTGCTATATGTATCTGCAACAGACAGCCTATTTTGCGTCCATGCTTTTCGCCATGTCTGTTTACCTCTTGCAACAGCCTGTAACTGTCGATGCTGTGTATAAGGTGGATAAACGGAGCTATATATTTGATTTTGTTGCTTTGCAGGTGTCCTATAAAATGCCATTTGATATCGTTGGGCAAGCACTCGTGCTTTTTTACAAGGTCCTGTGCCTTGCTCTCTCCGAACTCCCGCTGTCCCGCCTCGTAAGCCTGCATTATGGCCTCGGCAGGGTGGTATTTTGAAACGGCAATAAGCGTTACCCCGCAAGGCAGGGTATCGCTTATGCTCTTTATCTGTTCAGCTATTTTGTTGTTAGCCTTCATAATGGAATATATCCACAATCGCGCTTTCGTTGACTGAAACAAGGTCGTAATCCATGATGGAATCCTCCATATGCTTGGTGAGGTTCTTTACTGCACCCGTAACGTCTTCTGCCTTTACAAGGATAACTACTGACGATTTCTTCTCCTTTGCCGAAACCTCGTCGATTGTTATCATTGAAATTTTACACTTGAACCATTTGTCAGCAGTTTCGCTGTTGCTGTCAACAAGTTCGTTGTATTTGGTGCGTTCCATCTTGTTGATGTTGAACTCGCCTGTCACCTGTGGCTGAAGTTCCTGTGTAAGGTGTTTCTCCACTTCGGTGAATGTGAATCCCTGAACGAGATATACTTCGTTGACCTTTGTGTTCAATCCTTTTTCGCCGGCACGCTCGTATGTTACCTTACATTCAAACCAACTCTGTACCATATAAAAATATATTTTTTGCTGTTAATAATAATGTAGTCGCCTCTTCACGCGACTACAAAGTTAGTAAATGAAAGGGATTTTTCACTCCTTTTTTTACCGCTTTTTTATGCAAAATATTTCCTACGGTCGTTATTCATTCTCAGCACCTTTGTTAGTAATTTGTATCGTTCGTCATTCTCATTGAAATCATATTCCTCGTAGCACTTAGGGAAGAAACCGTCATTTTCGTCGTAAAATCCTAAAAGGACAAGCTCTTCAATAGGCGACATTGCTTCGCCTGTCTCGCGACTCAATGCATCGATAAGTTCATACTCCTCTTTTGTCATCACGTATATGTTTGAAATTTATAATTTCCGTTCTCGGGGGTGGTTGTCCTTTCTTCTCATCTTCTTATGGCGAAGGAACTCTTTCGTGAAGAAATTCTCGTGTTCTATGCGCCCGAGCAATGTGGCGGCATACTCCTTGAACGAAACGATATTGCGTCTTGCCACACCGCTATCCATTGCGGCCTTTGCTACTGCGGTTGAAACCTCTGTGACCAGACGTATATCACCCGGTTTGGGCAGAAGGTAATCATTGCCGAATGACAATTTACAGTTGTAACGTTCTTCGATGTCGCATGGGGTCTTTTCCCTTGCTATGGCAGCTATGGCATATGCAGCGGCAAGTTTCATATCCTCGTTTATGGTTGTCGATAAAGTGTCGAGAGCGCCACGGAACAGATAGGGAAAGGACAATACATTGTTTATCTGGTTCGGCAGGTCGCTACGGCCTGTAGCAATAATGGCATCGGGGCGTATCTCTTTTGCATGGTGATAGTCTATCTCGGGTGTCGGGTTGGCAAGTGCGAATATTATCGGGCGCTTGGCCATTGACATTATGTTGCTGTCGCTTAAAATTCCGCCTTTGGATAGCCCGATGAAAATATCTGCCCCTTTTATGGCATCGTCAAGGGTTGCGATATCGCGTTCTGTGGCAAACGGTTTCTTGTATTTGTCAAGGTCGGTGCGGTTTTCTGTTATAACTCCCTTGCTGTCAACCATTGTCAGCTTGTTCTTGTCAATACCCAATGTCAGCAACATCTTTGCTGTCGATATGCCTGCAGAGCCTGCTCCGCAAATGACACAGCTCATATCCCCGATATTCTTTCCTGTTATCAGGCAGGCATTGATAAGTGCCGCAGAAACGGTGACGGCTGTACCATGCTGGTCGTCGTGCAGTACAGGAATATCGAGCAATGAGCGTAGCCGTTCCTCGATGTAGAAACATTCGGGCGCCTTTATGTCTTCGAGGTTTATTCCGCCGAAGGTTGGCGACAGTGCCTGTACTGTGGCAATGAAACGTTCCGGCTCTTCGTCACTCACCTCTATGTCGAATGCATCAATGTCGGCATACAACTTGAAAAGCATAGCCTTGCCTTCCATGACAGGTTTTGATGCCAATGCGCCTATGTCGCCAAGTCCCAAGACGCTGCTTCCGTTCGATATGACAGCAACAAGGTTGCCCTTATTGGTGTAACGGTATGCCTTCCAACGTTCCTTGTCTATCTCTATTGCCGGAGCCGCTACACCGGGAGAGTAGGCAAGCGACAACTCTTCGGGTGTGGTGACCTGTTTGCTCGGTTGGACCTCAATCTTCCCCGCCTTGCCCTCGGAATGGTATTCGAGAGCATTTTTCATCAATCTTTTGTCCATAACTTTTTTATATATAACAGATGTAAGGCATTTATGGTTTGTTGCAACTCCTTTTAAGTCTTATTATTCAAAATCTCTTTTGAGAATTCGTCGTAAAATCTTACCTTCGCAATAATTTACATACGAATTGTTATGGAGAATTTTTTAGAACTTTTGAAGCGCAGACGCAGTTCGCGCCTTTTTACAGATAAACCTGTTGATAAGGAAATGGTTTGCGACCTTATGAGAGCGGCACTGATGTCGCCATCGGGTCACCGTATAAATCCTTGGGAGTTTATTCTTGTTGATGACAAGGAGATGCTGAAGGCACTTTCGGTAAGCAAGGAGCATGGTGCAGGCCTTCTTGAGGGTGCAGCAATGGCTATTGTGGTATTGGGTGATACTACAAAGACCGATGTGTGGATAGAGGACTGTTCTATTGCAACTATTATACTCCAACTCGCTGCTGAAGAGCTTGGCTTGGGCAGTTGCTGGGTGCAGATACGTCGTCGTATGGACGCCGAAGGCAATGTGGCAGAGGATAACGTGCGTAATCTGCTCGATATCCCGGCTCATTATGCAGTGCTATCTATTGTGGCTGTTGGCCATAAGGCACGTGAGGCAAAGCCTTTCGATGAAGAAAAGATGCAGTGGGAAAAAATACATATAGGGAACTTTGGAGGCAAATGATAAAATAGTACTTGTCGGGGCAGGTAATATGGCAACTGCTCTTGCTGTAGCTCTTGCCGGTGCGGGAAATGCACCGCTTGCGGTGTGGAGCCGTACATCGGAATCGGCTCAGATGCTTGCAGACAGGGTTGGCGCGGAGTGGTGCTGTGATATTGATGCCCTGCCACAAGCCGACATAGTGATAATATCCATTGTCGATAGCGCATTGCGTCAGGTAACGGCGCAGGTGGCGCGCAAGTATCCCGATGCCATAATACTGCATACGGCAGGAAGTATCCCGATGAGTGCCTTGCATGAGTCGGGTGCAAACCGTTATGGCGTGCTTTACCCCATGCAGACAGTAAACAAGACAAATATCGTGCCGTTGAATGATGTTACGGTATTTATTGAGGGTAGCGACAATGATGTTACAGCACACGTTGAAAGACTTGCGCGTACAATAAGCAACAAGGTGGTGTATGCCACAAGCGAGCAGCGTTGTTCTCTCCATGTGGCAGCTGTGTTTGCCTGCAACTTCTCAAATGCCGTGTATAATATGGCTGCAGAGATTCTTGAAAAAAATGGCTTGCCGTTTGAATCGATGTTGCCGCTTATAGATGAGGCTGCACGTAAGATGCATACACTCTCTCCGCGTGAGGCACAGACCGGACCTGCCAAACGTGGCGACAGCAATGTCATGAATGCCCATAAAGCAATGCTCGACGACGAATTGTCGGCGATATATTCACAGCTGAGTGATTATATAAAAAAGAGGAACAGACTATGATTAACTACGACCTGAAAAAAATAAAGGCACTTGTATTTGATGTCGATGGTGTGCTCAGTCGCGAAACAATCCCGGTAGCGACAAGCGGTGAGCCTATGCGTACAGCTAATATCAAGGACGGATATGCATTGCAGCTTGCCGTGAAGTGCGGCTTGCATGTGGCTATAATAACCGGCGCGCGCAACGAGGCTGTAAAGGTGCGTTATAAAGGCCTTGGAATAAATGATATTTACACAGGAGCATCAGTGAAAAAAGATTGCCTTGAGGAACTGATGCTTATGTATGAGCTGTCACCTGAAGAGATACTTTATATGGGTGATGATATTCCTGACTATGAGGTGATGCAGATTTGTGGCTTGCCTGTTTGTCCTTGTGATGCTGCTGTGGAGATAAAGCAATTGTCAAAGTATATCTCTTCGCTTCGCGGTGGCGAGGGTTGTGTACGCGATGTAGTCGAGCAGGTGTTGCGCGCACAAGGGATGTGGATGGATGAAGGCTTGGCTTATGCCTGGTAATCCCAGGGGAAAACTCACCTCCGCTATATTCAATCATTCGAGCCAATCTCCTTTATCAAGAGTTTTGTTTGGCGTACAATACCACATAACCACAAAATGGTAATTAATGGTATTGTGATGATTATCAGGTGATTATACTCCCATGCAGTACAGAAGTCACCATGAAGTACAAGGTATGTGGCTCGTGTGAATCCACATCCCCAACATTCTATACCGAAGAAACGCTTGGAAAGACATATACTCTCACCCGACATTATCTGTTCATGCGGAATGAACCATAGAAAAATGGGTATGAAAATATATATGCCAAGTTTAATTATGGGTAATATGACGGCCTTTCGCATCGGTAAATGCACCAACAAGAATCATTATAAAATCGATTAAGGTCCAGATACCGCAACCACCGAATGTCAGTAATTGTGCAACACCTGTACCGGTCTTGCCTACATAAAAACGGTGTACTCCCAAAGTTCCAAGGAAGAAACACAATAACATGACAACCAACCATTGCTGTGTGTTGCTGTTGAAACCTGCCGGTTCATCCTTGAGTGAACAACCGCACTTTACACAAATGACAGCATTGTCGTTTACCTCATTTCCACAATGTTTGCAATACATATTCCTTGATTTTTATTGATTATACAATGCGAATATAGCAATTAATGTATAACATTCAACGGTTTGAGAAACTTTTATTCAAAATTAAGTTCCAATTGTGAAGGTTCTTCTCCTAAAAGGTTGAATGTCATGCGGTGATATGGTGTAACACCATGTTCTCTGATAGCGGCACGATGTTTGGCGGTAGGGTAGCCTTTGTTGCTTTGCCAATCATACATGGGGAACTCTTCGGCTATACGCATCATGTAATCATCGCGATATGTCTTTGCCAATATGGAAGCTGCCGCTATACTCATATATGTGGCATCGCCTTTTACGACCGTATTGTGTGTTATCCCGGGGTAGGGGTTGAATTTGTTTCCGTCTATGAGCAGATGCTCGGGACGTACTTCAAGTGCATCGACAGCCCTGTGCATGGCAAGAATGGATGCGCGCAGAATGTTTATCTTGTCAATCTCGGCGGCGGTTACGATTCCTACGGCCCATGCTACAGCCTCGCGTTCTATAATCTCTCGCAGCTGATAGCGTTGTGCTTCGGTCAACTGTTTTGAGTCGTTGAGCAGGTCGTTCTTGAAATCGGGTGGCAGAATGACGGCTGCAGCATATACATCACCTGCAAGACAACCGCGTCCGGCTTCGTCGCATCCGGCCTCTATGACTCCTTCTCGTTGGAATGGCTTTAACATTATGATAACATTTTGACGGCTCTTTCAACGCCTTTTATGAATATGTCTATATCCTCTTTTGTGTTATATACGGCAAATGATGCTCGTGCTGTTCCCGGTATGCCCAAGTAGTCTATGAGCGGTTGGGCGCAATGGTGTCCTGTGCGTATGGCTATGCCAAGACGGTCGAGAATAGTGCCAAGGTCTGCAGGGTGAATATCTCCGATAAGAAATGATAGTGCAGCTCCGTCGGGCTTTCCGAATATGCGTATTCCCGGAATTGTGTTCAATTTTTCAACGGCATATCGTGTCAGTTCATGCTCATGCATGGCTATATTCTCAATACCTAACGAATCGACCCATTCAAGCGCCTTGCCTAATGCAATTATGCCAACATAGTCGGGTGTGCCTGCTTCAAATTTGTATGGCAGTTCGTTGAATGTCGTCTTCTCAAAGCGTACGGTTTTTATCATCTCTCCGCCACCATGATATGGCTGCATGGCATTGAGCCATTTCTCTTTTCCATAAAGGACTCCTACGCCTGTAGGACCATATATCTTGTGTCCGCTGAATACGAAAAAGTCGGCATCAAGCTCCTGTATATCAATTCTTGTATGCGGTATGCTCTGCGCTCCGTCAATGAGTACGGGAACATCATGGCTATGAGCAATTTTTATAATCTCTTTTACGGGATTGGTGACTCCAAGTACATTTGATACGTGGGCAACGCTTACAAGCCTTGTCTGTCCGTTGAAAAGTCTTTTGTATGCTTCAATGTCAAGCCCGCACTCTGCGGTCAATGGAATTATACGCAACTTTATGCCTATACGCTCCTGAAGCAGCTGCCAAGGTACAATGTTGCTGTGATGTTCCATAGTGGATATGATTACCTCGTCGCCGGCTTTGAGGTATGTGCCGCCAAACGACGATGCAACAAGGTTGATGCTCTCTGTTGTGCCACGTGTGAAGATAATCTCATGACTATGCTCTGCACCAATAAATTTCCTTACAGTCTCGCGGCTGCCTTCCATGGCTGTCGTTGCGACCTGTGACAAGTGGTGTATGCCACGATGTACATTGGCGTTCATCGTGGTATATACATTGCTTATTGTGTCGATGACACATAAGGGTTTCTGTGTAGTTGCTGCATTGTCCAGATATATCAACGGCTTGCCGTATATTTGGCTGTCGAGTATCGGGAATTCCTTGCGTATATCCTTAATATCAAGCATAACCTTCTCTTTTATCTCATTTACACAAGTTACATCTTTTGCAGTGGTTCAACTCGCCACGGAATCTCTTTTCTACAAGAATGTGCAAACGCTCGCGTAGTGCTTCGAGTTTGATGTTGTCTGTAACTTCTCCTGCAAAGGCATACATCAGCAAGTGACGTGCTTCGTCTGCCGGTATTCCGCGTTGCTGCATGTAGAAGAGTGCGCTTTCATCAAGCTGTCCGACCGTTGAACCGTGACTGCACTTTACATCATCGGCATATATCTCAAGTTGTGGCTGTGCGTACATGTGTGCGCAACTTGTGAGGCACAGGTTCCTGTTCGTCTGTTGCGAAACGGTCTGCTGCGCATCGGTGCGTATGAGCATCTTTCCGGCAAACACACCTGTCGAATCCTCGTCAAGGATATATTTGTATAGCTCGTTGCTTGTGCAATGACCTTTTCTGTGGTCAACAAGCGTGCGGTTGTCGATGTGCTGGTGCTTGTCACCTATGGCCAAGCCGTTGATGTTTGTTTCTGCTCCCTCGCCGTCAAGGACAACTTCCACGTAATTGCGTGTAAATCCGTTGGTCAATGTTATGTTGCAGTGGTTGAAACGGCTGTCATGTTCCTGCTTTACAAACAGATTGCCCAAGCGGGTGTTGCTGTCTGTAGTCTCTTCAAGTTCATACAGGTCAAGTGATGCACCACGTCCCATGAATATCTCCGTTACCTCTGTTGACAGCGATTTCTTGTCGGTCGAAGAGTGGTCGCAAAGCAAAAGGCTCGCACTGCTGTTCTCTTCCATAATTACAAGCATTCTGCGGTTGGTCAGAATATCGACATTGGTCTGTAGAAATGCAACTATCTGTATGGTTTCTTCAATTACAGTGTTTTTTGGAATATACAGAACTATACACTCTTGTGTAAAAGAGGTGTTGAACTGTACAACGCTGTCACCTTTTTGTGCAAGGGTGTTGTAGTATCTGTCAATAAGTTCTGCATGGCTCTCGGCAAAGCTGTTGATACTACCGATAAAGACACCTTGGGGCAGCTGTTTTCCGCCATTGTCTGCTGCAACAAACGAGTCATTGACTATATACCCTTTGAATGTCTTCAGGTTGGGTACATCGCAGGTGAAACTGTTTCTTACTTCGTTTGTGTTGGCCTTGCGTGCGAGGTCCATACCATAATCGGTCGCAAATTTCTTTGCAACATTGGTATGAAGCCAATTTTCATCCTTTATGCCCGGAAAACCTTGTGCTTTGAAACTGATGAAGGCCTTTTCGCGTTCATCGTTGAGTTTTCTTGTACAGGGCTTGTCAATCAGCTCTCTGTTCTTCTCGAACAGTTCTATGTATTCCTCTCCGCAATTCATCTCAATTCTCGTTTTTTATCCAATCGTATCCGCGCTCTTCAAGTTCCATGACAAGCTCAGGGCCTGCTGTCTTGACAATTTTGCCTTTGTAGAGAATATGTACGATGTCGGGCTTGATATAGTCAAGCAGTCGCTGATAGTGTGTGATGACAATGCTTGAAGTGTCTTCACGTTTCAGCTTGTTTACACCTTCTGCTACAATACGTAGGGCGTCAATGTCGAGTCCTGAATCCGTTTCGTCAAGAATGCTCAAAGTAGGCTCAAGCATAGCCATCTGGAATATCTCGTTACGCTTTTTCTCACCACCGCTGAAGCCTTCGTTGACCGAACGGTTGGCAAGTTTACTGTCGAGGTTTACCATAGCTCTCTTTTCACGCATCATTTTAAGGAATTCTGTTGCGTTCATTGGCTCCTGTCCAAGATATTCGCGCTTGGCATTTATTGCTGCACGCATGAAGTTGGTGATGCTTACGCCCGGAATCTCGACAGGGTATTGGAACGAAAGGAACAATCCTTCGTGGCTACGGTCTTCGGGAGAAAGTTCAAGAAGATTCTTGCCTTTGTATATGATTTCTCCTTCGGTAACAGTGTAGGCAGGGTGTCCCACGAGCACATTGCTCAGGGTGCTTTTGCCTGAACCGTTAGGGCCCATTATGGCATGCACTTCGCCTGCTTTTATTGTAAGATTTATACCTTTCAATATCTCTTTGCCATCAATTGTGGCATGAAGGTTCTTTATTTCAAGCAAATTTTCCATTTCTTCAATCTTTTATTATCCTACTGCACCTTCAAGTGACACACTCAACAATTTTTGTGCCTCTATGGCAAATTCCATAGGTAGCTTGTTAAGGACTTCCTTGGCATATCCGTTGACAATCAAACCGATAGCCTCTTCGGTTCCAATGCCTCGTTGGTTGCAGTAGAACAGTTGCTCTTCCGATATCTTTGATGTCGTGGCTTCGTGTTCTATGACAGCACTATTATTGTGTATATCCATGTAGGGGAATGTGTGTGCTCCACATTCGTTTCCTAGCAATAGGGAATCGCATTGGCTGTAGTTACGTGCGCCATCAGCGTTCTTGCTCACTCTTACAAGACCACGATATGAGTTCTGGCTCTTGCCGGCTGATATACCTTTGCTTATGATTGTGCTTCGGGTGTTTTTGCCCAAATGTATCATCTTTGTACCTGTGTCGGCCTGCTGATAGTTGTTGGTAAGTGCTACAGAGTAGAATTCGCCCTGTGAGTTGTCACCACGCAGGACACAACTCGGGTATTTCCATGTTATTGCTGAGCCGGTCTCGACCTGAGTCCATGACAATTTGCTGTTACGTCCTCTGCAATCGCCACGTTTGGTGACAAAATTGTACACACCGCCTTTACCCTCGGCATCACCGGGATACCAGTTCTGCACAGTGCTATATTTTACTTCGGCATTATCGTTCACGATAATCTCGACAATGGCTGCGTGTAGTTGGTTCTCGTCACGCATCGGCGCTGTACATCCTTCGAGGTATGAAACATAGCTGTTGTCGTCGGCAACAATGAGTGTGCGTTCAAACTGTCCTGTGTTGGCTGCATTGATTCTGAAGTATGTCGATAACTCCATCGGGCAACGTACACCTTTTGGGATATATACAAACGAGCCGTCGCTGAATACGGCTGTATTCAACGCTGCAAAGAAATTATCGCGGTAGTTTACCACGCTGCCAAGATACTTGCGTACAAGGTCAGGATATTCCTGTACCGCCTCGCTCATTGAGCAGAATATGATTCCTTTTTCTTTCAGTTCCTCCTTGAAGGTGGTCTTTACCGAAACCGAGTCCATGACGGCATCGACGGCAGTACCGCTGAGTGCAAGACGTTCTTCAAGAGGAATGCCCAATTTCTCGAACGTTTTCATCAGTTCCGGGTCTATCTCCTTATTGCTGTTCTCTTTGTTCTTCTTCAAAGGGTCGGCATAATATGAGATTGCCTGATAGTCGATAGGTGGAATATTCAGGTGCGCCCATGTCGGCATTTGCAGTGTCAGCCAATGACGATATGCGGTCAAGCGGAACTCAAGCAACCATTCAGGCTCATTCTTCTTTTTGGATATCAGCCTTATGATATCTTCGTTAAGTCCGCTTTCAATTATTTCTGTCTTGATTTTACTGACAAATCCGAACTCGTAGGCCTTATTTGCCAGCTTCTTCAATATATTGTTTTTTTTCTTCATCAATCAATCTTCATTTCGTTCTTCACATCTTCTTTTACCTCTTCGATGATTGTGAAAGTTATTTCAGCTACTTCTTTGTATAACAAAGACTCCTGTTGCGATGTTTGTCCTGTTATATTGTTGTCGGGGAGAATAGCGCAACTTATCTTGACTCCAAAAACAACAATGACTATTCCGACGAATATCGAAAATATAGCTCCGAATATTCTGTCAACCCATGCCAAGAAGACAACCTTAAGCAACAACCTCAATAGAAAACCTACAAGGTTTATTATCAGCATTACTGCCAGCAGTACAGCCACAAAACCGAGTGCCTGACAAATCCAGGCATCCCAACCCGATAGCTCTTCTATGTAATTGCCTGCCCGCTGGTGGGATATTGTAGCTTGGAGCAGGCCTATTACAATGCCTGCTCCAAATGTAAGTTGCTTGACTAATCCGGTCTTGAGGCCGTATAACATGCTTATACCTGACGCAACAAGAAGAATTATGTCTAATGTATTCATCTCGTAATGTTTTATAGCTTCTGCTTAACTTCAACTTCAACGAATGTCTCGATGATGTCGCCAACCTTAATGTCATCCTGTGATGTAAGGCTGATACCACACTCGAAGTTTGTTCCGACCTCTTTGACATCCTCCTTGAAGCGTTTGAGCGCAGCAAGTGAGCCTGTGTGGATAACGATACCGTCGCGGATAAGACGTGCACGGTCTGTGCGTTTAACCTTACCTTCACGTACCATACATCCGGCAACAGTACCAACCTTGCTGATGTGGAATGTTTCGCGAACCTCAATTGTCGCAGTGATTTCCTCCTTGACAATTGGAGCAAGCATACCTTCCATAGCCGCCTTAACCTCTTCAATAGCATCGTAGATGATAGAGTAGATGCGGATATCGACACCTTCGTTCTCTGCAACCTTACGTGCTGTTACCGAAGGACGAACCTGGAAACCTACGATAATGGCATCTGATGCCGCTGCAAGGCTTACGTCACTTTCTGAAATCTGACCTACAGCCTTGTGTATAACGTTGATTTGGATAGTTTCTGTTGACAACTTGATGAGTGAGTCGCTTAGAGCCTCGATAGAACCGTCCACGTCACCCTTGACAATAATGTTGAGTGTCTGGAAGTTACCGAGAGCAATACGACGGCCAACCTCGTCAAGTGTAAGCATCTTCTGTGTACGCAAGCCCTGTTCGCGCTGCAACTGTTCGCGCTTACCTGTGATTTCGCGTGCTTCGCGCTCGCTCTCAACAACGTTGAATGTGTCACCTGCGGCAGGAGCACCGTTCAAACCGAGGATAAGTGCGGGTTCTGCAGGCTTAATCTCCTTGATGCGCTGGTTACGCTCGTTGAAGATAGCCTTAACCTTACCCCATTGTGTACCTGCAACAACAATATCACCAACCTTGAGAGTACCGTTCTGTACAAGAACTGTAGCAACGTATCCACGACCTTTGTCAAGAGTTGACTCAATGACAGAACCAGTAGCCTTACGGTTAGGATTAGCCTTGAGGTCGAGCAACTCGGCTTCGAGCAATACCTTTTCCATAAGTTCCTCTACACCCATACCTTTCTTTGCAGAAATTTCCTGTGACTGGTATTTACCGCCCCAGTCCTCTACAAGCATATTGAGGTTTGCCAATTCTTCCTTGATGCGGTTTGGATCGGCTGTAGGCTTGTCGCACTTGTTGATGGCGAATACGATAGGTACACCGGCCGCCATAGCGTGGTTGATAGCCTCTTTTGTCTGTGGCATCACATTGTCATCGGCTGCAATGATGATGATTACAATGTCGGTAATCTTCGCACCACGTGCACGCATGGCTGTAAAGGCCTCGTGACCGGGAGTGTCAAGGAATGTGATTTTCTTGCCGCTCTCCATCTTTACGTTGTAAGCACCGATGTGCTGGGTAATACCGCCGGCCTCTCCTGCAATAACGTTTGCCTTTCTGATATAGTCGAGCAATGATGTCTTACCGTGGTCAACGTGACCCATTACAGTGATGATTGGTGCGCGTGGCAACAAATCCTCTTCGGTGTCAACATCTTCTTCGATTGCATTGGCAACCTCTGCACTTACATATTCTGTAGTGTAACCGAACTCTTCGGCAACAATGTTGATTGTTTCAGCATCGAGACGCTGGTTGATTGATACCATCATACCAATGCTCATACATGTAGCGATGACCTGTGTTACAGAGATGTTCATCATGCTTGCAAGCTCGTTCGCTGTCACGAACTCTGTGAGCTTAAGCACTTTGCTCTGTTCCATCTCTTCGCTCATCTGTTGCATCTGACGTTCTGCTACAAGATCGCGCTTTTCCTTACGGTATTTTGCAGACTTGTTACCCTTACCTCTGTTTGTCAAGCGGTCGAGTGTCTCTTTAATCTGCTTTGATACGTCCTCCTCGCTGACATCGTTCTTGTCGAAACGCTTGTGCTGACGATCACGATCTTTGCGGCTGCCTTGTGAAGGGTTGTTTGTACCCTTATTGCGGTTTGCGCTCCAATCTTTATTCTCGTTATTGTTCTCTTTTACATCGTTGATATCAACGCGCTGGCTGTTGATGCGCTGACGTTTCTTCTTCTTGTCGCCACCTTCGCCACCGGTCTGCTGACGTTGTGCTTCGCGTTGCTGTTTACGCTGCTCCTCGCGCTGCTTGTCTTTCTCTTCACGTTCCTTGCGCTTTTCTTCCTTGCTCTTTTTCTTTGGACGTGTTGATTGGTTGATTGCTGAAAGGTCAATCTGGCCCATTATCTTAAGCTTAGGAGCTTCAACCTCATCGACCTGAGTGAGCTGTATCTGTGGCTCTTTGCTTACGGGTGCGCTCACCTCCTCAACAACAGGCTTTGCCGGTGCCTCTACAGGCTTTTCAACAACAGGCTTAACCTCTTCTTTCTTGGCTTTAGGTGCCTCCTTTTTGTTGGGCTGGCTCTTTCTGTTGATTGCGTCGAGGTCGATATGTCCCTTAACCTTCAATGCAAACTCCTCTTTCTTTGGCTCTTCAGTCTTTACAGTAACTTTTGGTTCTGCTACAACTTTTGGCTCAGGGGTGTTTACAACAGGTTTCTCTTCTACTACAGGTGCTGCCTTTGGCTTCTCCTTGTTCTGGCGCTCTTTGGTGAAGTTGTCCGACTGTATTCGGGCCTTCTTGTCAGCGCTGAACTCCTCCATGAGTTTGTTGTAACCTTCTTCGGGTACTACAGCATTAGGGTCTTCCTTAATGTCGAAGCCGTTCTTCTGTAGAAACTCCACGATGGTTGACAAACCGAGGTTGAGTTCTTTTTGTACTTTATTTAATCTTATCTTCATTCTTGGTACATTCTTTTAGGATTATTCTTCGTCCTCGAATTCTGCTTGTAGAACTTCAATGAGGTGGTCAACTGTATCCTCTTCAAGGTCTGCCTTTTCGATAAGAACCTCACGAGGTGTGTTCAAGACTGCTTTTGCAGTGTCAAGGCCAATGTTCTTGATAGCCTCGATTACCCATTCTTCAATTTCATCAGCAAATTCATCGAGGTAGATGTCATCCTCCTGCTGAGCATCGATTTCGCGATATACGTTGATTGTATATTCTGTAATCATGCTGGCGAGCTTGATGTTCAGACCGTCCTTACCGATAGCAAGTGAAACTTCCTCTTTCTTGAGGTTTACATCTGCAACACGTTTCTCCTCGTCGAGCTTGATTTCCTGAATCTTTGCAGGGCTCAAAGCACGCTTGATGAAAAGTTCGATGTTTGATGTGAATGGGATAACGTCGATATTCTCGTTGCGGAGCTCGCGAACGATACCGTGAATACGTGAACCCTTTACACCAACGCATGCACCTACCGGGTCGATGCGCTCGTCGTATGTCTCAACAGCAATCTTTGCGCGTTTACCGGGGATGCGGGCGATTTTCTTGATAGTGATAAGACCATCGTTGATTTCAGGTACTTCAAGCTCGAACAGACGCTGTAGGAACATTGGAGATGTACGGCTCAAGATAATCTTTGGGTTGTTGTTCTGGTTGTCAACACGTGCTACTACAGCGCGTACGTTGTCGCCCTTGCGGTAGAAATCGCTTGGAATCTGCTCGCTCTTGGGAAGAATAAGTTCGTTGCCTTCGTCATCGACGAGCAAGAGTTCCTTCTTCCATATCTGGTAAACCTCACCGCTTACAATCTGACCGATTCTCTCGCTGTATTTGTTGTAAAGACTGTCTTTCTCAAGTTCCAGAATCTTTGAAGCAAGTGT
>JAEIGA010006473.1_pt1 | contig 17833 bp, 13 predicted proteins | sample 9270691 | NCBI WGS metagenome assembly JAEIGA01 (sample SAMN17057246, study PRJNA624740) | gut metagenome | biome: biome; isolation source: fecal sample | host: Bos grunniens | place: China: Xizang | collected 2019 | reverse complement strand
TTTGCCCGCGAAGAAAAAGACACCGTAAAACTATCGCTTCGCTCGGTAGGAGACTTCCCCGCCAACCAATTTGCCAACCAATACTTTGATGGCGGCGGTCACTTAAACGCATCGGGAGCCGAAAGCAAACTATCGCTTAGCGATACAATAAAAAAAATCAAAGAAGTATTACCTGGTTTTGTTGCACAGCAACAAAACTGTCGATAGTCGCTTGTCTCTTGTCGACTAAACGACTCAACGCATAAACGCATAAACAAAAAAATGAAACGCATCATTATACTAGGCGATGGCATGGCCGATGAGCCCATAGCCGCATTAGGAGGCAAAACGCCCCTACAAGCCGCCCACAAGCCTACCATAGACAAACTAGCCCAATTGGGTAAAAACGGTGTATTTAGCACCGTTCCCGATGGTTTTAAACCCGGTAGCGAAATTGCCAACATGACCGTGCTTGGCTACGACGTACGTACCGAATTTGAAGGACGAGGATCGTTAGAAGCCGCCAGCATTGGCGTTGCTATTCAACCCGGCGAAATGGCCATGCGCTGCAACATCATCTGCGTAGAAAACGGTAACATCAAAAACCACTCGGCAGGTCACATCAGCAACGAAGAAGCCAAAGAACTCATCGAGTATTTGCAAGAAAAATTAGGCGACGATGTATTTACCTTTCACAACGGCATATCGTACCGCCACTTGTTGGTGATGAAAGGAGGCGACAAACGCATCAACTGCACCCCACCCCACGACGTACCCGGCACACCCGTTAAAGACGTAATGGTAGAAGCATTGGTGCCCGAAGCCGCAGAAACCGCTCGCCTGCTAAACGAACTTACACTTAAATCGCAAGAACTATTAAAAGACCACCCCGTTAACCTAAAACGCATGGCAGCAGGCAAAGACCCTGCCAACAGCATTTGGGTATGGTCGCCCGGTTACAAGCCCAGCATGCAAACCTTGGCACAAAAGGTAGGCATTCAAAGCGGTGCCGTTATATCGGCTGTCGATTTAATCAAAGGCATTGGCATTTACGCAGGCCTTGAATCGATAGAAGTAGAAGGCGCAACCGGTTTGTTCGATACCAATTACGAAGGCAAAGCACAAGCCGCCATCGAGGCTTTAAAAACCAACGATTTTGTCTTTTTGCACGTTGAAGCAAGCGACGAAGCAGGCCACGAAGGCAATGTCGACTTAAAGGTAAAAACCATTGAATACCTAGACAGCCGCATTGTAAAACCCATTTACGATGCTGTTTCGGCATGGGACGAACCCGTTACCATTGCTATTTTGCCCGACCATCCAACGCCCTGTGCCATTAAAACGCATACCAATGCCCCAGTGCCTTTCATCATTTACAACCCAACACAAGCAGGCGATAGCGTGCAAGTGTACGATGAGCAAGCGGCACAACAAGGTGCATACGGCCACGTATCGGACAATGAATTTATGCAACTATTATTCGACAAAAAATAAATAACACATACCATGAACTATTACAGTACCAACAACCAAGTAAAAGGCGTTAGCCTAAAAGATGCCGTAGTAAAAGGCTTGGCAGACGACAAAGGCCTATTTATGCCCGACGTAATTAAACAACTACCAGCATCGTTCTTTGAAAATATCGAAAACCTATCGTTTCAAGAAATTGCCTACACCGTAGCCGATGCTTTCTTTGGCGAAGATGTAGAAGCCGATGCCTTGAAAAAAATTGTATACGATACCCTTAGTTTCGATGCCCCATTGGTAAAAGTAACCGAGAACATTTACAGCTTGGAACTTTTCCACGGTCCTACTTTGGCATTTAAAGACGTAGGCGGACGTTTTATGTCGCGCTTGTTGGGTTACTTTATCCAAAAAGAAGGTCAAAAAGGCAATGTAAACGTATTGGTAGCCACCTCTGGCGATACCGGTAGCGCTGTTGCCAACGGATTTTTGGGCGTAGAAGGTATTCATGTGTACGTACTATACCCCAAAGGTTTGGTAAGTGCTATTCAAGAATGCCAGTTTACTACCTTGGGGCAAAACATTACCGCCATTGAAGTAGATGGTACTTTTGACGATTGCCAACGCTTGGTTAAAACCGCCTTTATGGACGCCGATTTAAACGCACAACTTAAGCTTACATCGGCCAACTCCATTAACGTGGCACGTTTCTTGCCCCAATCGTTCTACTATTTTTACGCATACGCCCAACTTAAAAAATTAGGCAAAGCCGATAATGCAGTAATTTGCGTACCTAGTGGTAACTTTGGTAACATCACAGCCGGTTTGTTTGGCAAAAAAATGGGCTTGCCCGTAAAACGTTTTATTGCTGCCAACAACCGCAACGACATTTTCTTGGAATACCTAAAAACAGGTCAATACAACCCACGCCCATCGGTAGCTACCCTTGCTAACGCCATGGACGTAGGCGACCCTAGCAACTTTGCACGTGTGCTAGACTTGTACGGCCACGAACACAAAGCCATTTGTGCCGAAATTGGCGGTGCACGTTATACCGACGAAGACATTACCGAAACCATTCAAGCTTGTTACAAACAAACAGGCTACTTGCTAGACCCACACGGCGCATGCGGCTACCAAGCCCTTAAAGACATGTTGCACGAAGGCGAAACCGGTATTTTCCTAGAAACTGCCCACCCTGCCAAATTCTTAAGCACGGTAGAAAACATCATTGGCGAAAAAGTAGCAATTCCAGAAAAACTGCAAGCCTTTATGCGCGGCACCAAACAAAGTGTTGAGCTAAGCAAAGAATTCGAAGATTTCAAAGCTTTCTTGAGCGCCAACGCAGAATAAGTAAGTATGGCACAATCGAATGCCGAAATCAAAAAAATTATTTACGCCTCGCTCTCCAAGCAAACCTTAGGCAGAGCGTTGGCGCAATTATCGTTGCTTACCAAAGGTACACCCAACGAAAAACTAGCCGCTATCCAAGAAAACTACCAACGCTTGTTAACCCACTGGGCAGGCGGAGGCACCGACCCCGAGCGCGATGCTATTTTTAGGCGTTTGCTGAAACAAACCTACGAGTTGACCGACGATTTGATAGCCGATCGGATGGTAAAACCATTGGCTACCAACGAAACGTTTAAGCACTACTGGGAACCCAAGCGCTACACTACCCAATTGGTACAAGAAGCCATCGAATCCAGTAAAAACGGCAGCCCCGTACAAACCGCTTGGATAGTATCGGCCATTACACTCAACTGCATCGAACTTTTTGACGAAAACAAACTGCGCTGCCTGTTTGCTTTTTGCCAAAGCGAGCATACCGAAACGGCCATGCGCGCCCTAACAGGCGTAATTATTTGCTTGTTGCTTTACAAAGACCGATACAGCCTTTACCCATCCATTAACAACCAATTGCAAGAGTTAATGGACGATGAGGCCATGGTATCGAACGCACAAAACATTGTAAAACAACTTATTAGAAGCAAAGAAACCGATAAAATTACCCAAGATATCCAACAAAATATCTTGCCCACCATCAACAAAATTGCGCCCCACATTCACAAAGAAATCACCTCCGATAGTTCGTTCGATACCGACAACTACGAAGATGAATCGCACAATTGGCAAGAGTTATTGGATAGCAGCGGTATTCAAGATAAAATAGAAGGATACGCCCAAATGCAACGCGAAGGATCTGACATCAACCTCAGCACCTTTGCTCAAATGAAGGTCTACCCTTTCTTTCAGCAATTTGAAAATTGGTTGCTTCCTTTTGACACATCGCACGAATCGCTAAAAGAGTTAATGGGCACGTCCAGCCGTTCTGCCAACGAATCTAACGAAGCCACCGATGCAACCGAAGACCAAAATGGATTGGGCAAACTACTTAGCCTAACGCACTTTTTGTGCGATTCCGACAAATACTCGTTCTGCTTTAATCTGCAAATGATTCCATCCGATTACCGAAAATCGATGGTAGAGCAAATTAAAATGGGCGACGAGCAGATAAAAGACATCGAGAAACCATCGTCAGAGGTTATTAGCAACCTGTATTTGCAAGATTTGTACCGTTTTTATACGCTAAGCAGAAGCAGAGAGTTTTTTACCAATCCGTTTTTGCTCGATATGAACGTGCACGAAACCTCGTTTTTCCGTTTCCTTAACCCCGAGGGGAAATTCATTCAGCAATTGGCCGACTTTTTCTTTGCCAAGGAGCAATACAGCAATGCCCTAACGGCCTACCTTAAATGCAAAGAGCAAGGAGCATCCAACGACCATTTGTACCGCAAATTGGGTTACTGCTTACAAAAAAACGAACAATATGCACAAGCCATTGCGTACTACGAAAAAGCCGAGCTCCTAGAGAACGCAGATGTTTGGACTTTTAGAAAACTGGCATACTGCCATCGGATGTTAAAAGAATACGACAAGGCGCTTTCTTACTACGAACAAATAGACACGCTAAAACCCAACGACCTAAACGTTATTTTTAATATTGGTGTGTGCTATGCCGAGTTGGGCGATTACAAAAAAGCGCTCAACGCGTTCTACAAAATAGAGTTTTTGCAAAGCGACATGAGCAAAAGCATCTATTACCACCTCTACATGGCGCATTGTCTTTGGGCTACCGACGATAAGAAAGCGGCGTTAGAGCACTACGCTCTTTTCCCACACGACCAACTGTCCGAACAGTTAGAAAATGCTTGCATTACCCTATCCAATCGAGATAAGGTGTATGTTGTGGATTATTTGCGATATAGTTAGGAGTTAGGAGTTAGGAGTTAGGAGTTAGGAATTTTGCGATTAAGTGAGAGCAATGATAAATTTATTTAATCATTGCCGAACGTGAGCAAAATCATGAGGGCGAAGCCCGAATAATTTCAGTGCGAGCCGAATGCAGAAACAAACTTGTTTGGTTATGCTGAGGCGATGCCTGAAATCATGAGCGAAGCGAATAATTACAAAAAATCTCAATGCCATCAGGCATTGAGATTTTTTATTGCGGTTAATTCAACCCGATATTATTTTTTGTCTTTCAACAAGTCGCGAATTTCGGTAAGCAACAATTCTTCTTTGCTTGGTTTTGGTTCTGGAGCAGGTGCAGGAGCTGCTGCTTTAGCTTCTTCTTTGCGGTTCAATTTACCCATCATGCGAATAGCCATAAAGATACAGAATGCTACAATGATAAAGTCGAAGGTTGTTTGCAAAAAATTACCATACTTCATCACTACTTCTGGAATGATATTGCCCTCTGCATCAATAGATGTTTCTTTAAGCACCTTTCCCAACTTTGTAAAATCGATACCACCTACTGCCAAACCAATAAGAGGCATAATAACATCGTTTACCAACGAAGTTACAATTTTACCAAACGCACCACCGATGATAACACCGACAGCCATGTCTACTACATTGCCTTTCATGGCAAATGCTTTAAAATCTTGAAGGAACGAAACTGATTTTCCGCCCATTTCTTTCAACTTATTTTCCATAAATTCTTGATATTATTAAATTTTGAGTGCAAAGGTAAAAAAATAATCAATTACTTAACAAATTAATTTTACCTGCGGGGGCTACATATTAGCGATACCAAAAGGAATGTGTACCGCAGGCACGTTCTCAATGCCCTCAAAGTGGGTCATCTGATCGTCAAAGAAAATGTGCGGTTTTAGGATGTTTAAAATGCGCGCCTTTTCAATGCCTCCCAAAAAGAAAGCATCGTCTACCTCAACGCCCCATGCCTTCAACGAAGCAACCACCCTTTCGTGCGCAGGAGCACTACGCGCCGTTACAATAGAGGTTTTTAAGATGCGTTTATACGATTTATCGGTAGCAGCACGCTGTTTTTCCAATTGCTGAAAAGCCGATATTTTTTGTAGCAACACCCCAACTGGTCCTAACTGCAACGCCTCGCCCGCATGGGCTACCTCGTGGTTGTAAAATGCGTTAATATCGCCCGATGTTTTGTACACTTTCTCCGATTCATCGCTCGCCAAAACCCCATCAAAGTCAAAGGCAAGACGCAATTGCTTGTCGGTATCATCATCGGCCACGTAGGTAGTAGGCAATACCCTGCCCGCCGCATAACCTGCTTGCAACGCTGCCTTTACATCGTCTATATTGGCCGATAAAAACAATGCTGCGTTAAAGGCAGGCAAATACTGAAAATTTTGCTCGCCCGTAGTAAAGCAGGCCCTGCACATATCCAATCCGTAATGCTTAATGGAACGGAATGCACGCTCGCCTGTTTCGGGACTGTTTTTAGAAAGCAACACCACCTCTACAGGCAGCTCCTCGGGGAAAGCATCGTTCAGCGAAAGCAAGCGTTTTACAAACGGAAAAGCCACCCCCTTTTCAAAAGGCACATTTAAGTTTGCCTCTTGATAGGCACGGTACGCCGCCTCGCCTTTATCGCGAAATACTTTATCAGACTCGGTCAAATCGAACAAAGCGCTCGATGCTACCGCAATAACCAACTTATTTTCTATGAAATAGGGCATACGACTCTATGAATCTGTATTTTTAATATATTTTATGCAAAGATAATATAAAAAAAAACTACGTCCTAACATATTTTATTAACTTCGCACTTGAATTTATAACATAAAATTATATGAAAATGAAATACTTTTACATCCTTGCAGTTGTACTTTTAGCCAGTTGCGGCGGGGGTAATCAGTCTGCACAACAAAAAGAAAAAAGAATGACAACAACCAACATTGTACATGGTTCTATCATTGAGTTGATGGTGCCCGAAGACGAAGGTGGCAACAGCATCAACGAAGCATTATGGGCGCGTCAATCATCGCGCGAGTACCGCGATATTCCACTTTATTTGGAAGAATTATCGGGCGTTATGTGGGCAGCAGCAGGTGTTAATCGTCCAGACGGCCACTTAACCGCACCATCGGCATTAGCACTTTACCCCATCAAAACCTATGCATTTTTAAACGAAGGTGTCTACCTTTACAATGCAAAAGAAAACATTATGGAACGTATTGTAGAAGGTGACTATCGTCATTTAGCAACCTTACAAGACTTTGCCAATAAACCATCGCTTAACATCGTTTACATTGCAGATATGTCTGTGTACGAAGGCAAAGATATCTCAGAAGAAAAGAAATTGATGCTATGTGGCATGGACGCTGCTGGTTATGCAGAAAATGTGAACCTATTTGCTGCTGCATACGACCTTAAATCCATTACCCGCGGTGGGGCCAAAGAAAACGAATTATTAGAACTATTGCAATTGGATCCCGCACGATACAAATTTATTTTAGCACAAACCGTAGGCAAATAGCAACCACTATAAACTGAATACAAAGGCTGTAATTAATTACAGCCTTTTTTTTTGCCCTTTCAGGTAGAAATTGTAACTTTGAGAATCTAATACATTTACTATGAAAAAGTTTATCACTACCACACTAGCAGCCCTTTTAGCCACCTTAACAGCATGGGCACAACAACCTGCCGATACCTTTGAATGGGGCAATGCAACGGTTTATTTTGTAATTACCGACCGTTTTTGCAACGGCGATGTTACCAACGATGTTAACTACGGCCGCATCAACGACTACGGCACCGAGCAACTGAATGCTGCCACCTTTCATGGGGGCGACTTTAAAGGCATGCTAGAAAAAGCGCGCCAAGGATACTTTACCAACTTGGGCATTGACGTGGTATGGATGACCGATGTGTACGAACAAATTCATGGTTGGATGACGGGAAGCGGTTCTATCAACGATTTCCCCCACTACGGATATCACGGTTACTATCCATTGGACTACACACAAATTGATAAAAACTACGGCACCGTAGAAGAGTTTAGGGAATTGGTAAACTTGCTGCACGCACAAGGCATTCGCGTTATGCTGGGCGCCAACATCAACGACCCTGGCTACCCCACCTTGTTAGATGCTGTGCAATATGGTTTTGCTAAAACGGGTTTAACCGAACAAGAAGCGGCACAACACATCAAAGACTGGAGTTACGATAATTTTTATGCCAACCGACTTAACTGGAAAGGTTGGTACAACCGCGATTGGGTACGCATGCCCGACGAAGGATGGGACGAAAACCACCCCTTGCAAGCCACCCTGTTTGGCATGCCCGATTTTAAAGACGAAAACACCAAAACCGTTAAAATTCCCGATTTCTTAAAGAAAAAATGGAAAAAAGAAGGCCATAAAAACGACGCATGGGTAAATCCATCGGCGGTAAAACTACGCAAAGACCATAAATGGAACCCCTCGCAATACGTAGCTGCCTGGATTGCATCGTGGGTAGAAGAATTTGGTATTGACGGTGTTCGATGCGACATTGTAGAAAATACCCAGCTGTATCGTTGGAAAGAATTATCGGACGCTTGCAACCAAGCCCTTGCCACCTGGCGCAAAAATCACCCCGAAGACCCTGCCAGCCAATGGACCGATGCCTTTTACATGACAGGCGACTTTGACAAAGCAAGCATCGACTACAAAGCCGATTATGCCGAAGCTGGATTCTCGTCGATGGTGAATTTCTATTTCCCAAAATCGGGCGATTTAGACGGCATTGTTTATACCTGGCAAGCCTACTCCGATAGCCTGCAAAAATACCCCAATTGGCACTCGTTTAACTACCTCAACAACTCTTACAATCGCGATGCCAAGATGGATAACATGATTAACTGCGCTACCACGTTCTTGCTATCACCCGGCGTGGCACAAGTATTCTACGGCGACGAAACCCGCCGTCCGCTAAGCGATGCACAATACAACGTAGACAGCGCTCAGGCTTTCCGTTCCGATATGAATTGGAACAGCATCGACAGCACCCTACTGGCGCATTACCAAAAATTAGGCACTATTAGAAGAGCCAACCCCGTTATTGGAACAGGCAAACAACGCATCATCGACACGCATACTTGTGTACGATACAACGATACCGATACCTTGGTAATTCGTTTGGCGGTAGAGGGTGGCGAAACCATCCAATTGGGCGGCGCCTTTGCCAATGGCACCACCGTAACCGAGCTATACACCGGTCAAACTGCCACCGTTACCAACGGAACGGTTCGTTTTGAACGCATCGAAAACAAAGTAGCCATCATTAAACAATAGTTACCCTATTAGCATGAAAATTTTATTTGTTTGTTTGGGAAATATTTGTCGTTCGGCTTGCGCCGAAGCTGTAATGAAAAAGAAAGTACAAGAAGCAGGGCTTGAGGGCGATTTTTACATCGACTCGGCAGGCATTCTATCGTACCACCAAGGCGAGCGCGCCGACTACCGCATGCGCGAGGCAGGTTTTCAGCGCGGCTACAACGTAGACAGCATATCGCGCCCGGTTACATCGTCCGATTTTGAAAAGTTTGACCTCATCATTGGCATGGACAACAGCAACATAGACGACCTTTACGACCGTGCTCCCGACGTTGAATCGACCCGCAAAATACACCAAATGACCGAATACTGCACGCGCCACACCGACGACCACGTACCCGACCCCTACTACGGCGGCCGCGACGGCTTTTACCACGTCATCGACCTACTAGAAGACGCCTGCGACGGGCTATTGGAAAGCCTAACGAAGTAAAAAAATAAAATCCCCGAAAGCATAAGAAAACTTTCGGGGATTTTTTGTCAGTATGGGCACTAATCCAAGAACTCTCCTACTACATTAGAGATGTTTTGGAAGAACATAATATAGTAGATAGGAATATAGGTTATACCGTTCTCTTTATAAACTTTTTGCTCATTTGATAGCACATAGGCTTTCTTGATGCTATACTCATCGTTCGCTATAAATTTATCCAAAGCACTATGAATGGTATAATCTTTGCCCGATTTCACTTCGATTGGGATAATAGATAAATTATCGGCATCGTCAATCAAATAATCAACCTCGCCGTTTTTCTTATTATCATAATAATAGAGGTTGTAGCCATGGGCTTTTAACTCTTGGGCGATAACCGTTTCGTACACAGACCCTAGGTTAATACTCTTAATATCTTCCATCACCGCCTTGATGTTGTTACGATAGAATATACTAGAAAGTAATCCAACATCGTTCAAGTAGAGTTTTAACAGATTCTTACCGCTATTCTCTATTAAAGGATACGATGGTTTACTTATTGCTTTTACTTCTAATGCGATGCCTGCTGAAATTAGGTAATCAAATTCATTCGAATAATCGGCAGCCCTTTTCCAACTTTTATCCTCAATTTCTTTCATCACCACCCTTTTCTTTTTATTCTCAAGGTTAGAAGGTATCATATCAAAAATACGACGTATCTTTAATTTTTTATCGTGTTCTTCCTCGTATTTAGAAGCATCTATTCCGTATAAACCATGAATCTCATGCTGAATAGAACGAAACTCTATTACATTTCGATTTTCCACAAATACCTCAACTGCTTTGGGCAATCCACCCACCAACAAATATTTCTTAAAGAGATCCATCATCTTGTTGTGCATAGAATCGGACAAAGCTTGAGCGTTATTAAAACTGTCTCTCATTGCCTCAATAGCCAAATTCCCCACTCCATGGGCATACAGAAACTCTTCAAAGTCCATAGGATACATGTGCTGTATATCCAAACTGCCAATGGGAACAGACTGCGTATTTTTTAATGTTACTCCTAGCAAAGAACCGCTAGCAATGTATGTAAACTTCTTTTCTTGCATCAAGAATTTAACCAACGTTAAAAGATGGTCGTACGCCTGTATCTCATCTATAAACACAAGCGTATTTTCTTTCTCCTTCATTTTATCGCCAGCAACCAAACTCAAGGCCATATAGAAATCTTTGGTAGTTTTAGCTTCTGCAAAAATTCTATCACCTAGTTTATCCTCCTCCATATTTATTTCAATATAGTTTTGGAACATTTTTTCTCCTACATGACGAATAATGTACGATTTACCTATCTGTCTAGCCCCCTCAATTAGCAGCATTCTATCAGCATCTGACGAGAGGTATTTTTCTATACTTTTTGTAATTTTTCTGTACAACATATAACTTGCTCATTACTAGCGCAAATATAATACATTTTTTTAATTTAACTGCGTTTTCCTATAAAAATCACTGCAAAAAAGGTGCGTTTTCCTATAAATTTAACCCCTAAAAAACTGCGTTTTCCGATAATTTTGACCCTCAAAAAACTGCGTTTCCCGAAAATTCCTCTACCCTGTCCCACGATTTGAGACAGGGTAAGTTTATATTTGCCCTTATTGTCTCACCCACTATAATGAAGCATTAAAAGCATATAGTATGATAATTAGAGTAGAAATAGATTCACAAACAAAGGCAGGAAGAAAGGTCTATGAGTTAATACAAAATCTTAGACATAAAGACGGAATTACATTCATAACAGAGTGGGAAACGCTAACAGACGAAGAAATAAAAGCGTTAAAGGAAGAACTGATTCAATTAATCGATGCAGAACAAAAAAAAAGGGAGGGGTATCACTTAAATAATTGACAGAATCATAAAGGATTAGCATCTAAACAAAACCTATCATTCTTTGATTCTTTGTAAGTATTTTATAATTTTGTGATGGGTATATAAAACGAAATAAAAAATCCCACGAAAACTCGCGGGATTAAGATAACTACGGCTTATAGCCTTGTTGTGAAAAGTCTTTCACTAGTATCTTTCGCAAAGATACATCAAATATTAACAATAACAAAATAATTTATACAACATGAGGATTCTAGGACTTGACATAGGAACACATTCATTGGGAACCTTTGTAAGAGATACTGAATTAGGGAGTAATATAAAAGATCAAACTGTTTATTTTTCTGTAGATTCTTTTAATTCAGGAATTGGGAATGGTAAAAAAGCCGAATATTCATACGCAGCAGAACGTTCTGATTTCAGACGAAAAAGAATTTTAAACGAACGCCGTAGATACAGAAAATGGGCAACATTAAAGTTATTAATTAAATACAAAATGTGTCCTCTTACCACTTCTGAATTAGAGCAATGGACTACATACGATAAAAGTCGAGGATTATATAGACAATATCCTATTAATGCTAAAAATTTTGAAAGTTGGATACGTCTAGATTTTGACAAGAATGGGAAACCTGATTACACAAGTCCTTATCAGTTACGACGAGACCTCATGTCACGACAATTTGATTTTTCACAAGAACATGAACGATTCAAATTAGGTCGTGCAATATATCACATAGCACAACGAAGAGGGTTTAAAAGTTCCAAAGGAGAAACCATCAAAGAATTAGAACAAAGTGATACAATTAATGAAAATTTAGCACCAAACAGTAATTTAGTACTAGAATTACTCAAAAAATCTGAATCCGAAAAATCTAGTTACCTTGTAGAATACATGAATAGCCATAACCTTCGAACAGTAGGTTGTGCTTTTGCTAGACTAGAAGACGAGAGGATACGCATTAGAGGTAGTAAATACCAAGCTGTACGTTCACAATACAAAGATGAAATAAAAGAGATTTTTGCCTTTCAAACTGGCTTAGCAAACGAACAGGAGCTTTTAAATCACCTACTGAGTGAGAAAAAAGGTGAAGGCAGTATTTTCTATAAATGTCCCTTAAAATCACAAAAAGGTTTAGTAGGTAAATGCACACTTGAACCAAATAAAACCCGTTGTCCTATTAGCCATCCAAAATTTGAAGAATTTAGAGCGTGGAGTTTTATAAACAATATTAAATATAGAGCACATGCGCATGAAGACTGGAAAGAATTATCTTTATGCGAAAAAGAACTTATATACTCTGAGATATTCACATCAAAAGTACGTAATGATTTTTCCTTTTTAGAGATTAGAAAATGGATTGAAAAACATCATAATCTAAAACTTGAACATAACGAAAAGAATAGCACTGTAAATTATGATGATAACTGCAATGTTTCGGGATGTCCTATAACAGCACGATTCATAAAACTATTGGGAACAGCCTGGGAATCGTATAAACTACAAGGTACTAAAAAACGATGGAGCCATAGTAAAAATAAACATACTTTACATACAACATCATACGATGCTTATGATATATGGCATGCGTGTTATTCTATCGAAGAAGAATCTGACATATGCTCTTTTGCTAAGATACGATTGGGATGGAACGATACTGATATACAGCAATTACTATATATCTGGAGTAAAATGAAAGACGGATATGCAATGATTAGTCTAAAAGCAATCAACAATATCAATTACTTTTTACGTCAAGGATACATTTATTCAGATGCTGTAATACTCGCAAAACTTCCAGATATTATAGGTTCTGCAAAATGGTTTGCACAAGAAAAAGAATATTTAGACTTAATAAGCAAAGTATATTATGAAATTAAACAAACACATACAGCAGAAAAAACAATCAACGACATCTCCAATCTACTGATCGCGAATTATAAATCGTTAGGATTTTCAACTGGTATTTTTGCTTACAAGGATTACAAATACACGCTTAACAATGAAGATAAGCAAGATATTCTAAAAGCGGTAAAAGAGCATTACGGTCATTTGAAATGGAATAACATGTGCGAAGAAAAACGAAACAACATTCTTCGTATGGTTGAAGAAAAATATCAAAGTTTCTTTTTTGATAAAAAGCGTGCTTACATAAGCACGCCAAAAATTTCAACGCTACTTACAGATGCTTTGTCTGATTTATTAGGTAAAGAATTAGATTTTGGGAAATTATACCATCATTCCAATATTTCACCATATGCTAATAAACAAAATGGAGATAAATTAGGTAACCCTAACATGGGATCAATAAAAAATCCTGTAGCATTACGTACTTTACAGATTATCAGAAAAAAAATCAATGCCCTAATAGAAAATAATATCATAGATCCTGAATACACAATAGTTGTTATTGAAACAGCAAGAGAATTCAATAATGCAAACATGAGATGGGCATTAAAAAAACACCAAGAATGCAAAGAAGAAGAAAGGAAAAATATAGAAAACTTACTGAAAGAATTCTACCCTACCAGAACAATCTCTGATACAGATATTAATAAAGCGCGATTTTATTTTGAACAACAAGAAAATTATATCGATAAGTTCGCTACAGAACAATACGAAAAAGACAAAGATCTCGCAAAAAAATACCAATTATGGAAAGAGCAAGCATGCGTTTGTTTTTATACTGGTCGTATAATAAAACTTACTGAATTATTTGGAGAAACAATTCAAATAGAACACACAGTTCCTAGAAGCATATCTTATGATGATTCCATGACAAACCTTACTATATGTGATGCTCATTATAATCAGGCTATTAAAAACAACAAGATTCCAACCAAATTACCCAACTACGAGGAAGACATTACTATAGATGGTCAAACATATAAAGCAATCCTTCCTCAGTTAAAAAGATGGGAAAAAATAGTTAAACGTATAAAAGATAATATTACAACATGGGAGAAACGTTCCCGTTCGGCAATCACAAAAGACAGGAAAGATAATTGCATTAGGCAAATCCATTTATGGAAAATGGAACTTGATTATTGGCATACAAAATTAGAATATTTCAAACAAACAGAAATCACTCATCAATTTTATAATCGTCAACTTGTTGATACTAGACTAATAACCGCCCACAGTGCAATATACCTAAAAAGTCTCTTCAAAAAAGTAAAAGTTCAGAAAGGAGAAACAACAGCAACATTTCGAAAAATACTTGGTATTCAAAAAAATAGAGATGTACTTTCGCATCATGCAATAGATGCGATGATATTAACAATAATACCAACCGCTGCAAAAAGAGAACGTATGATTAAACTCTTTTATCAAAAAGAAGAATCATACGGGCTAAGAAAAGAATGCTATATAAATGACCTGAAAAACGAAATAAAAGATTGTCTGATAGGGAATAAAATAGATAATTGTATATCATACATCAACGATCACCTTCTGGTAAATCATATCAGTTCCGACAAGACTTTTATTCATGCTAAAAAAAAGATTCGTAAACGTGGAAAAATTGTACTTTTTAAACAAAGCAATGGGGAAGCACATTTTCGTGTATCTACAGGAAACGCAATCAGAGCTTCTTTGCACAAAGAATCATTTTATGGAGCCATAAAACTACCTATAACGAATGATAATGGCGCACCTATCATAGAAAATGGTCAATTTATATATAGTAATGAGGATCCTGTAATTGTCAAAAGAATTAGTATCCAAGAGATAAAAGAAGGTGACGCTGAAAAAATCATAATAGATCCGCGGATTAAGTACTCAATCTGTAAAACCATACAAAAACGAAAAGAGAGTGGCTTGTCATATAAAAAAGCAATAGAAGGTGACTTCTATATGTTGGATAAAAATGATAATGAAATAAAAGTTGATAAAGAAGGGCGTAATTTATGCCCTATTCGTCATGTACGATGTAGGGTTAAATCTGGTGCTGGTTATTTGACATATAAAACAGCGTTATCTATTAGAAAGCAAATAAATATATCCCAAAAGAGCTTTGTTCATTTTAATAATAGAAATTATAAGCAAAAAGTTTATGCACAAAATGATGACAATTACCTACTATTGCTCTATAAAGAAGAAACAAATGGTAAATCGAAATCTAAAGTAAATATCATAAATTATTTTGACGTAGCCAAACAAATAAATAATAAATCTAATAAAATCAACAATATAAAAGACTTGCTAAATATTTACAGAGAAATAAAGGAAGAAAATACTATATACCATTTAACAGCATTTATTCAAAAAGGAACAAGACTATTAAAATGGGATAAAAGTCCAAAAGAAATATACACAAAGAACATAGAAGAGTTAAGTAAATGCCTATATGTTACACATGCGATTAACGACCGCATTCATTATAAGCACCATTTAGAAAATGGAGATACAAAAGCAAAGTCTTGTCGTTTTGGTAAAATGAGTTTCTTGATAGAAGGAAAAGATTTCGAGATAGATATATTAGGAAACATTCATTTATTTCAATGCAATGAGACAAATGAATAGTTAACACTTCAAATCATATTTAGAAAAAAATCACTTGCCTATGATAAAGAAAACATTATACTTTAGTAACCCCGCTTATTTATCATTGCGCAATGCACAGTTGGTTATAAAAATACCAGCTGTAGAGAAAAATGATGCACTACCCGATCATTTCAAACAGCAATCAGAGATTACCAAACCTATAGAAGATATAGGTTTGGTTGTTCTTGACAACAAACAAATTACCATCACATCTGGACTTCTAGAAGCATTATTAGAGAATAATTGCTCAGTAGTAACGTGCGATAGCAAAAACATGCCAACAGGTTTATTACTTCCTCTTTCTGGCAATACAACGCAAAACGAAAGGTTTCGGCATCAATTAGAAGCCTCACTACCTCTAAAGAAACAATTATGGCAACAAACCATACAAGCCAAAATAGAAAATCAAGCCATTGTTTTAGAAAACAACTCGCACACCGAGTCAAAATGCATGCACATTTGGGCTAGCAAGGTAAAAAGCGGAGATACAGAAAATTTAGAAGCACGCGCTGCTGCTTATTATTGGAAAAATTTATTCCCTTTTAAAGGATTTGTGAGGCACCGAGAGGGGCTTGCGCCTAACAATCTATTAAACTATGGCTACGCCATATTAAGGGCCGTTGTTGCACGGTCATTAGTTGGAAGCGGTTTACTACCTACCTTAGGAATACATCACCACAATCGATACAATGCTTATTGCCTTGCAGATGACATTATGGAACCTTATAGACCATTTGTAGATCAATTGGTATGCAACATTGTAACGAATGCTGATGATTACACAGAATTAACAACCGAGATAAAACGTCAGTTACTTACCATTCCAACGCTAGACGTTACGATAGGCGGCAAACGCAGTCCGCTTATGATTGCCGTTAGTCAAACTACTGCTTCATTATACAAATGCTTCAGTGGAGAAATGCGCAAAATAGTTTACCCAGAACTTTAATGGAAAGATTAAGCGAATATCGTATTATGTGGATTCTAGTCTTTTTTGATTTACCTACTGAAACAAAAAAGGACAAAAAGGCATACGCTGATTTTAGAAAGAATTTACAGCGCGATGGCTTTACTATGTTTCAGTTTTCTATCTATACACGCCATTGCGCAAGTATGGAAAATGCACAGGTACACATAAAACGTGTCAAATCTTTTTTACCCATGTATGGGCAAGTAGGTATTATGTGCATTACCGATAAACAATTCGGAAATATCGAACTATTTTATGGTAGAAAAACAATGTCGCTAAATACTCCTGGGCAACAATTAGAATTATTCTAGAAACAGAAAATCCCGCTCTAAGGCGGGATTTCTTATTCAAAAACAGTTTCTTTTTTATTTTCAAAAAAGTTGCGTAAATGATTACATATCAGCTTTTTATACAGATCGTACTGTTTCTGATATGTCAAAGATAAATAAATGAAAGCAATTCACAACTATCTTCATCGTAAGTAAGAGTTACAAAAACTGTTTCTGATATGTCAAAGATAAATAAATGAAAGCAATTCACAACGTTAGTAGAAGAATTGAACGCACTAGGACAACTGTTTCTGATATGTCAAAGATAAATAAATGAAAGCAATTCACAACAATGGTGAAATGGTAGATTGGGAAGAAATACTGTTTCTGATATGTCAAAGATAAATAAATGAAAGCAATTCACAACGTTTGCGGCCGCTACCATTGCATCGCGTTACTGTTTCTGATATGTCAAAGATAAATAAATGAAAGCAATTCACAACTATTCTCCTTGTATTCTATTGGTTCTTGGTACTGTTTCTGATATGTCAAAGATAAATAAATGAAAGCAATTCACAACAGTTTCAAACGTTTTACTATGCACCAAAAACTGTTTCTGATATGTCAAAGATAAATAAATGAAAGCAATTCACAACA
>JAEIGA010006472.1_pt1 | contig 17834 bp, 19 predicted proteins | sample 9270691 | NCBI WGS metagenome assembly JAEIGA01 (sample SAMN17057246, study PRJNA624740) | gut metagenome | biome: biome; isolation source: fecal sample | host: Bos grunniens | place: China: Xizang | collected 2019 | reverse complement strand
TTGATCGCCCGGTTTTAAATCGGACATACTCCGCGGAAATTCCCTGCCTCAGAGGGCAGCCACCTCCCGCATCATCGCATATCTGCTCGCGTCAGGGCATAAAAAGATAGGGACACGCCCTTCGCGCGCCCTATCATAATAACACAACCATTTCAATAATGCAAGTGTTTTTTAGTATTTTTTTAAGAATTTTTCAAAGTTTTTTTGTTACATAGTTACAAGGGATTTTCACTAGTAAAAAAGTCGTTTTATTGTATGATTTAACAAATTTTTATTTTTTAATCTAGTCCAGTAAAATAATTGGGGTACTGCTCCATAACAATTGTTTTAACCATTGCAACACATAAAACGCTTTCAGGATAAGAAACACCTATATTTCCTGTTGCGGTACCCGTTGCAACCTTAATATTCTTATCAAGGTCTATCTGGTATACTTTTTCGAGTGTATCAGGACTTTTTACATATTCTCCCATTTTCTTGGTACCATCAAACTGAAGAACAAAGTTTGTACCGGAATCAGGAACACTGTAAATTGCAACCAGCACCTCAGCATCTACATTGTATTCATTTGAAACAAGCTGAATAAATTCATTATTATAATGATCAGAAAGCAGATTCTCACCGTTTATTGAAAGGTGCTCGTAATTTTCCAAAAACTGATTTTTGGTAGTATCATCTTTTAAAGATTTATTATCAGAATTGTTTTCGTCTTCTGAGTCAAAATCCTGCTGTGTATCTGTATTATTAAAAAGGTCCTCAAGATAACTGTCATCAATAGTAGGAGCACTATCGTTTTTGGATGTCATTTCATAACGTGTAGTTTCTTTATTGTTTTTTATACTAATAACAGTTTCAAGAAGAACAGCAGTAAGAAAAATCGCAAGAACAATAATTGCAATTGCAAGAATAATTATTACGTTGTTTTTGCCTTTTTTATTTTCTTCGTCAACTTTTAAAAAATCATTTTTCTCATCCATTTTTTTCCTCACAGAATACGTGTGTACACACGTAATATAATAGGTATGTATTTTTAATAAAATCAAAAGAAAAAGAGTGCGGGAAACCCACACTCTTTCGTGAAAACTATTGCAATAATTCACACTTTTAATAAGTGTAGAGTGCTTAAATTCTTAAGCAAGTGTTTCTGTTGTTGTTTCAACGATATCTTCAACACTAGGAGCAAAGCCACCGAACATGCCAAGAATACCACCGATAAGCGGGAAGTTAGCTATAGGCTCAAGCAAACCGCCAACAATAGTACCATTCTCATCAACTTCAACGAGTGATTTGATTGATGTGCTGATCTCTTCGATGTTAAGACCATAGTTCTTAAGAAGCTGCCAAATAGAATCTAACATTTATGTGTCCTCCTTTCCCAATTTCTCGTTTATATATTAGCACACACAAACCGTTTCTTTTTTCCAATAAAGAAATATAATGTATTTTTTTACAATTCTTGCATATATTTTTTTCTTTGAGGAACATATTTTTTGTCATCAAGTATATAATTAGGAGTAATTTTTGCTATTTTATTTAGCTCTTCTTTTCCAATGGCGTAAGGATACTCCTCAAATAAAGAAAGCATATCTGTATTTCTCACATTAACTCTATGTGCATCAGAACCTATAAAATCCACATATCCTGCTTCAAGCATCTTACAAGAAACATCCATTTCATTATCACCAAATACACCTGCAGGAGAACCTGCATTTATTTGAAAAAGCACACCTGAATCAGACAATCTGTCAAGAGAACTGATGTCATCAATAACAAACCCATATCTTTCCGGATGGGCTATTATAGGTACAATACCAAAGGACTGTATATATTTGCACCAAGATTTTACATCGTCCTCTGTGGTTTTGAAGAAATCAAATTCAATAAGAATATATCTTGATTCGTTTAATGTATATGGTTTGAAATACTTAACATCAAAAACATCGTCGTCGCAAAGTATTTCAAAACCTTTTTTTATAATTAATGATGAATCAGCTTCCTCCAATTCTGCACAAAGTCGTTCAACCTTAGCATCACGTACATCCAGAAGCTCCTCTGCTTGATTCCAATAAATAAGGTGAGGAGTTACGAATAAAACTCCGGTTTCATTTTCTTCTGCACATTCACACATATCAAGAGTCTCAGCAAAGCTTTGGGCACCATCATCTATTCCCCAAAGAGAATGAGAATGAATATCAATAAAACCTTCATTCATTTTCGTCGCTTACCTCCACTAAAGGTTGATGGCTACGAGCTCCAATCACACCTTCATCATACATAAGTTTAACCACGATTACCGTAAGCGGCAATAAAATAATACCGAAAGCGCCGAACACTCTACCACCAAGGAACATCGCCATAATTGTTACAATAGATGGAAGTCCAACCTGATTTGCTACAAGCTTAGGTTCTATAATCTGTCTGAGAACAGTTATTACACCATAGAGAATAATAAGACCTATACCTAATCCGATATTACCGGTAAATAAAGAATATATTGCCCATGGGATAATTATGGTGCCTGTACCAAGGACGGGAATAATATCAACAATACATACAACAAAAGAAATAATTGCGATATATCCACCATCATAAACACCAATAAGCTTCATAAGATTAAGACCAAGAAATACTTCTGTAAAAGTTATAAACATAATTGTTGCATAAGCTTTTACAAGCTTACCAACCCCTTTGGTTACTGTACCTTTAGCCTTAACAAGTTTCTTGCCTTTTTCTGCAGGAAGTATATCAAGAACCATATCTCTCATAAGATCATATTCTGATGTCATAAACACACAAGAAATGATAGTAACAACGATAGATATAATAAATGACGGAACGCCCTTAACAACCCCCCATGCACCACTGATTGGAGTAGAAAGCATTCCGAAATCGAACTCCGCACCACCAGTAGATAAGCTGTTAAAGAACTCATTTACTTTGGAACTTACTGTAGCTCCAATACCTTTAGGAAGTGCCACAACAATACCCATAACCCAATCTTTAACAACATTGATTATATCATCAATGCTCTTGAAACGGCTGAAGAAATAGCTTGCAAACTCCTTCAATTCATTTATTAAAGAGCTTAACACAAGAACAAGTGCTCCGACTACCACACACACGATAAGAAGCACCATAATAGTCGAGATAAATCCATGGGCTTTAAGCTTAAACTTTTTACTTATGAATCTCACAGCGGGCTGCAAAAAAATGGATAGCGCTGCCGCAAAAACGAACGGGAAAACATAGCCGAAAGCATAATTAATTATGAAATAATACAAGCCTGCAATTATGCCAAAATATACAAAATTTACTATGAATGACTTTCTGTCTGCAATTGCTTTTTCCATTGTGTCTCCTCCTGAAAATAGCTATATTTTTATTTTAAACCATTTTTTGTAATATTACAATTATCTATTGTAAATTTTTAGTAAAATATTTTTATGATTTTTTCATTTTTCTCTTTATTATCTGTAAAATCTATGATAAAATGTTATGTATTACTTTACCTTGGAGGTATATATATGCAAATTGCTATAATGGGCTTCGGCACCATCGGCTCAGGTGTTGCAGAACTTCTTATGAAAAATAAAAAAAGTATTGTTGCAAAGAGCACACAGAATTCTCTTGATATTAAATACATACTTGATATCCGTGATTTCTCAGACCATGAATTTGGTGAGTATTTCACAAAGGATTTTAACGATATACTTAATGATGCAAATGTAGGAATCGTTGTTGAATGTATGGGTGGTACAAGCCCTGCGTACGAATATGTATCAAGCTGCCTTAAAGCGGGGAAAAGCGTTGTTTCTTCAAACAAAGAGCTTGTTGCAGCAAAAGGATACGAGCTTTTAGAGCTTGCAAAGGAAAACAATGTAAACTTCCTCTTTGAAGCAAGCGTTGGTGGCGGTATCCCGATTATAAGACCTATAAGCCAATGCCTTGCAGCTAACGAAATTTGCGAAATTGCAGGCATTCTTAATGGTACAACAAACTTCATTCTCACTAAAATGATTGAAGAAGGAATGGCATTTGAGGATGCTCTTAAGCTCGCTCAGGATAACGGCTATGCAGAAAGAGACCCATCCGCAGATATTTTAGGTCATGACGCTGCAAGAAAAATCTGCATACTTGCATCTCTTTGCTTTGGTAAACATGTATACCCTGATGTTGTTGAAACAACAGGTATTACAGAAATAACACCTGAAGATGTTGCATATGCAAAAAATTGGGGTGGCGTTATCAAGCTTATTGGTAGAGCAATTCAGAATGACAATGGAAAGATTATTATCACTGTTGGTCCATCCCTCATTCAAAATCACTGTCAACTTGCTTCAGTTGATGACGTTTTCAACGCTATCCTTGTTCGCGGAGATGCTATTGGTGATGTTGTATTCTATGGCAAGGGCGCAGGTAAGCTTCCAACAGCAAGCGCTGTTGTTGCAGACGTTATTGACTGCGCAAAACACACCGCTAAAAGAAAAGCTTTCGGTTGGGGTCCATGCGAAGATGATTACGTTATCGCGCCAAACCTTAACAGCGGTGCACTATACGTAAGGGCTCAGACTGACGATTACATTGCCGCTTTCAACGCAATCAACAAAGCATTTGATGCTCCTGCAATTCTCCACCGAGATGATGAACCTAAAACAGAGATTGCTTTCATAACTCCTGTTATGCGCGAAAAGGAAGCTCGCGAGGTTATAGAAAAGCTTCCTATCGATGTGAAAGCAACTCTTCGTGTTCTTGATTATTAATTTGAAAGGTTGGTAAGTTATGGCATTATGCCCTAATTGCTATGCAATCCTTAATTTCTGGGATGTAAAAGCTGAGTGTCCTCACTGCGGCGTAAACATCCCCAACTTTGATTGGGAAGGCAGACTCAATGAGGATGCCGCTAACGCAGAAGTTGCATGGGTGAAATTCAGAAGGTTTACCGGTAATTTCAAGAGCGCTCTTTTTGGCAGTAAATTAAGAATTATACGATTCATATGTACATTTCTTCCTTTGGTAGTTCTTGTTTTACCATTGGCAAGTTATTCTGTAACCTTACCATTTTTGAGTGGAGCAGAAAGTTCTTTTACACTTCTTGACTTTACATTGAACAAGTTTCTTTCTCTTGATTGGGGATCATTTTTGAATCTGGCAGGAGCGCAGAATTTAGGTTCACCTATTCTTCTTGTGGTGCTTTCGGTTTTCCTTTTATACCTTGCAGTAGTATTTGGTGTACTTAATTTCCTTTTTATTCTTATTAAAGCACCATCACTGAAAGCCGGAACCAATATTGTACTTTGTGTTTTATCTGACATTTGTTTTATACTTCCCTGCGTTTTCTATACAATCGCAACAAATGTAATAGGAAACACATCGGCAATTGTAATAGAAGGCAATGTTCAATTCGGTCTATTTGTCGGAATATTCCTTTTTACATTAAATGTTATTCTCAATACAGTTGTTAACAAAACCTTCAAAAAACAACGAAAAAAACAAGAAAAACAATAATAAAACACTAAATGCTCCGTATTCATTTTGATGAACACGGAGCATTTCATTTTATCAATTAAATTTTATATCGCTTTCGAACTCTTTAAGACGCACACAATATGCTTTATAGATTTCGTTTTCAAAAGCAAGTGTAGGATTCTCAACACCTAATAAAGTCATAAGATATTTTGTAAAATCAGGGTTAAGAACAAGAAAAGGACCTAATAGATAGGTACCAAAAAGATTGTTTCTTCTGATACCTTCGTTTTTACTATCCTTGCAAGAACCATAGCCTTTTTTCACATCAATAAAACCATCTTCATGTTTTATACCGTAGCTATGAGAAAAACGACTGATAGAACCGACAAGCTTCATTCCGTTATACTCACCTAAAACAAGAGAGTTGTGGCGTTCAGGAATAGTTCTTTCTGAATAAAAATCGAAAATACCTAAACCTTCAATTTTCTTTCCGTCTGAATCCTTAATGAAGTTACCCATTATCTCAAAGGTATTACCTGTCATAAGGAAAATAACACCCTTATTTATGAGTTCGTTTATTCTTTCTTCATGACCTTTAAGTCTTGAAAGTATCTTCTCCTGATTAGATTCACTACAAGAGCCAAAATACACCATATCAACATCTTCTGTTAAAAACAAAGGCATCTGGCTTACAGGTGTTTTTATAAACTCTGCATCAGGTAAGCACATCTCAAAATATCGCATATTGGCTTTTTCACCGAACAAACAACAAATTTCAGGATACAAAATCTCGATTTTCATTATTGTTCACCGCCTTTGCTATGTGCCTTTGTAAACACGGAGATTATTTTCTCTTCAACCTTAAGAGAGTGCTCATATGTTGATGGATCATGTATAAAATACAGTTTATCAATATCGGTTTTCATAACATCAACAGCATCAAGCTCATTTTCATTACAGACAATTTTACTCTCGTCTATGCCCGCAATAAGGAATCTTAATTTATAGTCATAGCAACGAGGACCTGCAATTATAAGCTGTGATATATTCGGTGTATTGAAAAACTCAAAATCCACGTCATATATCCAGTTAATTACTTCAGATGAATTCTGACGGTCAAACCAGTCATCAATCATCATAAAAACAGAAAACTCTCCGCTTTCATGGCCTACAAAATCTGCAGTACGAGAACAAGAAACTGAGTTCTGACCTTTTGCCATTGTTCTGATAATCTCTGTATTACCGGCTTCAAGCTCCTTATATCGTGTTTTGGTAACACCAATATTATTCATATGAGCTTTAACTTTTTCCTTATCTGCGCCAAACTCACTAAGAACAGTAACCGCTGCAAGCTCGTTATAAATATTATAAAGAGCCTTGTTAACCATAGGATAAGTATCTTCAGCATCACCATTCTTAACAGTTATGGACTTATTCTCATAATCAATCTTAGTAAGGCGATACTGCGCTTGCTCAGATTTAAAGCCACATCTCGGGCAATAAGCATTACCTATATGGTGGTAACGAAGATAATTATATTTAAGAGTTTCATCACACACAGGGCAGATAGCAAAATCATTAATAAGATTTATGCTTTCAGTAAGGTCTGTATCCAACTTATCTATACCGAAATATACTCTTTCATTCTTCTTTAAAAGCTGAGATGAAAGAAGGCAATCTGCATTTAAAACAAGCTTTGTAGACTCAGGCACATATGTGTCAAGAATATTGAAAATATATTCGGGATGAGCATTCCTTCGCATTGAATCTCTGAAAAGATTTGTACACACAAGATAATCAGGCTTGATATACGGAAGAATAAGCCTTGAAAACTTTTCATCCACTTCAAGAACAAGCGCGTCGCACTTAGGCTTACCGAATATATTCACGCTGTGTGTAAGTGCAGTTGCAACACCTGTATTTATATTTGAACCATAACGGTTTGAAACAATATTCATACCGCACTCGCTGAGAATATCTGCCACCATATTTGTTGTAGTGGTTTTTCCGTTAGTTCCGGTAACGCACAATACGTGTGGTGATTTCTTTGTTCTTCCAAGATAATCCGGGCACAATTTAAGTGCTATATAACCCGGATACATTGTTGCATTTCTTCCTAAAAGCCTGAGCAACCTATAAACAATTTTGGCTGCCCATAAGGCTATTAAATATCTGATTTCACCCATTAATTATTCAACCTCTGATGTGCAATTTGGGCATCGAGTTGCATCAATAGCAATCTCACTCTTACAGAAAGGACAAACCTTTGTATTTGGTGCTTCCTCAACAGGAGTTTCTTCCTTCTTACCCATATTTCTGATTTTATTTATACCCTTAACAAGAAGGAATATAACAAATGCTGTAATAAGGAAATCAATTACTGCCTGAATAAAGAGACCATAGTTAAGTGTAGCCGCACCAACTTCCTGTGCTGCAGCAAGAGTAGCATATTCATTGCCGTCAAGAGCAATAAACATATCTGTAAAAGAAACCTGCTTTGTAATCAATGAAATGAGTGGTGTAATAAGATTTTCAACAAGATTTTTCACAATGTTTGAGAAAGCACCACCGATGATAACGCCGACTGCAAGATCGATCACATTACCCTTAGCAATAAACTCTCTGAATTCGCCAAAAAACTTTTTCATAAGAACAACCCCTTATATAAAATTTACCATAAAATTATATCATATAAATTTTTTGTTTTAAAGTCTTTTATTGTATGTTTTAAAAATTTATTGCGTAAAATCCTAATATAGTGTATAATCCGTATGATAAAACTTTTTTACGGAGATGAATTTTGTGATTTTAGTAGCTGATATCGGCAACACAAACATCACTTTAGGTGTATATCGAAACGATAAGCCGGTTTGTATTTCAAGGCTCGCTACCCAACGACACAGAACAAGTGAACAATATGCGATTGAACTAGATGCGATTTTTAAGTTAGAGGGTCTTGACAATACTTTTAGCGGTGCTATAATCAGTTCCGTTGTGCCTGAACTCACACGCATTTTCAAAAATGCTATAGAGAAAGCAACAAATTGCGAAGCACTCATTGTTGCTGCAGGACTTAAAAACGGATTAAAAATCACCACAGATAATCCTAAAGAATTAGGCGCAGACCTTGTAGCAGGTGCTGTGGGTGCTATAAGCCAATACGAGCTCCCCTGCCTGGTTATGGATTTGGGCACAGCTACAAAAATCTCTGTTATTGATGAAGGCGGTGTGTTTGCCGGATGCACTATCGCTCCAGGTATAGGGATCTCGTTAGATGCACTTTCCCTTAGAACATCGCAGCTTCCTGCAATCGAACTTTCCGCCCCTGACCACGCAATTGGCACAAACACTATTGAGTGTATACGCTCTGGAACAGTTTTGGGTAACGCAGCAATGCTTGACGGAATGGCAGCTCGTCTAGAAAAAGAATTAGGTAAGCAAATAAAAACAATTGTGGCAACAGGTGGCTTAGCAAAAGAGATTGTCACCTGCTGTGAAAAAGACATTATTTATAATAAAGACCTTGTTTTAGAAGGACTTTTAGCAATATACAAGAAAAACAGATAATATTAAAACAAAAGCGCTGTACCTTTATGGAGGACAGCAGCAAAGGAGTTTTACTATGAAAAAGAAAGAAAAACTTGTTCGTCTTGTAATGTGCGCCTTGTTTTCGGCATTGATAGTTGTTATGACATTCACACCGTATTTAGGCTATATTTCAGTAGGTCCTATTGAAATAACCACATTACACATCATCGCAATTTTCGGAGCTCTTGTATTAGGCCCTAAACATGGCGCAATAGTTGGTGGTGTATGGGGTTTAACATGTATTGTAAGAGCAATTCAAATGGGCTTTGCACCATTTGCAAATCCATTGGTATCACTTGTTCCAAGAATACTTGTTGCAGTTGTTGCCGGACTTATATTTACAGGCCTTACAAAAACCAAATGCCCTAAAGCAATTGCTTTAGGTATTGCTACATTGGCAGGCACACTAACAAACACGATACTTGTTATAAGTGCACTCACATTCTTCGGCGGTTTTGAATCACTTTTAGGTGCAGCTGCTTCAGCTATCGAAAAAATCATTTTCACACTTATAGGCACAAATGGCTTAATAGAACTTATAAGCGCATTGGTTGTTGTTCCCTCTCTCTATTTAGCAACAGAGAAATTCTTTAAATCAAAAATATAATCAATCTGAATTTTTAATTATCTGTTTTTACAATAAAAAGCCTTCCAAACCATTTTGATTTGGAAGGCTTAATTAATTTATTCCGCGTTGGTAGTTGAGGTTGCTGTGCTTGTTTCTGTAGTTGTGATAACCTCGTAATATTGGTACGGCTTAAAACTAATACCTTTAATCATCTCTATACAAGCTTCTTTTGTTACCGTACTATCCTCAGACATATAAACAATGTTATATAAATTTCCACTGTTTTTGAATGTGTATACTATATACACACCCGACTCATTTTTTATTGTCAGCGAAAAGGCGTCTTCAAACTCCACTCCCAAATACTCCGGGTTTTCATCCAAAAGAACTTCAACCCCTTCTTCGCTCAACGCCTTTTTATAAGCATCTTTTGCAAACAAGTAATTATCTGCGTATTTAGATTCTTCTGTTACATTTACTCTGAACAAATCTCCACTTTCCTTGTTAACGAAATCGCCATCAACCGGTGTCGCTGTCCATTTTTCGGGAAGAATAATCTTATAGCCATAATGCTCAATTTTGTTACCTTCTGAAACTGGTTCAAAGATTTGATTTCCAGTAACCTTCTCTCCGTTCTCATCTTTAACAAATTTACCATTCTCATCTGTAACGTAAACAATAAACTCGCCATTTTCATCAAGAAGTTTCTCGCCGTTTTCATCGGTTACGAATGGGTATTCATCGCTATCAACATAAACCTTTGGTTCATCATTATCATCATTCTTGTTGCATGCTGCAAAAACACTCAAAAAAAGTAAAGTGATAGCAATCATTACAACTATTATTTTCTTACTCAAGGGTTATTCCTCCACTTATATGTTTTATTACGCCTCAGTTTCAAGAGGACTAACAGGAAGATTACTCTCCCATTTGATTTCATAATAAGCTGTATCTTCAAGGGTGAAGATTACGCTTATATCGCCGTAATCTGCAAATGTACCTGCACCGGTCATATGAGCTGTAACATTTGCAGCCTTATAGTAGTTAAGATTTACAAGTTCGTTTGTAAGTCTGTTAACTGTTGCGGTAATTTTGCAACCACTGTATGCTACATCATAATCATTAAATTTAAGATATTCTGCAGTTTTCGCGAACTCATCTGATGCAAGAATTTCTTCCTTATCACGGAGATCGAAAGCCTTTCTCAAAGCAGAATCATCGCCATTTGTTTCAATATCGTTAAACATAATTTCAATAAAGTAGTTGTCGCCAATTTCTTTCATTGAAGCGTAGTCAATATCTCCGATTGTAAGCTGGGATACCCATGACTCACCCTTCACGAGAAGATACTCAGAATTATCTGCACCCATAGCAATATCGCCTGACTGCTCACCGATGTCTGAAAGAATCATATTTTTAACGCCCTTAGCGCCATCGTTGATAGCGGACAGTGATGCATCAATTTCCTCTGCTTTTTCCTGTCCTGCCTTAGTTACTTTAATGCTTCCGTCAGGAACATTTTTCTCGTATCTGTAGTACATTGCAGGCTTTGATGCCTTAAGGTCGTTAACTATGCCATTAAAATAATTAAGAACTTCCTCACTTGTATTTCCAACTGGTGTTGCGCTTTCTGTATAAACAGCTTCATCTGTTGTAAAAACTTCAACATCGTCAGCAGCATCATCAGATGAGCCACAGGATGCGAGGCAAACAAGCATTGCGAAAACAAGCATAATAGCCATAAGTACTGTAAGTTTACGTTTCATTAAGGTTTTACCCCTTTCGATATTTACGGATTTGCCGGCAAACGCCGACATTATCCTTTTTATATTTACTGAGTAATTATATCATAAAAATCAACAGAACAACAGTCAAAATTGATATTTTTTTATATTTGTAAAAAAAGCACAAAACCACATTACCCCTTTTGTACCTAACAACTAATTTATTTAGTATATTCCATTTGACTTTTCATAGTTAATCCAATATAATTATCAAAGGATTGAGGTGCAAATAATGATTGATTTGAACAAAGAAAATAAGATTGATGTTACAGAAGAAATCGTTCCTTCTAACAAGCAGAGTGTTACCGATGACAGAGAAGCTAATGCAAAGAAATTCCTCTGTGTTGTGCTTGCGGTTATAGTTGCATTTATTGGTGTAGTTTGCATAGTCGTAAACAAACGCAACAAAACTCTTCTTGCTCAGCAGAAAATTGATGAAGCCGAAAAAGCCAAAACAACAGTTGCAGCTCCTCAGGCATCTGTTTCAATAAACACAGAAACGCCAGGTTCCGATACCACTTCTGCAGAAACCTCTGCAGCTCCTGACACTACTGTGGTTTCCGCGGGTGTAACAGCAGCGCAAAGCGGTTCGCTGAAAGAACCTACCATAATTACAATTGATGAAGCTAACTGGTTCCTGACACTCGTAAATTCCGGATACAGAATACCTGATTCATATGAGCCTGACCTCGTTTATGTTTGCGGCAGCGAGGAACGCCTCGATAAAAAGGTTGCAGAACACTACGAAAAAATGTACAATGCAGCCCTTAAAGATGGCGTTACACTTACCCCTTGTTCTGGCTACCGTTCTTATGAAACGCAAGAAAGAAACTATAACAGAAAAGTCAGTTTCTTTGAAGGACAAGGCTATTCCACAGAGGATGCTAAGGTTAAGGCAGCAACAATAATTATGCCCCCCGGCTCATCTGAACACAATTTAGGCTATGCCATGGATATTGTTTGCGTTGATGAATGGTTTGAGGATACAGAAGAATTCAAATGGCTTCAAAACAACGCAGCAGACTACGGCTTTATTATGCGCTATCCAAAGGACAAGCAGGATATTACAAAAGTTATTTATGAGCCATGGCACTGGCGCTATGTAGGTGTTGAAAACGCAAAGGCACTTAAATCTAGCGGACTTGTTTTAGAAGAATATTTAGGAGTATCACAATGATAGATATAAAAGTAGAAAAAGCCCACGGTGAATATGATCCCGGTACAAGTAAATTTTTCGGCTCCCCTACCATGCCTGAGGATTGGCTTTCAGACGGCACAATTAACGATGAAGATTTCTTCTTCTGCCAACTTAAAATATCAGAATTCAAGAAACGCGACAGAGACGGACTTACTCCTCAGATGGGATTTATATATTTCTTCCTCACGTTTGAGAATGGTCAGTTCATTCCAAATGTTCAATATTCCCCTGAAGAGCCCGACACACTTATTGATGACTTTAATGCAGGCTTCGACTTTTTAGGCGATACAGAAGCAGAGTATTCAATAGATTACTGCGAGACAGATAATAGAATTGACGGAACAAAAATTCTTGTAGAAAACGGAGAAGACATCATTATTCTCCAGTACGATCCGTTGGATGATAATATGCCTTCATTTCTTGCCGACACTGAGAAGATAGCATATTTCATAATGAAGAAAGAAGATTTGAAGAAACTAGATTTCTCAAAAGTTAATTTCACTATTAAATAAAAAAGCGAGGCGTTGCCTCGCTTTTTTCACTTTATCTCTGCTATTGTAACTCCGTTTTCGCCTTCGCCGAATGTTCCAAGGCGGAAGGTACGTATTCTAGGATCAGATTTAAGATACTGAGTTATTCCTGCCCTTAATGCACCTGTACCTTTACCATGAATAATTGTACATTCAGTAAGACCCGAAAGGAGCAAATCATCAAGGAAACGATCAAGCACAAGTATTGCTTCATCTACCATAAGTCCTCTTAAATCGCAACGATTTGAAACTTGCATTGATGAGCGGCTTTCACCGCTTACTCTGCCTGTAGAAACCTTCTTTTTTGGTTCTTCTTTCTTAGGTTTATCTACAAGGCGGAGAGTTTCTTCTTTAACTCTCATTTTGAGCATACCTGCAGTTATTTCCACATTGCCCTTTTTATCTTTTAGTGCAGAAACTGTTGCATTTTTACCTATTGTTTTACAGAAAACTGTATCTCCAACCTGAAGCTCACGAGGAAGAGTATAGTCATCGTCATCATCCATTGAATCAAACACAGGATTCACTGCACTGTTTATAGAATTAAGGTGAGAGTTAACCGCACTTTTAGCTTTTCTTGCAAGGTCTGCAGCATTCTGGGTTTTCTTCGCTTCTTTCTTAAGCTTTTCAACTTCATTTAAGAGAGCGTTAGCTTCACGTTTGGCATGCTCAACTATTCTGAGCGCCTCGCCCCTTGCATTTTCGATTTCCTTTTCTCTTCTCTGCTCCGCTTCTTTTAAAACAAGAGCTGCTCTTTCTCTGTCTGCCTTAGCCGCGTCTTTCACCTGACTTGCTTTAGAGCGTTCAGCTTCCATTTCAAGTCGGCTTTTTTCAAGGCTATCAACAACATCTTCGAAACGGATGTTTTCGGAAGACACGAGCTCTGTAGCACGGTCTATAATATCCTTCTCAATACCCAGTCTTTCAGATATAGCGAAGGCATTAGACCTACCTGGGATACCTATAAGAAGTCTGTAAGTAGGCTTTAAACTGTTAACGTCAAATTCGCAAGAGCCGTTTTCAACCCTATTTGTTTCAAGGGCGTATGCCTTTAACTCCGCATAATGGGTTGTGGCGGCTATTTTTGCGCCTTGGGTATGAAGTCTTTCAAGTATTGCCATTGCAAGAGCGGCGCCTTCAACAGGGTCAGTACCCGCGCCTAACTCATCTATTAATACAAGGGAACTTTGGTCTGCAATTTTAAGAATATTTACGATATTTACCATGTGAGATGAGAAGGTAGAAAGAGATTGCTCGATACTCTGCTCATCACCTATATCGACAAGAATATTGCTATAAACTGATACCTTACTTTCGTCTGCAACAGGGATAAAAAGACCTATTGATGCCATTGCAGATAAAAGACCTATGGTTTTAATTGCAACTGTTTTACCGCCTGTGTTAGGGCCGGTAATAACAAGAGTATCAAAATCCGAACCGAGACGGATATCTGTTGCAACAACAGCTTTAGGGTCTATAAGCGGATGGCGTGCCTTTCTTAAATCGGTTACGCCTTTATCATTGAGAACAGGAACACTGGCTTTCATCTGGTATGCAAGGTGGGCCTTTGCAAAAATAACATTAATTTCTACCGCATTCTCGTAGCTACCCTTTATTTCATGGAGAAAGTTACCTGCTTCAACTGAAAGCTCATAGAGTATACGCTCGATTTCCTGCGCCTCTTTGCCCTTCAGAACTTTAATATCATTATTGGCTTCCACAACGCCTGCAGGCTCAATGAACACCGTAGCACCTGTAGAGGAAGTATCATGCACAAGACCTGAAACAGAGTTTCTGTGCTCATTCTTTACAGGCACAACATATCTGCCGTTTCGCTGAGTAACAATAGCATCCTGAAGCATTCCGCGATAGGACTGTGAGCGTATAAGCTTTTCAAGCTGTTCGCGGACACTATTTTCTTTGTTTTTTATCTGCCTTCTTATCGATGCAAGTTCAGGCGAAGCATTATCGCTCATTTCATCTTCCGAAAGAATAGCAGAAAAAATCTTTTCTTCAAGATATTTATTCGGCATAAGACCATTAAAATAAATATCAATATTTTTTTCATCTTGCCCTGAATTCTGACGCCATTCACAAATTGCCCTTACAGCTCGTACAGTTGAGCCTATATCCAGAAGCTCCTTCATTGAAAGAACGCCACCTGCATTAGCACGTGAAAGAGCATTTGTAACATTTTTTAGTCCTCCAAAAGATGGACCGCCATGTTTAGCAAGCATAAGATAGGCATCTTCGGTCATATCAATAAGTTTCTGCGCTTTCCCTAGCTCTTTTTCAGGACGCAGAGAAAGGATGCTTTCCTTGGCATCATCGTTACAACCTCTTGAGGAAAGCATCAGTAATATTTTATCAAATTCAATTGCTTTTAAATGTCTGTTCAAATCTTTCATTTTATGTACCACTAATTATAGTCTTATAGAAATCAAGTGTAGAAAATTTCCGTTCCGTTTTATGAAGCAGATACATTTCGCTTATTTCACAGAATCTTTTTAACGCTTCGTCAGAAAGAGTAAAAGAAAAAATCTTTTCAAAATCGGAAAGAGAAACATATCGCATTGCCTGAATAATACAAGAACTGATGCAGAAGCCCTGACCTGAGGAAATACACTTATCACAGTATATCTTCCCGCTTTCAGCTGAAAAGTACATATACTCCGACTCATACTCACCGCATTTATCACAAGCCAAAAGTGCGGGCATATATCCGCTTAATGACATAAGCCTGAACTCTACAACTGCTTTTATAAAATCAGGTGATTTCTTATCGCTTTTCAAAAGCCACAAGGCATTAAGGAAAAGTCTTAATATTTCTGAAGATTCGTAATCTTCTTCGCAGAACTCATTAGCAAGCTGACAAAAATATTGGGCAAGAGCCATTTTCTCCACATCCTGCCTAAGTTCAAAGAAAACCTCTTTAACTAGAGCATCTTCAACAGAATATGCATCCTTAGTTTTTACAAAAGTGAAATCGCCATAGGCCAAAAGAGAGGTAGCCGCAAGCTTTTTACTTTTTGTTTTCTTGGCACCCCTTGAAAATGCACGCACCAGACCGTACTCTGAAGTTAGTACAGTTATTAATCTGTCTGCCTCACCGATACTCTGCTCCCGTATCACAAGGCCTGATGCCGTTATTTTCGTCAAACTTTTCCAACTCCGTTTTTTCTGTGGAATTCACACATCTGCGATAGAGCAGGTAATCACTCACCCTACCATTTTCACAGAAGTTTTCCCATAATTCATTTTTATCCATAAAACCACTCCCACAGAAAGTTACATTACTATTCTATTCAAAGAAAGTGGTTTATATAAAAGTTAAATTAATCCAAACCGAAATTATGAATTAAACCTTCACGATTTCGCCAATCTTCCTTAACCTTTACCCAACATTGAAGATTGACTTTACATTCAAAGAAATTTTCAAGCTCGCAACGGGCGTTTGTTGAAATTTCTTTAAGCATTGCGCCTTTTTTACCGATAACAATGCCCTTATGACTTTCTCTTTCGCAATAAATAATTGCTTCAATATCAAGAATAGACTTATCGTCTCGCTCGCGCATTTTTTCAATAGAAACAGCAATACCGTGAGGAATTTCTTCATTAAGACGATGAAGAAGCTTTTCTCTTATCATTTCTGCTGCCAAAACGCGCTCAGGCTGGTCTGTTAAAGTATCTTCCGGGAAGAAGAATTCTGAGGGTGCGGCAAGATTAACAAGCTCTTGCTTCAACTCATCCATTCCGTCCCCATTTTTAGCAGAAACAGGCACTACTGCATCAAAATCAAGAAGCTTCGTAAGTTCTAGAATTCTTGTCATAAGCTCCTGTTTATCAGAAACCATATCAATTTTGTTAATTGCCAGCACAACAGGTATTTTTTCACTTTTAAGTTTTTCTAAAAGTTCTATTTCTGTTGGTCTTATTTCTCCTCTGCTCTCTGTAACAAAAAGGCAGGAATCAACACCACCGATACTGTCATCTACAGCCTTTATCATTTTTTCGCCTAACTTTGTTTTAGGTTTATGAAAGCCCGGTGTGTCAGTAAATACAAGTTGAACGTTATCTTCTGTAAGCACACCCATAATTTTTGTGCGCGTGGTCTGTGGCCTTGATGACACAATTGCCACTTTCTGACCTAAAAGCTTATTAAGAATTGATGATTTACCTACATTAGGTCTGCCTACAATGGCGATAAACGCTGTTTTTTTATCTGTCATTATTTATTTCCTTTTTTCTGAAAGTATTTCTTTTTCATTTTTCTTATAAATTTGTTATTCACTTTGAAAATAAACAAAAATGCTACAACAAAACTAAAAAGAAGAGATATAAGATACATGGGATTTTTCGCATAGTGATTAAAAAGAAGGCGGAAAGCCTCAGGCTGCCACAAAAGCACAAGACCTACAAATACTGACGCAATCGCAAACACAAGCACAGCACCTGCTGCAACATCCTTGGAAATTTTTATTGTGTGAATTGTTTCGCGGGTAACTGAATCGTCAGCTTTTTCAATACCGCTGTTTATCATTTCTCCACCTATAACAATGGCGGCAGCAAGAATAAGAATTGCATACTCAACCCTTGTAAGCACAAAAAAATCGTATCTGAAGAGGAAATATGCCATATATGCAAAGCAAGTAAGGTGGATCCTGAAATTGCGCTCATTGAAAAGCATCCATCCAAACCCC
>JAEIGA010006471.1_pt1 | contig 17835 bp, 40 predicted proteins | sample 9270691 | NCBI WGS metagenome assembly JAEIGA01 (sample SAMN17057246, study PRJNA624740) | gut metagenome | biome: biome; isolation source: fecal sample | host: Bos grunniens | place: China: Xizang | collected 2019 | reverse complement strand
CGTTTTATGATGCTATGATAACATTAGGATATAGTGAAGAAACTATAGAAAGAATGATAGGATTTGATATGATTATACTTACAACAGACTCAAGTCTAAGAGGGGTTAATTTTGAAAAATCTGGTGTAATTATAGATGAGGCTCAGAATTGTAATACAGAAACATTAAAACTTATATTTACAAGATGCCATGATGATTGTCATGTAGTTATGTTAGGAGATTCATTACAAAAAGACAATAAAGGAAATAAAAATACTGATTTTATTGATTACGGCAATTATTTATGCAATAGTAATATAGGAAATAAATGTATATTAACAAAAAATTTTAGAGGAAAATTTAGTCAGCTTGCAGAAGAATATGTGAGGTAATATATGAAATCAAAAGAAACTACTGATTTAGATATTTACAAAAAAAAATAGGAAATTACTGTGTTTTTGAGTGTCAGTTAGGTAATTATCTTACAAAAAAAGCAGGAATAGTTGATTGTATCTGCATAAACACAAATAATATTGTATATTGCTATGAATTAAAAATAAGTAAATCAGATTTTCATTCAAAAAATGGTCATAATTTTTATGGAAATTTTAATTATTATGTTATGCCAATAGAATTATTTGAAAAAATAAAAGATGAAATACCAAAAGATACTGGTGTATTAATTCCATATAAAAATTCTCTAAAAAGTGTTAAAAAAGCAAAAAAGAAAAAGCTGGAATTATCAGTTACTGATATTAAAGATTATATGTTTCGTTCTCTATACAGAGAGTATCAAAAATTTTTTAAAATGCGTATTGACAAATAGTTAAGTTATTGCTATAATGCCAATAAAGGGGTGAAACAAAATGATAATTTCTCTGCTGTGCTTTATTGGCATTATAGGTGCATTTAGCAGATGTAAAGAAAGCACAAATATTGTAGAAACTTTACTTCAAGCACTTTCATTTTTTGTTATGGTAGTATTAATGATTATGAGTATTATATAGGAGTATATCACTATGAGATTATTTATTGTAAAATTTTATGGAGAAGCTATTTGTTATGTTAATGCTTATGATAAAGAAGATGCTTATGATAGAGCATTTAGTAAACTAGACAACGGAGATTTTGTTTTAGACGATAATTTTGAAATAGATACAGCAGAGGAAGATGAATTTGAATGATTAAATGGTTAAAACAATTTATTTGTTTTCATTACTATAAGCCTATAAATTTATATTATACTGAATTAAGTTATTGCAATTTATATAGTATTTATTTAGTTAAACAGAATAAATGTGAGAAATGCAATAAAGTACATGAAAAGATAATTATGTCATATATAGATATAACATACCAAGAACGATGTAAAATAGAAAAATTATTAGAAAATCATGGAGCAGTTAATTATTTAGATATAATTTCTAAAGAGATTAAAAGAAAGGATTGAACATAATGAATGAATTGTTTATTCCAGAGGAATTTTTAATTATAGGTACTGCAATTAAATTACAGAAAAATACAGTTACAGTAGAAGAAATAAAAGAATATATGAATAGGTGTACTTTTAATATTGAATATAATGATAGTCCTTATAAATTTTGTGTTTATAATGAAAATGATAAGACATATAAAGTTAATTATAAGTTAAAAATACATCCGTATATACTTAATATATTGACAAGCATCTAATTATGTGTTATAATATAATATATAAGGAGGTGATTAATATGCTTACAGAAAGAGATATGCAAGAATTATCTATTTTAGCAAGCAAGTTATTTGTAGAAGGTTACGATGTAACAGATATCAAGGATATACTTTCGGCAGAGAGGGCAAAGATTAATGCCGCAGCTATGACAGATTTAATAAATTATTTCCCAATAACAAATAATACTGGGGTAAAATTATCAAAAATAAATTATGGCTACAACAAATTAGTGCTTAATACAGAAATCTCACTAGAAAGAGTTAGCGGGGTATTTGATATTAATAGTAAGCCTAGTATGTTTGAGGATATTTTAAGAAATGCTCTTTATAATTGTTTAAAGGATATAAAACAGGCATATACAGATGAAGTTAATGAACTTAATCCTGTGCCAACACCAACAACAATTATTACAGCGTCCACTACAAACCCAATATCTTTCACTATAGGGTCTAATGTGCTATACACAGAAGTTGGTACAATAGATACAGCATTGGCATGGACTGTGGTAGATATAAAAGATTCTTCTGGTACAAGTATTGATGGAAGCAGTACATCAGCTACAGCATCAGCACCATTAGCACTGGAAGTAACAGATGGAACAAATACATTAACATTTAGCATAACCAGCGGAACATATGACGGAACAACAATAATAGGAAACAATGTAGTTTTAGCTGGAGGAGTATAATTCTATATAAGAGAGAGGCATAAACGCTTCTCTCTTTTTTATTTATAGGGTATAGAAAAACCAAATCAAAAATTTCAAAAAATTTGAGTGAGCGGGGTGGGGGTTTTGAATTTTTACACAATTTGAATCCATACCCATTATTGCAAAGAAAACTCCTGCAAGCCTGCAGGAGTTTTCTTTGGATCGGCGGAATCAATAGTTCCATTCCGCTTCAGTCCCTCCTATTAACAATCCCCATGAATTCATCTTCAGTTAATCCCAAACATGCAAGTTCTTCACGGAGATCCCGGAGAACTTGCATGGCGCGAACCCGCCGTGTACCCGTGTTATTAAACACGTTGACACGGGGGGAAAAACGCCCATCCTCCTGCCCAATGGCAGGAATGGCGTTTATTCGTGATTCCTCCTGCGCTAACAGGAGGAATCTTCTCCATAATCTTAACGCTTTCTTCATTATTTTTAGTCAGCTCCTTCCTGCTTGCGCTTCCGCAAGCAACCCAATATTCCCTCGCGTCCCGCTTTCGCTTGACGCAAGCTCATTATAACATTTTTTGATAGCAAAAGTCAAGTGATCTGAATAAGTTTCTATATTAAATTTATTCTGACAATTCTTGCACAATTAGAATTTTCTTATTTTGAGAATTTTCTAATAATTATTAATTTCAAAATTTTCTCAATTTCTGAAAATTATTTATTTTCTAATAATTCTTAATTTCAGATAATTATTATTTTTATAATTATTAAAATATATTTTAAAAAATTATTAATTTCAATTTTCTGACAATTAGTTTTTATAAAATAGTAATTTTCTGGCAATTCTTAATTTCAGAATATTCACAAATGCTAGATTTTCTGAAAATTATCAGGCTCTTCTATGAATTTTTTGATTTTTCAGAAAATTTACGCATCTCAATATTTTTACAAAATCAGATAATTCTTTTTTAAGAATTTTCTTTAATAGCAGATATTTTTAATTTTCTGATTAATTAAATTTTCTAAAAATTCTTAAATAAATATTTTTCAAAATTCTGACAATAAATTTTCTGATTAATTAATTTTTATAAAATAAGAAAATTCTTACAATTTAATTTAATTTTCAGACAAATAATTAACAAAAAATACGAAAAGTCGGACAATTAATTATGGAAATTTTCTGAAAACTTGTTTGAATATCAAAAATGGGAGACCATCAAAAAAGATGGTCTCCTTTGCTGTTATTCCCCGAAGTGGAATCCAAACATTGTATATGCAATATCCTCTATTGTTATTTTATATAGTCTCCACCGTCCAATTGTCTGTTGTTTGTTGTTCTCTAGCGTAAAGCAGTATATTGTTTCTCTCTCTGTTTGCGGGATATTGTCAATAAATTCCTCGCAGTACTTCCCCGCTTCTGCAAGAGATTTAGCGCTAAACTTATGGACATTAAGACGGAAATTTTTGAGATAATCTGTATAAAGCACATATTTCATTTTCTTTTCTCCCTTCGTTTAGAAGTTTATCATACATAGGATCAAAACAATGATTATTGCGATCCCTTCCTTTATCTCCTGCTCCTCTCTGTCCCGAATCTCCTTCTGCTTGATGTATTCTTCCCACATGTTCAACCATCTCCTTTACTATCTAGTATTTTACACTAAATGGAAATTAAATGCAAGTAAAAAGTTTTTTCTGAAAATTTGAGCAATAATGTATTCTCTGAAAATCAGAATATTCTGATTTACTAAAAATTCATTTTATATGAATTTTCTAAATATTTCTATTATCATACAATTTTGCTCAATATATAAGGGCAGGAAGGATTTCCCTTCCTGCCTGAATACAATCCAGCTAGTCTCAGTAATCGAGATAGATCGCCTTGCCGTCACAATAAATGCACGGCACTGGTCTACCACTATTGATTATCGTATGAAGATCATGCAGCTCCCCACGATAATCAATCATGGGTAAGATATCATCTACCCAGTACAGGGATGCCCCAGCGGGCAAAGTTATAACATAATCTCCGTGATATTCTGCCCCATCTGGATTGTAATCTGGCAGGATGTCGGTTTCCTGGCATATCTCAAAGCTCCAGCACTCGTTAGCGAGTATCCAGTAAAGACGTACGTTAATTTTTGTCATCTTAATCTCTCCTTTATTTTCATAAACTTTCTACTCTCTTTCGGTAAAGGTATTTCCTTCATTTATTATATTACTATATTTAAGGTAGTATGTCAATATATTTTTTAAATAAATTTTTATCGAATTCCCTGCATACAAATTTATTGAAAATCAGAATTTTCTGATTTTATAAATTTTCATTCAATTCATATTAACTAAAACTTATGACAATAATAAAATTTTCTGATAGTAAATACTTTACACTATAAAAGGCAGGATCTTTCTCCTGCCTTTGCTTTGTTTGTTGTTTATTAGTTTACATAAATATAAACAACAAGACTAAAAATAGTATAGCCAAACTCTCTATTATTGCGTCTTTTTGACGCTCTCTATTCATTGCTTTTCTTCTCCTTTGCTATTTCAAGCAATATCTTAATATATTCCCTGAATTCTTCCCTGCTGACAGGTTTTCCGTTAATCTTTACCATTTTTAGCTCCTCCTCAATGAGTGAATTTATCTTACATGTATATACTACCACATTTATATATAGATTGCAATACCTTTTTAAAATAAATTTTTACACCCAAAATAAATTTTCTGAAATTCATACAATTCATTATTGCAACACAAAAGGCAGGGATTTTTCCCTGCCATACTTTTACCAGCTGAAAATTTCATCCAACACTGATTCTGGAATAGGCTCATATAACCATCCAGATCCATATCTATAACCATTGTCTTCATATAATCCAGCTTTTTTTAATTCTTCGCATATTGCTCCATAATCATATGAATGATTTTTGCAGTATGCTCTTACAAACTTTTCTTGTTTTGGTGTTCCTGCATGCATATCATTTAAATGATATTTCTCCCATACTTCCATAATTCTATCAAAGTTTTGTCTTTGTGTTACTATATATTTTCGAAACTCTCCATTGCACTGTCCCCAAGAATATTTTTTGATTTCTCCACACATTGACAGCTTATATTTGCCGTCCGTGTTTTTCAATTCAATTTTTACAATAGCTTTCCTTCTTTTTTCCTCATAGGGTAATTTTACATAGCCGAGAACAATCGTCTTTTTCATTTTTTATAACCTCCTTAATATTTACTATATACATAGTACCATATTATAATTGACTTGTCAATCCTAAAAATACTTCTTTTTTATCTTTTTCAGCAAAAACTTTACCTTTAATTATTTTTATCCTCCATCCGTTAATCTCCCAATGACTCAATACTAATTTATGCTCTATGCTCATTCTATAGCATCCCCTTTCATAGAATACTATATCATAAACATATAAATAAGTCAATACATATTTTACTATTATTTTTATACAGATAAATTTACTGAAAACCAGAATATTCTGAAAATCAGAATATTTATACAATTCTTATTTTCTTATTAACAAAAAATTTATTATAATAGCAATTAAGGGAAGGTTTTGAACCTTCCCTATTTTCACTCTGTCCAGATTTTTCCCAATTTGCTAAAATTTCTGAATGTTGTGATATATTTGTTATTGTTATAGTATGGCTTTCTTGTTGTTATATTGATGTATTTCATTTCTTCACGTTTCCTTGCGTTTCTTTCTATCACTTCGGCTTGTTGCATTGTTTCACAACAAACAACAAATTTACTTGTTTTTCCTCCTGCCTGCCCCCATCCACTCAAGAATTTATCTGTCATTGTTACATAAAACATAGTCTTTTTTCTCCTTTCATTTTTTAACTGTCTATATATTATCATGTTTCTTTGTTTTTGTCAATAGGGAAAGAGAAGTTTTTTCTCTTTCCCTATGAAGTTTTTAACGGCAATAATAATCGAAATACCATTCGCCTATTTTCTTGACATTTCCCTCGAATAAGTAAAAGGGATATTTAATATAATTCAAATCATCATTTGTTATTTCCTGCCCACTATCCAGTTTTTCAAGTGCTTCTATAACAGACAAGCAGTTATAATATGCCATTGAGTTTGCTTCTTTTTCCCATATTCTTTTGCTTGCCTTTTTGATTGCATTGATTTTGCCCTTAATCATTTTCTTTCCCTCCATAATATTTTGTAGGTGTTTCACTGTATATATAATACCATACTATATATTTGATTGTCAAGAACTATTTTTTAATAATCATATCTCTTTAGAAGAAAAAGCAAATAGCTATACTAAGTCTATTTTCATCTAGTGCCTTAAATACTTTCTTTCCTATTTTTGTGTCAAGTTTTTTAGTGTGTTCATACAAATTAAACTCCATGTTACTTCTCTCCTTCCGTTTAATGTAGAAGTGATTTACTATGATACTTGTCAATAACTTTTTATAGCTTATTGAATTTTCTGAAATAATTTCAATATAGAATTTTCTGAAAAATCATAATTTTATTGCAAGACTCTAATAAAAAATATTCTGAAAATCACACAATTCTATACAGAAACAAAAAGGCAGGATCTTTCTCCTGCCTTCATTATTTTCAGAAACTTTCTACTTCTCTAATCTCTCCACGTTTGATTAATTCCTTGATGCCTTTTTTGTTGTTAAAATAAGGATTAATTAAAGTATATCCACCAAGAAATTTATACAAATATTTACTTGCTGTCCTGCTAATATCGCAAGCATTTTTTAAGAGACTGACTTCTCCTGCCCTTCCAGCCCATTCAACACAAGCAACCACTGTATCATAGGATTGAAACCAAATCTTATGATTTTCTCTGTCTTTGATAATATACTGATTTGCAACCTTGCAATTTGTTTTCGGATTAATCATATTAGTGACTTTCATTTTTCATTTCCCCCATGCTTTATTATTGAAGTTCTTCACTGTCTATACTATAACACATTGATTTTATTCTGTCAAGTCGAAATCTGTGTTTGCAAGAATGAAATTGCTGAAAATATTTGTATAGTATTCCCTGTCTGATTTTGCCACTCTTTGCTTAGTTACTTCGTCATTTTTATTCATTTTATATACTTCTATTCTTTTATAGTATGGGCTATAACGAACAAAAAACCTTTTATTTCCTTCTCTCGCTGTCATTGAAATAGAATTTGTAAACCAACAAAGAAAAACCTCCCCTTTTGTAACTTCAACGTGTCCAATAAATACAGTGTTTTTCATTATTATCCTTCCTTTCTCTTTTTTGTAAAGGTATTTTTTAACTGTCTATATAATAGCATATAGCTATATATTTGTCAATAACTTTTTTATAAAAGATGTAGTTTTCTTAATTCTTCTATATTATGAAGCAGTATATAAAAAGAAATAATATTCTGAAATTCAGAATATTCTATGTCTTTCATTAATAAAAATAGTTTAAAATTAAGAAAATTATATTTTTTTGATTATGACATTTATCAGAATTTAATAATATTTTCCCCTAATCAAAAATTATTAGACAATTCTTATTTTCTGTCTATATAATAAAAAAGACAGAAGATTCTCTCTTCTGTCTTATACTATTATCTAAAAGCATTCATAATATTATTTAATTCTTCATAACTATTTATAATATGTCAGCATCTTTTTTCTATCATCAATATCTAATTCTGGAAATCTTACTCTAAACTTGAAAATGTATCCTTTGATGATTTCTTCGTTTCGTGAATCTCTAATATCCCTGGCTTCATTTGTATCATAAGATAAAGTATATGGTCTATATTTCTTGTAAAACTTTCCATTTTTATTTCTGTTCGATCTGATATAATCACCATAAGCGAAAAATGCAACAATATTTTCAATTCTTTCTTCATATTTTTCCATTTTCTTTCACTCCATCTCCAAATTATCTGATAGAATTTAAAATGTCAGAAATTTCTAGTTCCTGTGCTTCATAGTGAATTTTTTGTTCTTGCGTTTCAGCATATTTCAAGTTATATCGAATATTCTTCAATCTTTGTTTCAAATAATCCCTGATTTGTTCTGCTGTCATAATCATTTTTTATCACTCCTTATGGTTATATAATACCACTAAAGACCGTATTTGTCAATCAAAAATTCTACATTATTTTCTAAGCATATTTTGTGTACTGTCTCACTATCATTTGTTAATTCTTTGTACAATGACGATATAGCAAGAAACCATGATATTGATGTTTTCTGCTTTTCCTTATCGTCGCTATGAAACTTTACACTAAAAGCATGGAGCACCATCTTTTTAATAAATATGTTTTTCTCTTGTTTTGTCATCTTTCATTCCTCCTTATGGTTATACTATATCACATTTGTTTATGATTGTAAAGTTAAAAGTTTATTCAGACAATTTATTATAGTTTTCTGAAAATCAAACAATTTATTATATTAAAAAAGGAACCTTTCGGTTCCATTTTTTTTATTTAAGAAGTTTTTTTTCAATCCTGCCAAATTTCTTCTTGTTGTGCCAAAATTAATTCTTCATAGTCTGGATAATTACTTGAATAATGATTATGTTTAATCTTGATGGTATCATGTATAGGATTTTTCTTGTACTCTTCGTAGGCATCGATAATAAGGTTATATCCTGCTTTTTTTACACTCTCAATATCGTTATGGCGAAGTTTACAAACGATTTTTCCAAGTTCGCCCTTCTTTTCTGCAAGAAGTAAAACTTCCTCAATTTTCTTTTCGTCTCCTCTCACAAAAAAGCTATTGTTTTTCAAGCTAATGTCTAACGCAAGGTTTTTGATGTCCATTTTACATACCTTCCTTTGCTTTGCCATTTTTATTTTCTGACTATACTATATCACATATTTTGTACTTTGTCAATAATATTTTCTATCATTCTATTATGTTTTTCTGCTTGCTTTTGTTGCTTGTAGTCTTCTATATAATCAGTATATTGGTCAATACTTCTATACAAGTTTTCTATCAATGTTTCTTTTTCTATTTCTCTTGTTGTTATTTTTGCGTCATTCCTATATTGTCTGTATGTATTATTAAGGTCTTCTCTTGTACTTTGTCTTCCGTTATTATAATAAATTGTTTGTTGTCCATTGCTATAAGACTCTAACTTCCCATAACCATAAATGTATACTGTCTTAATTTTAATCATTTTTTTCATCCTCCTTCATTGTATATAGTATAGCATACTATATAGTATATGTCAATATACAAAAAGCAGGGAATTTTTTCCCTGCTATGTATTTTATTCCATCATTTCTTGAAGTGATTCCGGCAGGCACAAATCTGTTTCCTCCATAGCTTGTACTATTTGTTCTGCAACTTCCTCTGCATTGTTTTTTATTTCTTCTACTATGTCATCTTTTGAGCAAGACTCAAGGCCATACATTGTATCCTTATATCCTTCATCATTTACATCAAAATCATCTGCTAACTTAGAAAGAAATTCTGTTGGCTTTACACCGCAGAAAAAATCATCTAAACTATCCATATCATAAAAAGCATATTCTTCCAATGAGCCATCCCAAGAGTTTACTTCCGATACAATCTGAATTACTTCATCATCTGTTGCCTCATTCTTAATCCAGTTTTTGATAATGCTTTTCATAGTTATTAACTCCTTTTCTTTTTGTTGTGTATATAATATCACATTTTTTATGCTTTGTCAATAGCCTCCATACTCTTTACTATAATATTTGTCTGGAATAAGAGAAGAGAACCCTTCCTTGACTATATAATCATATGTGACTTCTTTTGCTGTTGCATTAATATAATCATTCCAAGGTTCTTCTTCTAAATATTGTTCCATTTCTTCCCTTGTGTGAAACTTTCTAATGTAATACGTTGTATATGTAGTATCACACTCACTATACTTTTTCCTTGGAATGAATACTCTTTCGGCTAAAAGAACATAATAAACACTGTCTTCCCACACAGGAGTACATTTTTCTACATGTGTACTATTGTACATCTCAATATACTTCTCAAGCTGTTGTTTTGTCATGTTATACACTCCTTTTTCTTTGTTGTGTATATAATACCATAACTATTTTATCTTGTCAATATATTTATAAGAATCTCAAGTATTTTTTCGTCTGTATTTATCCAACTATTGTATATAGCTGCTAAGTTACTTCTCATACTATATTGTTTTATAAGATTTCTTCTTTTGTTGTCTTTTATTCCGTGAAAAACTATATTTGTTTCAAGATTTTTTCCTATTGTTGCTGAAAAAGGAAACACTTCACTATCTTTATAATACACATTGTCTATAATAATACGATTTTCGTTATTGTTGCTATAATGCTCTACTCTGATATTTGTTGCTTCATAACCATTTGGGCTGTTTTTTATAATTGTTTCTCTTAACACAGGAAAATACTTCTCAATATACTTTAATTTCTTCATTTTTGCCCTCTCCTTTGTTGTTTTTATTTTCCCCCTATACTTTATACCTATTTTATTTTTTCTCTTGTCCTAGGGGCATTTTAACGCCTAATAACCGCATATATTTAGTATAAAAATCCCCATCCTTTTCTGTTAAAACATATTCCTCCATAAAAACCAATTTCTTTTCTTTTGTGAACCTAAATCTTTCCAAAAGAAGTGTCTTTCTTTTTACAGTGAATTTGTATATATGCAAGAATCCCTTATTGTTGACACAAGCATAATACCTACTTTTCGGCGAAAAACAAGAAGAAAAAATAGGATATAACTCATTAGGATAATACGGATTTGGTATTTGCTCTCTTATTTCATTATACATTGTTTTTCATCTCCTTTGTTATATACACTATAGCATAATTGTTTCTGTATGTCAAGTAGTTTTATTGATAATTGTTCTCAACGGGGAGGGTCTCTATCTATTTATATATATTTCCTAAGACATAGACCTGCATATAAACATATATAGTATACTATAAACATATATAGTATTTGTTATAAGAAAAAAAATGTAGAAATTTTTTGTGTCAAAAAATTTCCCTTATTACTACTTATTTATACTTATTTATACTTATTAGAGAGCCAGAACCCTTGATTTTACTGGGCTGAAGCCCCCTTCGACCTGTAAATTTTACCTGTCCCCCCTGTAAATTTTACCTGTCCCCCCTGTAAATTTTACCTGTCCCCCCTGTAAATTTTACCTGTCCCTGTAAAATTTACACCCCCCCCCCATCTACGAAATCTATATCTGTAAGCCGAAATTCTCCGCCATATCTTTTTTTAGTTTTGGTGCCATTGACGCAAATTTAGGATTTAAAAATAAAATATAAGCCTCATTGTCAACACGGCCTATTAAAATTACTTCTGCATTTTGTAATCTTTCTACGCTACTTCTAAGATTTGATTCATCCACTCTTAATTTTTTAGCTATTTTTGGTATTGTATATGGGCATTTTTGAGTAGCTATTTCACAAGTAGCACATAGAAATAAATACAATCTTAAATCAACCAGATTTATTATTTTTTGTTTTAATAAATCTAATAATTTAAGTGTGTTAGAAGAAGAACAGCTAAAAAATTTTTCTTGATAAGTATACGGAATTTCATCATCATATATTTTTAATTTTGTGCGACTATCGTTCATATATAAAATCATTCCTTTCTTATAGTTATTTTATCTCCATTTTTTATAATATATTGCTTTCTCTCGATTTCAATGATTCTTTTTCTTAAATTTGATTTGTCTTGTCCAATTAGTTTTGCAAGATTTGTTAATGTACCTGTATATCCATTATTTTTCTTAATGAATTTGTATATTTCGTACTCTCTTAATGTAAGAATATCCCTTTCCATCTTTTTATCCTCCTTTGGTAAATTTTACTACTAAACTACCAAAGAAAAAGCTGTGCTAAAAGCTACAGCCCTTTCTTACGATAGTCACTATTCTAGTGTAGCATATTATAATAGGCTTGTCAAGAGATTTTTTTATAATATTTAGGCGGGAAGAGAAAAAGGGAAGAAAATTTCTTCCCTATACTTATTACTTAATAAAATTTAACATCTTTTCAGCAACTTCTTTCGCTTCTTCCTTTGTCTTAAAAACAACATTATTTTTGAAAAATCCTCTATCTGTACAATCATTTTCCCATATATAACGCCTAATGTAATCGGATCTCGAAAAATCAATAGTCCAATAACATTCATGATGATTCGGTTTCCATCTCAATTTTTCAATCGCAAGAGAAATACCTGTAGAAAGATTAAATTCATCCTCAGGAGAGCATCTTGCTACACCTTCATTCCCTTTGTCATCTTTTATGATAACGGTATTTCCATTAACAATAACTTTATATTCTTTAGAAACAGGCTCAAGCATATCATCAGTCCAATGCCATTTTCCACCATCAATATCTAAATTATAGCCATGTGTATAAATACAAGTTATTCTAGCTTGCTTACCACAGTATTTTTTCATATCAATAGCAAAAGTCTTACCACCATAAAGTTCCTTAACTTTAAGATTTTCCTTGATTTTTACGATATCTCCAACTTTCATTTTTACACAACCCCTTTCATGTATATAATATACCACACTATAAAGAATATGTCAAGAATAAATTTTCGGCGGGGAAAGAAATAAGAGGATTATCAGCTAATAACTATATTATACTTTATCAAGAAAAAACTGTTATTCCTCCAAAATCCAGTATTGAGGTTCTAACCTAATCTTACAATCAAGATATTCTCCATTATCTTTGCTAATTATACTAAAAGGACAATCTATACATGCATGAATTTGGCAATTTCGCTTTAGAATATTAGCGAATGTAAAAAGTTCTTCATCAGTATACATTAGTTATTATCAGCAGCTCCTTTAGCTTCATCTTCTGTCCTAAAAATTAATACTTGCTAAAATTCGGCGCAGGAAAGAAGAATATAAAAATCTTCAAAAGAAGCATGACCCATTTTGAACCACTTAGCAGATTCATAATCATTAAACATAAATTCAGTTACTTCATCAATAATTCTATCATGTTTTTTAATTTTATACATTTCATATCTCCCCTTTCATGGTTATACTATATCATATATAAGGAAATATGTCAAGCAATAAAATAAAAAAAAATCATGGGCAGGAAAAAGAATATTCTGAAATTCAGAAAATTCTATATATAGGAAATAGTTTGAAATTCAGAAAATTCTGATTATTAGCACAAAAAGAATATTCAAATAGTCTGATTATAAGAATATTATAGCGAAAAAAAAGAGAGAAATATTATTTTATATTGATTGTATATACAAAATTGTATTCTGCTTATAGGCAAAATTAAACAAAATTATTGTTTTTATAAGAAATAATACAAAATAAGTGATTATGTTTCACATGAAACATTGTTAGAAGTGGGGAATCACCCCTATTTTATGGCTAAAAGTGGTGGACAATCCCATTTTAAGGGATGGTTTACTCCCAAAAGTGGGGGATTGTCCCTATATTCTGTTGTTGTGCTGAGAGAGGTACGAGATTTTCCCATCAATTTTCCCCATTTAGACCTCTCCACCTATTTCTTAGTTAGCATTTCCCAATATATACCTAATTTCCCATTTATATTTCCCACATAGTCATCTATTTCTTATTGTATATCTTCTTTCCATTCATAATGTAATCCTTTCTTTACTATATTATATCCTTTTTCTATTAGTATGTCAATCATTTCTTTTTTCTTTTTTCCCGCCGCCGATTTTATTGTATTATAGTTTATATTCTTTTCTTGGCATAGCTTTCTTATACTAATGGATTGTCCTAAATATATTATATTCATTTCCTCTCCCCCAGTTTTGTTAGTATAGTTGTCATGTTCGCAAGTAATACAGTATATACCGTTAAGAATAATAATAATTAAGAAACAATTTAAATATTTCATATGTTTATCTTCTTTTGCGCTGAAAATTATAATTCTACAATACTATATTCTAATCTGTAATTTTTAAATCTAGCACCTTTATACTTACAAAAACATGTACATAAACTATCTCCATCTTTATCTTCTTCTCCTATAAAATTATCTTTAAAACACTTATATGCTTCATCTTCTGTCTTATATACATAATTGATTACTTCATTATCATTAACTTTATTTATTATATATAATTTCATTTTTAATCTCTCCTGTAAGTACCACTACACCTTATAACACAAAAACTATCTTCATCATTAATATAATAGTCTATTGCCCATACGGAATACTTCTTTGCCTCTTCTTCTGCATTATCTTCTCCAGCTATTGAATGTAATGATATAAAATCATCTATATCTTCGTAGTATGTAACAGAAGGTGGATTCATAATCTTTAATAACTCAATAGCATTTTCCTGCGCCATTCTACCACTCATTACCATCATTTTTAACTCCTCCATTTCTTTTGTTAAAAAGTTATCCACAGCTTGTGGATAACTCTGTGGATAACTTAAAGTCTCATTATATCCCATACGTCAAAACGAATGAAATCATTTAAGTCTGTTTTATCAACGCCATTTGGAAATGTTTCTTCAATTAATTCCATAAATTCATCTTCGCACTCTTGTTTTTCTATTTCTTCAAATACTTCATCACAACACCAACTCATTTCCTTAATATCTTCATAGTCCATTTCTTCATGTACTGTAATCATTTTTCATTTCCCCTTTCTTTATATACAGTATACCATTTATTTTATCTGTTGTCAAGATAATTCTTCTAATCTGCTGATAATTTCTTTTTTATAAAGTCTGTCTTCCCTTTGTTAAGTTCTATATCAAGAATAGCAGATATATCTTTTTTTGTCAAGTTATTTTTTCTTTTATTTTCCTGCTTGTGTTTTTGATTATTTCTCAAGGAGGAAATTGGCTGTATTGGTAATACTCTCATAAAATCACTTCCTTTTTGATAGTTAATACATCTTTACAGTAAATTTTTGGCAACCACAACCACATACATATTGTGTATTTGTACCTTCAAGAACTGATTTAATAAATTTGGTTTTACGCATAAATTTATATTGCTTCCCGCACTTTTCACAATTAACATAATATTTATATTTAGTTTCTTTATAATACTTAGTATTATTTGTCTTGAACTCTTTGTTTACATATTTTTCTATGTTCACATGAAATTCTTTGTTAATCATGTGCGCATACCTAAAAAATTGAGTATCATGCCCGCTTGTGTTTGGCATAGCATGGCACAATTCATGCAATATAATTGTTTTTAGTGCTTCTTCTGTACTATGCAAGCATATTTCACTGATTTTTATTATAGCTATTTTCTCATTTGTATATCGTGTACAAGTTCCCCATGTATTTATACTTCTTCCATACTTAACATTAACTATATTATATACATCAAATCCTCGCTTTACCAACTCACTTCTATAGTACATAATCATATTATATACTTTAATTTTCTGTTCTTGCGTCCACATAATTTTTATCTCCTTCATTTGCAACGTGTTTTATATATATTATATCATCTTTTCTCTTTTCTCTTCTTTTTTAAACAATAATCTATACTAGTCTTAAAAATAGTTAAACCATGTTTATCATATACATAAGCACAAAAGTTTTTATCAAAATCATCAATCTCAAATTGGTCTATAGCGTACAAAGGTTCAATATATTTAGTGTAATCTTCTCTTGAAATAGGATTTTTTGCTATCTCAGCGAATTCTTCATAAGTCATTTTCATTTCCTCCTTCATTTGATGTATTAAGTATAACATATATATTTTGCTTTGTCAATAAAAAGGTGGAGGAATTTCTTCCCCCACCTTTTTGTTTGGTATTTGTTTTTATGGTTTTTAGTTAATAAGGGAATAGATTCCCTCTGTTTTACGGACGTTTTCCCGCTTGCATAGATCTGTCTCCTTTGTGGTCTTTGTATATTCCCTTGCATGGACGGCAATGCTTCCGAATATTTTGCCCAAGGACTAAGTTTTGCGGCCTATTCAAACTTCCTGCATTGTATGCATTGAAAAATTATATCCGCGAAATCAATTCTTTCAATACCTCTGCCATAGTTGTATTATTCTCTTTAGCTTTTTTCATCAAAACATCTTTGTCATCCTTATAGATACTAATATTTACCAAACCAAGTTGCTGATTACGATTTTTAGCATAAATTTTTTGCTTTTCTTTTTGCTCCTCCTTCTTCTTTGCCTTACACTCTGGACAGTACCTTGTCAACTTACTGTCTGACTCAAACTGTTTACCACATGCTACGCAAAAATGCTTTTCCATAATATTTCTCTCCTTTTATTTTTCTATGCTATTATAATAACACATAATGATTGATTTGTCAAGATGCTTTTTTCTTTTCTGCTGTAAACGTAAGTGTGCCATTTTTCCATGTAAACGAAGGATTAATTTTACTATCCATAATATAATTTGCGTTTACACCACTAGAAATTGCTTTATGGTATTGCTCTCTTGCGTCTCTGTTAATACGCTTATAATAATTTGTTAGCATAGAAAACGGCATGAACTTTGTGAACTCTCTTTTAGTAGGTTTCTTAATAACAAATACTTTATCCTCTTTTACTTTAATTGTAATTCCTCTTTCTTTTAAAATATCTTCAATAATCATATTAAAATTCTCCTTTAGGCTAAATTGTTAAACATTGTTTCAAGTTCAGATCTATAGCTTTTTAGTATGTTTACAATCATTTTATGAATATTTGCGTCTAAAATTTGTACTTCAGTAGGTGAGGAATCTTCTTCATCAACTACATCAAATTGAATAGTTTGAGCCATTCCTACTTGAAGCATAATTGGACTAATTCTTGTCATAGCATACTCACTACTAGGGTCTGTTAAGTCTAGGTTTTCAAGTAGTTTTGTAACTTGTTTTATCCTTGACCTCAAATTGTTTGCTTGTGTTAATAACTCGTCTGTCATTGAATTTCCTCCCAATAATACTAGCTCCTTCTAAAATACACTCACAACAATAAACTACTATATAACATATTACAATTAAAATCCCAAAACTAAGAATACAAAATAGTAACATTACATAAGCCCCCTATAAACTTTAATAGCTTTTTGTACGACTTTTGCCCCAGGATTTTTTGTATCTTTTTGATGAAAAACTCCATTAGAGTCAATATCTGCAATCGTCTTTTCTTTTGTCTTAATGTCTTCAATACTAATTTGACCACTAGTATTATCTACTTTGCAGACTCTAATAATATACTTACCATGCAAAACAGTTTTCTTTTTCATAATTTTCCCCCTATGCCCTTACAATTCCATAAGAATAATCTTTTGTATTTTCCTTGATCTTTTCTAAAATTTGTAACACACTTTTCTGAGTCGTAATAGATTCTGTTCTATCACTCCACCTACCTCCAACAAATTCTTGCATAGTAACTTTATTAAGAGGAATAAATTCTTTTGTTCCATTTCCAACTTCTTTAAATCCAGTAACCTTATAGGTACTATTTCCGTTTTTATTTACGCCATTGTAAGCAAGTGTGAAAAAGTATTTCATTTTTCATTTCCCCCTTT
>JAEIGA010006470.1_pt1 | contig 17835 bp, 7 predicted proteins | sample 9270691 | NCBI WGS metagenome assembly JAEIGA01 (sample SAMN17057246, study PRJNA624740) | gut metagenome | biome: biome; isolation source: fecal sample | host: Bos grunniens | place: China: Xizang | collected 2019 | reverse complement strand
GCACAATTCACAAACAACATTCCTCCATCCGTATCCCCCGATGTATGATCTTCTCCTTTCCAATAATCTTGACCTCCGCCATGATTTGGACCATCACCATAGTAGGGACTCGAAGTAATGATATAATATCCATCATCTAAACGATACTTACCACACCAATCACGACTTGGATTGATTACATTAGGGTCTGTCAACCCATAAGCATGTTCTTTGACATAATTAAAAGGATCCGGAGCCCAATAATTCTCAATTGTATTAGCCTCTCCGCTCTTCCCATCAATAGAACCATCATGTAACTTTACTTTACCAGTAGAATCTTTAGCATAATAAGAAGTGGCAGATGCAAACATTCCAAAATCATCCAACCACAAATTCTCTTCAACAAAGTTACTGTCTGCACGATGAACCACACGAATGACAACAGTTTCCTCCGAAAAAACCTCTGCAGCTGCTCCTGAATAGACCGACTTACCTTTCACAGCCACACGATACAATGCACTCCCTTCCGGTTTAAAATTCTTCCACTCTTTCGAAGTTCCACATTCAATCACTTCCCATTCGGCATCAACCTTTTCCAATGATTTTACACTTAAACAATATTCAACATCATCTGTAAATCCTGCTTCATCTGAAATTACTTTTATGGAAGTAATATCCGAAAAAGAACTTATCTCAAACTCCTTTGAATTAAATGTTTTTCCCTTTGAATTATTAACTTCCAAACCACCAACTGTAGGTTGTTTGTAAGATACCTTTATCGAAGAGGATGTCAACTCTTTATCAACATCTGTATAAATAACATTTGCTTTTAGAGCATAATAAAGTGTTTCATGAATCTTCTCATTCAACTTCAACCCAGATAAGGTTATGGTTTCAGATGTAGCTCCACTCACTTCACTCCAATTTTCATTATCTGTACTCACCATCCACTGATAAGTAAACTTAGCTGTATCAACAGAAGAGCAGCCTACTGCCGACAATTCAAAACTTTCCTCAGGCGAAGTAAGCAATGACTTATTTGTAGTAATGTTAACAACATCTACTTCCGGCATATTTGTTGGAACTGACGTTGAAATCTCATACGGTTTTACTCTTGTGTTTAAGTAAAACGTAATATTATCACCTATCAACCTCCATGCCGGTTCACCTCCATCTCCTGCTTGAAATCGGAGGACTGCGGTACCAACCTGAACAATATCACTTTGTCCCAAAGCTAACCCATCTTCCAATATCTGAACGTGAGCGTCATTTGAATTCCCACATGAAACTCTGAAAATCGTACGACATTCATCATAGGAAGAAAAATTCATTGACCCACATCCCCACCAATCTGCATGAGTGAATCTTTGAGCATATCCAACTTGTGCTATAGTAAGCATCAAGCATGGAATCAACCACTTTTTTATTGAAATAATCTGTCTCATATCTATAAATTTTATAGCAGTTCGTACTAATTCTAACTATCCGATAATTCTATATTGCGCCACTACGCATCTCAAAGATAGCAATAAAATAAATAAATCAAAATTTTTCTTTAAAAATTATAAATAAAATATATAAAACTTTAAATAGTATTAAACAAACAGAGCTGTGCCTAATTGACACAGCTCTGTTTTGTTCAAATTTTAATCTTAGATTAATTACTTCTTCTTTTCAATCCATTTTCTCGCATTAACAAATGCCTCCATCCATGGTGTAATTTCGTCATTCGCTTTGCGATCCTCCGGATAATATGCCCATTGCCAAGGGAATATCGCTCTTTCTAAGTGAGGCATCATCGCCAAATGACGTCCATCTTTTGAACATACACCGGCAACATTATACATAGAGCCATTTGGATTTGCCGGATATGCATCATACTCATACTTCGCAATTACATTGTAAGCATCTTCAGCATACGGAAAATCAAATTTTCCTTCTCCATGTGCGACCCAAATTCCCAACTTACTTCCCGATAATGATCCAAACATAACCGAATTATTTTCAGGAATTTGTAAGCCTACAAACGAAGATTCAAACTTATGAGAATTATTGTGTAACATCTTATGTTTTAACTCATGTTCAGGATACAATAACTCCAATTCTGCCATTAATTGACATCCGTTACAAATACCTAAACTCAGCGTATCTTCACGCGCATAGAATTTTGCCAATGTCTCCTTCGCTTTTTCACTATAACGGAAACCTCCTGCCCAACCTTTTGCAGATCCCAACACGTCGGAATTCGAGAATCCACCACAGAAAACAATTATATTAACATCTTCTAATGTTTCTCTACCTGTTGTCAAATCTGTCATGTGAACATCTTTTACATCAAAGCCTGCCAACCACAATGAATAGGCCATCTCTCTCTCGCCGTTTGTTCCTTTCTCACGAATAATTGCCGCTTTTATTCCAGATGCATTTCTTCGATCTGCCGACAAATCAAACTGCGACAATTTACCTTTGAAACTATCGTTGAATTTGATTTGTAAAGGTTGATTTTTGTAGTTCTCAAAACGCTCTTTTGCGCATTTTTCACCACTTTGTTTACGATCCAATAAATATGAAGACTTAAACCAAAGGTCTCTCATTTTATCTATATCCAAAGTGATTTCTTTTCCTCCTTTCGCAATTGACAACTCTCTTCCGTCAACAACAGTAGCAATTTGCGCAAAACCAACTCCTGCATCTTGCAACAATTTTTCCACCGCATTTTTATCCTCAACCTGAATCAACACTCCAGGATTTTCACTAAATAATATTTTCACCCAACTATCTTCTGCAATGGCATTTAAATCCACTTTCAACCCACCATTTACTTTTGGGAAGCACATCTCTAACAAAGCTGTCAACATACCTCCTGCAGAGATGTCATGTCCTGCCAATACCAACCCCGATTTTATCAACTCTTGAACAGCTTCAAAAGCATCTACAAAATAGGATGGATCTGCAACAGTTGGAACTTCATCTCCCAAACGATTAAGAGACAATGCCAACGCAGAACCGCCTAATTTCAATGTATCAAAAGAGAAATCAATATGGTAAATGTAACTTCCCTTTTTATTTTGTAATGCAGGAGATACAATCTTCTTAATATCTTCAACTTCTGCACCGGCAGAGATGATAACTGTACCCGGAGAATAAACCTTATCATCTCCATATTTTTGAGTCATAGACAATGAATCCTTTCCTGTTGGAATATTTACTCCCAACTCACAAGCAAAATCGCTACATGCCTCTACCGCTTTATATAGACGAGCATCTTCTCCCGGATTCTTACATGGCCACATCCAGTTAGCACTCAATGAAACACTCTCTAATCCATCCTTCAACGGAGCCCATACAATATTTGTCAATGCCTCAGCAATTGAAATCACTGACCCTGCAGCAGGATCCACCAAAGCAACAGCAGGAGCGTGACCAATAGATGTTGCAATACCACTCTTTCCTCTATAATCCAATGCAACAGCTCCTAAATCATTGACCGGTAATTGAATTTCACCTGCACATTGTTGACGAGCCACTTTTCCTGTTACCGAACGGTCAACCTTGTTCGTTAACCAATCTTTACATGCAACAGCCTCCATCTGCAACACATTCTCGATATAGCCTTCCACCTTAGAATCATCCGCTTCTACAGATGCAAATTTTTCTTCAATGGTTGAATCTGTAATTACAGTACGAGGTGGCTTACCAATCATATAATCTAATCTTAAATTGATTGGTTTATCTCCATTTTTACGTTCAAAAACAAATTGCATGTCATCTGTTGTTTCTCCAACTACATACATTGGTGCACGCTCACGATCTGCAATACGTTTTATCAATTCAATATCTTTTTCTTCTACCAATAGACCCATACGTTCTTGACTCTCATTTCCAATAATTTCTTTATCAGAAAGAGTTGGGTCTCCTATTGGAAGATTATCCATATCAATTTTTCCTCCGGTAGCTTCTACCAACTCAGACAAACAATTTAAATGTCCACCTGCACCATGGTCATGTATTGATACGATTGGATTACTATCTGATTCTGCTAAGGTTCTAATCACATTAGAAACACGTTTTTGCATTTCCGGATTAGCACGTTGAACGGCATTTAACTCAATGGCATTATCGTACAAACCGGTATCCACAGAAGACACTGCTCCTCCTCCCATACCAATACGATAATTATCACCACCCATCACAATAACCTTTTCTCCCGGTTTTGGTTCTCCTTTCAAGCTATCTCCTTTCTTTGCAAAACCAACGCCTCCAGCCAACATAATCACCTTATCGAAAGCAAATTTCTTATAGTTCTCTGCATGTTCGAATGTCAAAACAGAACCACAAATCAATGGTTGACCGAATTTATTTCCGAAATCACTTGCCCCGTTTGAAGCTTTTATCAGAATCTGTTCTGGGGTTTGATACAACCATTTACGCTCCGGCATTGCATTTTCCCATGCCCTTGCGCCTTCTGTTCTTGGATAGGACGTCATATAAACAGCCGTTCCTGCGATAGGCAAACTAGCCTTCCCCCCTCCAAGACGGTCTCGAATCTCACCTCCGGTTCCGGTTGCAGCTCCATTAAATGGTTCGACAGTTGTTGGAAAGTTGTGTGTCTCTGCCTTCAAAGAAATAACTGATTTCATCTTCTTTACTTCAAAGAAATCAGGTTTGTCTCCACTTGCCGGCGCAAATTGTTCAATTTCCGGACCATCATTGAATGCAACATTATCTTTGTAAGCCGAAACAATCTTATTAGGATTGGTTTCAGATGTTCTTTTAATAAGTTTGAATAAAGAACTCTCCTTTTCTTCTCCATCAATAATAAACAATCCGTTAAAAATCTTATGACGACAATGTTCAGAGTTTACTTGTGAAAATCCAAAAACCTCACTATCAGTTAGTTTCCTTCCGATCTTTTGACTAACTTCATTCAGATAGTCCATCTCTTGTGCACTCAATGCCAATCCTTCTTTCTCATTGTAGGCTGCCAAATCATCAATATAAACAATCGGGTCCGGCTGTTTATCTATTGTAAAGATTGACTGATCCAACCCTTCATAGATACGTTGTAACATAGGGTCATGCTCGGCCTCTTTAGAATTTACGTGAAAATACTCTTCGATACGAGTAATTCCTTCGAGTGCCATATTCTGAGTAATTTCCACTGCATTGGTACTCCATGGCGTAATCATCTCTCGACGAGGACCTACAAACCAACCTTTAATCTCCTCCTCTGCTGTATATTCTGCTCCGCTGAAGAGCCAAGTCAACTTCTCAATTTCCTCCGAAGTGAACGACTTCTCCACTTCAACTGCCAAATAACCGGCATCTGCTTTCTTGAAAAATGAAATCATTGCTTTTGCTATTTTATTTAATTAATAACTCTTTTGCTGTTAACATTGCAGCCTCTGTCGGATTCAATCCACTCAACATTTGCGCAATTTCTATTTCTCGTTCTTTGTCTGACAATGATTTAATGTGAGATAATGTACTCAACTCACCATCCTCTTTGTACACCTTATAATGGGAATCCCCTTTTGCTGCAATCTGAGGAAGATGAGTAATACTGATAACTTGCATAAACTCTCCCATCTGTTTCATCAAAATCGCCATTCGTGTAGCGACCTCTCCGGATACTCCGGTGTCTATCTCATCCAACAACATTGTTGGCAAATTCTCATTTCGTGATAATATACATTTCAATGCCAACATCACTCTTGACATCTCTCCGCCTGATGCTATCTGATGCAAAGCTCTCTCCGGCACATTTTTATTAGCCGAAAATAAAAATATAACCTCATCCCTTCCCGTTGACAAATATTTTTCTGATGGAGTTAACTGAACCATAAATCGGGCATTCACAATACCCAAATCAACCAATATCTTATTCATCTCGCACTCCAACGGCTCCACTGCTTTCCTCCTCTTATCTGATATTTTCTTTGCCCAATTCTCCATCTCCAACAACACCTTCTCAATCTCTTTCTCACATGTAGCGATCATCTCTGAGCAATTCTCTATCTGCTCCAATTGTTGCTCAAAATTTTGTTGCAACTCTATCAACTCAGACACTGTAGAGAGGTGATGTTTCTTTTCCATTGCATATACTCTGTCCAAAGTCTTCTCTACAACTTCCAAACGATTAGGATTCACCTCCACTGATTCAATTTTCTGCTCCAAATCTCTTGATACATCCTTCAAATCAATCAATACAGAGGATAACCGATCTGTCCATCCCGTTACTATTGGATAAAGAGACTCTACGTTTGTCAAGGATTGCGTTGCCAATTTAAGCAATGATAAAACACTCTCTTCTTTCCCATTTAAGATCCAAGCAGATTCTTCAATTGCCGACTTAATTTCTGTAGCATGTGTCAAATAACTCAACTCATCCTCTAACGCAACCTGATCTATATCTTTTAGAGAAAGTTCTTTGAATTGAGATAATTGATACTCTAAATAATCTTTGTCCGATTCTGCAAGTGCAGACTTTTCCTTTAAAATACTTAAATCTTTCTCTAACTGCAAATAACTTGCATAAAGTTCTGCATACCTATTACGCTCAGAGAAATTATCTGCAACAGCATCCACCACTTGCATTTGAAAACTATTTTCTGCCAATAAGAGATTTGCATGCTGGGAATGAATATCTATCAATCGCTCGGCCAACTCCTTCAAAATCGTTAAAGCAACCGGAGAATCGTTTACAAATGCTCTGGACTTCCCTGATGGCAACACCTCTCTACGAACAACAGTTTCTTCCTCAAAATCCAATTCATTTACTTCAAAAAATGAGTTTAAATCATATCCTCTGATATCAAATATAGCTTCAACAACACATTTTTTTGAATCGTCCTTTAACGTCTTAACATCTGCACGTTGGCCCAAAATCAAACCTAAAGCTCCCAACAAAATAGATTTTCCGGAACCGGTTTCTCCGGTTATGACAGAAAAACCACCATTGAAAAAAATCTCACTCTTTTCAATCAATGCATAATTTTCTACTGTCAAACTCTTCAACATACCTTTATCTATTTAATTCAACAACTCTTGAAATTTTGTTGATTGAGTAGGTAAAATACTCGATAAAATATCGTAAACCTCTTTCTTCTCTTTTGACGTTGTAGGCTTAAACATATCAAGTAACTCATTAATCTTTCCCTCTACAAATAGCTGTAATCCTATGGAATAAGGAAATGATCTGTTCATTTCACTCAAATAGGGTAATAGTCCGAAAATCACATTACGTCCCTTTTCAACACTAGTTACCATTTCATCCAACCCAAAGCGATGATACTCATAATTAACGTCTCTCAACCTCTTTAACCGTTCATCCAAATAATTACTGATCAATGCATAACGATTTCTATCACTATCAAATGCTTTCCAACCAACATCATCGGAAGATTGAGCTAAAGCAGCTATCAACTCTGCTTTTTCAAAATACTTCGAACCTCCATACCTACTGAAAGAATCAAAATGAAGCCCTAAAATAATATTGACATAAAATGCCATTGTAGAAAGCAGATTTGATTCATACAAATTCTCGTCAAATTCAAATCTTTGAAATTGTGTATATGTGAAATTAAAACTTTTATCCAAGAAATTAAACAATGTGGTTGTATAGCCGGAATTAAACACGGGTCTGCTTGCCTGAACTTGCAGTTGACCGGTATAAGATTCGCCTGCAACATTATCAATTGTAATCACAAAATTACACTCAATTCGCTCTTCTTCTGTAAAGGTGGCATCAGTCCATTTTCTTGAGTTAATAAAATCAGTAAGACTATTACTCAATTCATCATAAATATCCTTGTTAGTACCCTCGATTTGATCACTATTGACACGCACATAGGCTTTCACCTCTTGTGAATAAGCAAGGGGAAACATTGCACAAGAAAACAATAAAAATAATATCGACCTTATCCAATTCATATCCTTTCATTAAAATAGTTGCGTAGCATAATCCAAAATGTCTCGAGCTACCTCCGTTTTTGGTTTTAAATCAAATGAAGTTGTTTCGCCAACCTTGTTAATTATTGTAATTTTATTTGTATCGAACTGGAATCCTGCATTTTTATCTCTAAGAGAATTCAATACTATAAAATCAAAATTTTTCCTTTTGCATTTATCAGTAGCATTACCCATCTCATTATCTGTTTCCAATGCAAAACCGATAAGCAGTTGTCCCTCTTTTTTCATGGAACCCAAGTGTGCGGCAATATCCTTTGTTGGCAACAAATTCAACTGCATTGCTCCCGTTTTTTCTCTTTTAATTTTACTCTCAGACTTTATTTCGGGAGTATAATCTGCCACAGCCGCACTTAAGATCGCCATATCCACATTTGGGAAATCTGCCACTGATGCCTCAAACATTTCTTGAGCAGATTCTACTGATACCTTTCTTATATTTGGATGCTTTGGCTCTAGCCTAACCGGACCCGAAACCAGTATCACCTCTGCTCCTCTCTTCGCACACTCTTCCGCTATAGCATATCCCATCTTCCCTGAAGAATAATTTCCTATAAAACGTACCGGATCTATTTTTTCGTATGTTGGTCCGGCAGTAATCAACACCCTCTTCCCTTTTAATGTCTCATTCCAAGAGAAAAACTCTTCCATCGAATTGACAATTTGTTCCGGCTCGGCCATTCGTCCTTTCCCAGACAATCCACTCGCCAAAAAACCCTCTTCTGCATCAATAACATGTACTCCTCTACTTTTTAAGAGCGACAAGTTTTTTTGGGTAGCGTCATGCGCATACATATCCAAATCCATCGAAGGTGCAACAAACACCGGACATTTCGCAGACAAATATGTCGTTAATAATAAATTATCCGCAATTCCGTTCGCCATCTTTCCCAAAGTATTCGCAGTAGCAGGTGCAATCAAATAGGCATCCGCCCACAATCCAAGCGAAACATGACTATTCCATGCTCCATTTTCAGGATCAAAAAAATCTACTGAAATTGGATTCTGAGAAAGTGTAGCCATCGTTAAGGGCGTGATGAACTGTTTTGCCATAGGTGTCATTACTACTCTCACTTCTGCACCTCTTCGTTTCATTTCACGAACAACGGTAGCCACTTTATAAGCTGCTATCCCACCTGTAATACCTACTATGATTCTTTTACCTTTCATACCTCATCCTCTTTTTTCTCTGCGGGTAAAACTGATGCTTCAGTTACCAATTGCTCTTTCATTTGCAAATAGTAACAAAAGGCAACCAAAGCTAAACATGATAAGAATCCCCCTAAAAATCCTCCAATAACAATAGCTTTTGCTTTCCGCATCTTGTCATTAGGTAAAGGAAAAACAGGATGATCGATAACTTGAATTAGAGGTGTTTCTCTCGCCAAATCAAGTTTCAAAACCTCTATATTCTTTATCATTTCTGCATAAGATGTAGCCAATATTTGAATATCAGTATCCAATTTTCTCAATTGAACACCCACACTTTGTCTAACTGCATTCATATTCCCATCCGCATAATAAGCTCTACTACTCAATGCTTTGTCTAATTCTTTACGAACAGAATCTGCCTGAATTTGAAATGAAGAAATATTTAGACGGGACAACTCGGTTTTTGTATTTACATAAAAAGAGGAAACTTGAGCCAAATGAGATGCCGCGAAAGCTTTTGCAAAATCTTCATCTGAATAGGTAAAAGCATATTCTACATACGACAATTTTTTATCCCTTTTCTCCACAGACACATTGGCTTGCAGTAATGCTCCTGCCTTCGCCAACAATATACTATCTTGAACACGTGTGAAGGTTGAGCGTTGTTGACCATAGGGAAATTCTACATCACAAATAGATACTTTACCTTCTTCTGTCTCTTCGTCTAAATCCTCTCTCTCCATACATTTTACTCGCACACTATCACAAATCAAAGCATACTCCATAAACGTTATTGTATCTCCATTATAAACAGTTGGGGAAAGCAATGTATTCTCAACCAAAGAGCGTGATTTAAACAACTCTAAAATATTATCTCCGCTAAATGCTCCCATAGAGTTAGAACCAAGTCCTAACAACGCAGAAATAGAACCCATTTGAGAAGCTGAAGAAGAGGATCCTCCAATCGTAAACACATATCTGGCTTCATATTTCGTTGTTCTTACACAAGCATAAATTAAACCAAAAACACCTCCTAATAAACCAACAACAACAACTATCCACCAATACTTCAGAAGGAAATCCCAATATACCTTCACAATTTTCAATAGATCATTCAACGAAAAAGACTCCTCTTTCGTCTCACCCAACAACGACTTATATAGTTCTTCTAATTCTGCCATATCTTAATTATTTATTAACAACTGAAATTGCCGTCACAATCACTGATGCCATTGAGACTATAGAACCAAACAAAGAGACAAAAAACGATGCATTCTCTTTTGCATTATCAGATTTTGCAGGTTTTTCCGGCACAAAAATATGAGCTCCGGGTTCCACATCCGGATAATTCTTGAACCATAAGAAATGTCTGGTTGATTTTACTGCGCCGTTAGAATATGCAACATAAACTTTTCGTTTACTTGCTCTATCACCAAATCCTCCTGCTCCTCTGATATATTTTCTCAAAGAAGATCCGGAATAAACCTCTTTGCCAGGAACTTGAACTTCGCCACCAATTGTCACTGTCTGCATCTCTTTCGGAACAAAGATAATATCACCATCTTCAATATTCAAATCCACATCACACCCCGGTCTGTCAATGATTCGTTCCAATTTTATTCCAACCAAGTCTCTACGAGAACTTAACTCTTCTTTCAATTCCGAATCATTAACAGCATCAGTCTGATTCAACAACATCTCCAATATCTTTTTGTCTCTCTGCTTCTCCGCTTCGGTTCTGTTAGATGTTCTGATCAAAAAAGCACCTTTTGGATAAGCATATTCTGTTATCCCTCCACATCTTGCCATTGCATCTGAAATCTTCTCAGTCTTGCGTGTAATAGCATAATGCCCGGGCATTCTTACCTCGCCAATAATTTGAATAGTACCCAATCTTTCTAATCCCACTTTTGTACGAATCGTGATTTGGTCTCTCGGCTCAATCTTGAAATCACCGCCGGGACCGGACAAATCTTTTTCCATAGACATAACAAAAACTTCTGTTTTCACATCATCGTATGCCAATTTCTCCTCGTCCCAAATTTGTCTTACCACCTCGATTTTTGTAGGGTCTGCTTCATCCTTAAACCCTTTCGCCATAAAAACCACATCTTTCAATGTCATATTCTCATAATATGGGAATGAACCCGGCTCAAAAACTTGACCATAAATCGATATTCTTTTCTCTGAATTAAATTCGTCCTTCCCTCCAATCGTTACAATATCCTCTTTTTGCAACTCAATATTGAAATTTCCATCCATTAAATCTTTTACACTGAATGATATAATTTCCGGTGTCAAATCTTCTTGTAATCGGACCAAAGAGGCTTGTTCCATAAATGCATCTTCTGTCAAACCATTTGCCTTTGTTATCAAATCGCGCAAAGACATACCCTTCTCCAGCGCATAAACTCCGGGACGAAATACACTTCCAACAATCTGAACCCTATTGGTATATTTCTCTAATATTTCTCCCACTTGATAAACATCTCCGGATGCAGGTGTAAACATCCCAAACATCTCAGAAGGAACATCTGCTACACTCTTTTCACCTCCCATATTACGAGAAACAGAAATCCTCTCCGTATATGCAGCATCAATAAAACCTCCTGAATAATTTAACAAGTCTTGCAAAGTCTCCCCTTGCTTTAACTCATAAATACCATCACGTTTTACCGCTCCATTAATTGTAATCCTACTTTGATAAGGGGGAACTTGAATAACATCTTGATCTTGCAGTGTTACATCACTAGGCATGACTCCTTTCATCAAAAATTCATACAAATCAACCTCTGCAATTTGTTTTCCATCTCGAACAAGACGAATGCAACGCATTGAACCATTATTTGAAGGTCCTCCACATGCATTTAGTGCGTTAAAAACCGATGAAACAGATGTTAATGTATAACTTCCCGGATTTACAACCTCTCCCAATATATATACCTTTATTGATCTGATTTTATTGACTGATACAGATACAGAAGTTCTACCGGAAGCAATTGTGCTATATACAGATGTCAACTTTTTCTTCAACAAATTTTCTGCTCGCTCGATTGTTAATCCATTTACTTGAATCAATCCCACACCGGGTATTCTTACAGCTCCATCTTTAGAAACTGTCAAATCATACGTCGCTTCACTCATTCCATAGACATCCACATGCAAAACATCAGAAGGACCTATTTTGTAGTTTTTGGGAGTCGCAATATTCTGACCTGGCTCAAAAGACAACTTTGAATTGCTAAATAATGATGCCCCAAAAATTCTACTATCAACCTTATTGTGAGAAACAGCATTATTTATCTTTTCAACTTCTTTCATATCAGAAACTCCTTCGGAAACCTCTGAAATTGTCACTTGATTTACCTGCGACTCTAACCTATTGATTCTTTGCTTTAATTTCTCAAATTCGGATGAAGGCATGTTCTTAGCTTTCGCCATCTGTTCTACATCTGATAATGTATAACCGGCGTCCGTGTATTTTTTTACGAAGTCCGAAATTTGTGCATCAGATAAGTAATCTACCTTGACAGTATGCAAATTTTGCATAGAAATTTGAGCTGACAATCCTACACTAAAAAAGAAAAGCATTAGGAATATAAAAATTCTCCTCACCATATATTTGAAATTCATTTTTTACATAATAATCTGCAAAATTAATTTTTTTCATTGGATTTGCCAAATTAAGATGCGGTTTTAAAAGTTCTAGAATGGGTTAAATTTACTGAAATTGATTTATTTAGTAGTAAAACACTTATAAGAATACCTCAAAGTTACATCTCATTATTTTACCTATCAACTTGAGATCGACTAAAAAAATAGATCGAAAAGCAGGTAAAACAGAGCTAATTCATGTTATTTGAATCAGATTTGATGGGAATTTTTGAAAAGTGTGAAATTTCTGCTACCTTTGCAGTCAATTTCAAAACTTAAGAGGCTGTTTAAATTATTGCGATTACACAACTTCGAACGTTTTGTTTCGGCATATTGAAATTATTTTTGCTCTATTTCATTTATCTATTGGGTAATGATTCATCACTAACTTCAAAAGAGTTTTCAATTGTGCATAAAATAAAAATTTAAAACGATTTCTAAAATTGGAAAATTATATAGAAAATGTTTGATTATATCAAAGGTGATATTACAGATTTGAAGCCAACGGCTGTTGTGATTGAAACGGGACAAATCGGTTTTTTACTAAATGTTTCCCTTAATACATACGCTAAAATTGAAGGGCAAGCGAATGCAAAGCTATATATTCATGAGGTGATACGTGAAGATTCTTTCACTCTGTATGGGTTTGCTGAAAAAGAGGAACGAGATGCTTTCTTATTGTTAATCTCCGTATCCGGTGTTGGTGCCAATACGGCAAGAACAATTCTATCATCTTTCTCCGTTGAAGAGTTATGCGCTTTTATCAGTTCCGGGAATGTAAATCAATTAAAAGGTATAAAAGGAATCGGTCTAAAAACAGCACAAAGGATTATCGTTGATTTAAAAGACAAAATGGAAGGAATTTCTTCTTGCGATTTAACATTAACCGAAAACAAAGATAGAGAAGAAGCCTTAGCTGCTCTTACAGTTTTAGGATTTCTTCCAAGCAATTCTACGAAAGTTGTAGATGCAATTCTGAAAGATTCTCCAACTCTTCCGTTAGAAAAATTAATTAAAGAGGCACTAAAACGATTAAGATAACGTTCTTAATATCTACAAAGGATAAAAAAATTGAAAGAATTAGTTAAATACATAATCGGCATTACTCTAGTAATCAGTGGAATATTAGCCTTTTCTGCATATGCTCAAAAGGTTGCTACTGATTATATAGTATCACCAACTGAAAAGGAAGAAAAGGAGAAAAAAGATTCTGCCGATCTTCATTTCCCCATCAAAAAAGAGATAGTAACTTACGATGATTTTAAGGGGAAAAGTGCAGCTGATTTAGAAGATCCTTCTAACGTCACCAAAGACGTTATCTACGACCCGAACTCAGGATATTACATCTATCGCACGAAAATAGGTGATATGGATATCGTAACTCCTTTTGTTTTAAGCGAAGATGAGTATAGAGCACACTCCTTGCAAGAGTCTATGAACTCTTATTGGGCAGAAAAAGCAAAAAGTAATACCGATGGAGGAAATAAGTTTTCTTTAAGTGAATTGAAAATCGGGTTAGGAAAAACCGGTGACAAAATTTTTGGTCCCGGTGGTATTCAACTGAAAACTCAGGGTTCTGTTGACCTTGATTTTGGATTCACCATTTCTAAAAGGGAAAATCCTACTATCTCCGAAAATAATCGTGTAAATACTATTTTTGACTTCGATACAAAAATTCAACTCTCGGCCAATGGATCTGTGGGTGACAAAATTAATTTCAACCTTAATTACAATACAGAAGCAACTTTTAATGCCGACCAAAGTTTGGTTAATTTGGGCTACAAAGGTGATGAGGATGATATCATCCAACGAATTGAAGCGGGTAATGTTAGTTTGCCACTTTCATCTTCACTGATTTCCGGTAGTACTGACCTATTCGGATTCCGTACCGACTTACAGTTTGGGAAATTGAAGGTCTCTGCTATAATTTCACAACAAGAATCCGAAAGAAAAACTATATCGACAGAAGGAGCGCAAACAACGGAATTTGAATTAATTCCAACAGAATACGAGGATAACAGACACTTCTTCTTGTCAACTTACTTCTATGATCATTATGACGAATGGGCAAAGAATGCTCCTAATCCTCAATCCGGAATCGTTATCAATAAAGTGGAAATCTGGACAACTAATTCCACTAGCTCTTCTTCCAATTATACAACAAGAAACATTGTCGCGCTGACTGATTTAGGTGAAACTTATGATGAAAAGGGATTGTCTGAAGAGTTGCCTCAAAATGAAAAAGGAACATATGGCAACATCAAAAACAATCGCAATTTAAGGGATATTCAAACGGTCTCTTATGAGTTGAGTACTCTTAAGAAAGAAAACGGTGATACAATGATCGCAACAAAAGATTATGAAATATTAAATAACGCAAAATTATTGAATCAATCTGAGTATATCTTAAACAAAGAGTTAGGGTATATTTCGTTAAAAAGTTCTGTTAATCCTGAAAATATTGTCGCTGTTGCTTATGAGTATACAAAAGGTGGGAAAATTTATCGTGTGGGTGAATTAACTACATCATTAACCGATACGTCCAAAACTTCTACCCAAAACATATTCGTTAAATTGGTTAAGAGTTCTATTCCTGATCCTTCTAATAAACGGTTGTGGAACTTGACCATGAAAAATATTTATTCCTTGGGTGCATACAATATTCCTCCTGAAAATTTTGAGGTGGAAATTAAATATTATTTCCAAAGTGATTCTGTTACTTCTTATTTAACTTATATCCCGGCTCTCAGCAACAAGAATTTGTTACACGTCTTGAACATGGATAGGTTAAATAAACGTCAAAAGGCTATGCCGGATGGCTACTTTGACTATATCGAAGGCTATACTGTTCACTCCTCAACAGGACGTATTATCTTCCTTTCTACGCGTCCGTTCGACACCGGAATAAAGAGGGGCTACGGAAATATTCCAAATGTTGAGAAATATACCTTCCCGGAGTTATATGACACAACATTAACCATTGCAGAACAATGCACAGAAAAGAATAAGTTTATCATCACAGGAGAGTATAGTTCTACATCCGGTTCTGAAATACGATTGGGTGTAACAAACATCGCAAGAGGTTCTGTTCGCGTTACAGCCGGAGGTCGTACATTGACAGAGGGAACCGGTTATACCGTAGATTATAACTTGGGTATCGTCAAAATTTTGGATGAAACTGCTTTAGCTTCTAATTCGCCTATAGATGTTTCGGTTGAAAGTCAATCGTTCTTTAATACGCAAAGAAAATCTCTATTGGGTACAAATTTGGAGTATGCTTTTTCTGATAAGTTTACTCTTGGTGGTACAGTTCTTCACCTCTCTGAAAAACCTTTGACTCAAAAGGTGAACATGGGAAATGAACCTATCTCCAATACTATATGGGGCATGAATGGAACATTTAAATCGGATTGGCAATGGCTTACTTCTGTCATTGATAAAATACCACTTATCAATGCAACTGCACCATCTTCGATTGCTTTGTCAGGTGAATTTGCTCAATTGTTACCGGGTCATAATAAAGCTGTTAACCAAGATGATTATGGGACTTCGTACATTGACGACTTCGAGGGTACCGAGTCTTCTATCAACATCAAAAATCCTACTGCATGGGCATTGGCAAGTACTCCGAAAATTAGTGGTGGGACGTTGTCTCCCTTTATTATGGAAAGTGATACTTTTTGGGGAAAAGTTTTGGGAGATGAACATAATACAGATCTGCTAAATATAGGATACAACCTCAATCGTGCGCATATCGCATGGTACTATATCGACCAAATCTTCACCAACGGGAATGCCAATACTCCAAAGCATATCAAAAATGATAAGGAGATGCTCTCTCACCACTACATAAGACCGGTTATCGAACAAGAGATTTATCAAGATAAAGACCCTATTTTTGGAGAATCTTCTACACTCCAGACATTACATCTGCACTATTATCCAAGAGAGAGAGGTGCCTACAACTTGAATGTTGATATTGATGAAAATGGTTATTTAAATGCCCCTGAGAGTAACTGGGCAGGTATTATGAGGAAGTTGGATAATACCAATTTTGAAACTTCCAATATCGAATATTTGGAGTTTTGGTTGATGGATCCGTTCATATATGAAGGTATTGATACGAGTATGAATGCTTCTTCCGGTCAATTGGTATTCAATTTGGGAAGTGTATCTGAAGATGTTCTAAAAGATGGTAGAAAAGCTTTTGAAAATGGCTTGCCAACATCTAACAATAATGCTGTTAATGATACCACAATTTGGGGACGTGTTCCTCGCTTGACATCCATTACTAACTCTTTTGATAACTCTAATCTATATCAACAAGATTTAGGATTAGACGGCATCTCAAACGATGATGAATATAACTTCTATACGTACAGCAAATATTACGAAGAAATAAACAGCAAAGCTACCGGTACTGCAAAATTGAGGTGGGCAGAAGAGGCATTCTCTCCATTATCTGACCCTGCCGGAGATAATTTCCACTACTTCAGAGGAGATGACTATGATGAACAAGAACTGGATATCTTTAATCGCTACAAGTATTACAATGGTGTTGAAGGAAACTCTACCGCAACTTCCGATAATTTTACTTCTACAGCAACAACTTCTCCTGATTCTGAAGATTTAAATGGAGATAATACTCTGAACGAAACAGAACAATATTATGAATATATTGTAGAAATTGCCAAAGATAAGTTTGATGAAGCAGAGTGGGAAAATAACTTCATTACAAACATGGTAGAATCAACCGTTGAACTTAAAAACGGAAATACCGAAAATGTTAAGTGGTATCAATTCAGAATTCCAATCAACACAAATAGAAAACGTGCTGAAGGTGGCATTAGCGACTTCCGCTCTATCCGATTTATCCGTATGTATATGACAGGATTTAAAAAGGAAGAACATTTACGTTTTGGAGAATTGCAATTCGTGCGCACGGATTGGAGAGTTTATGAAAAGAATGAAAATTTGGTTGATAATAGTATCGCAGATAAACTTCAAAAAACAGGAAGAATTGACATCTCATCTGTTTGTATCGAAAATGACTCGCGTAAAAAACCTGTTGGTTACCAATTG
>JAEIGA010006469.1_pt1 | contig 17837 bp, 16 predicted proteins | sample 9270691 | NCBI WGS metagenome assembly JAEIGA01 (sample SAMN17057246, study PRJNA624740) | gut metagenome | biome: biome; isolation source: fecal sample | host: Bos grunniens | place: China: Xizang | collected 2019 | reverse complement strand
CGGCCTTCCCCGTCAAAAACACCGATCTCCCCGTGGCCATCACATACCTCTCAGCCATCTCAAAAATCTCGTCCTTCTCCATGTCCTTCCAAATTTCAAGTCCCCGCAAATGTATGAAACATTTTGCGCCAATGCAAGAACCCCACTGGACAAAAAAAGAGAAAGCCATGCTGACTTTCTCTTTCTGGTGTGCCCAGTGGGATTCGAACCCACGACATTCAGAACCACAATCTGACGCTCTAACCAACTGAACTATGGGCACCATGTTGGTTTTTGGGATTGCAAAGATACATATAAAATTTAAATATGCAATATCTGCTATGTATCTTTTTGTTAAAATCTCAATACTTGTCTTTAGAACTGATGTTCATATCCAATTCTTTCGACAGCAAGAGATATTGTGTTTCTCTTGGTTTCTGAGCTAAGGATCCCTTCTTTTTCGACATTTGAAGTCCAATTCAGGATGACCTCAATCTGTGTTTCATCCTTCTTGCACAGTTGTGCTATAGGAAAGCTGACATAGGTGCTTGATGTAATAAAATCTGAGTCTTGGGATGTTATGACTTCTCCGAACGCATTGTGTTTGAAAGTGAACTCATAGATTCCAGATTCAGCATTTTCATCATTTCTTACCAGATTGATCAGGTGAGCCTGTTTGCTGCCCTCTTTGACCGGTATGTAAATGAGCATGTTCAGATATCCTCCTGAATACCAGACTTCTCCTATGTTTATTGGGTTTTCAGCAAGCATTTCTGCGTCGCTTACCGTAGTCGAATCAACAGGTTCTTTTGTGAATATGGCATTGATGCCTGTGAGATTTATGTCATACCCTCCATCTTCATTCCTTCCCAGGACATCACAAGAAATCATAGCTCTTTTGAGAGTGTCTGAAAATTGATTGCAGCTGAGTTCGGTGATATTATATCTTAAGCCCTGGTCGCTAATGAATCCTCCGTCAACAAAGTTGCCCAAGGTTACATTATTATATTGTAGCGTGTTGTCCATGGCGCAGGAACAGAGGCATATTGTCGAGATAACAGCAATTATATATTTGGTCAATGACATATCAAAAGTATTTACAACTGCTGATAGATGCAGAAGTAAACACTTTCGTTGCATTGATATATATAATTATATGGTTTGTGAAGTTGACTTCTTGCGGGTCGGACGTCCCATTAGCTGAATGTCAATGCTCTCGATCTTGTAGCCCTTGAATCTCTTGCGGCACAACTGCGATTCAATCATCTGAATCAGTTCGTCATCAATCACATCCTTGAAAGTGTGATTTTCCTGGTCATACAGATGCATGTGCTTGAATGTATTTACGTCGAAATACATTTTGTTGTTGGTGCTGAGGCGATAGTCGTACACTCCAAGCATTGCCAGATTTGTGAGTATGTTGTACACGGATGCAACCGTAACCTTTGTCTCACCTTTTTTAGCTATCATCTCTGTGACCATATCTGCCGAGGCATGCCCAAGCGTAAGCATGGCTTCATGTACTGCGAGCCTTTGAGGCGTAGCTTTCAGTGAATGTTTTTTCAACAGCAGCTTGAAATCCTCAAGATTCTGATATTTGTTTGTATTCATAATGTCATGTTTGACGGCAAAGATAGATAATAGAGTCTTCAAATCCAAATTAAATTTGAAAACTTCTAAATTGGATACATCTCGGGCTGCTGTGTTCCAGCTTATTTATGTGTGAATTTCGATGAAAAATGGTACTTTTGCAGACAATTTGTAGGAAATGCACGCATGAAAATGAAATTTGATTGTCCGGATGCTTACGCTCTTGTGACTGGAGCGGCTTCCGGTATGGGACGTATATACGCTCTCAGATTGGCACAGAGGGGATATGGTCTTGTATTGGTGGATATTAACCGGGATGGTCTTGATCAGACCCGTATGAATGTGCAGGCGGAATGCCCGGGTACAGATGTCCTGCTTGTACAACAGGACCTGTCCGTCAGGGAGGCTGCAGATAAGATATATAAGGCGACAGAATCAGCCGGCTGCAATATTGAGGTTCTTGTCAATAATGCGGGTGTGATGTATTGCCAAGGAATTGCGGAGACTTCAGAGAGGATGTTGGATCTCATCATGATGGTTCATATGTATACCCCTCTTATGCTATGTCGGAAATATGTCGGTAAGATGAAAGGGCAGGGAAGGGGATATATCCTGAATATTTCATCACTTGCAGCATGGATGATATGGCCGGGAATCGGAATGTATGGCTGTACAAAACGTTTTGTCAGAAACTATTCTCGAGAACTTAGAATCGAATGCCAGAGAAGCGGTGTCAGTGTGACGAATGCTTATTTTGGTGCAGTAGATACTCCCTTGGTTCCGCTTAAGGATAGTTGCAGGAAGCTGACCAGATGCCTGGCTGTCATGATTTCTCCGGAAAAAGCTGTAGACAGAGCACTGCGAGCGACATTCCGACGTAGGAAAGGTACTATGCCGGGATTGTTGAACAAGATCTTTCTTCCGTTTATTGTCGTTATGCCGGACTTCCTTTTAGGATGGATTTATCGGAAAGCGAAGCCTTATCTGATGAAAGTCTGAAGATTATAGTTCGTAAATTGCGGTAGAATCACTATATTTGCAGGTTGCACGAAATGTCGGACAATCCGACATTGAAAATTTATGATATGGAAAAAATAGATTGTCTTATTATCGGCGGTGGCCCGGCAGGTTATACAGCTGCGATATATGCATCACGAGCTAATATTGCACCTGTTCTTTATGAAGGATCTCAACCTGGTGGCCAGCTTACTACAACGACGGATATAGAAAATTATCCTGGGTTTGAGAATGGTATCTCCGGTCAACAGCTGGTTGATTCCATGAAGGCTCAGGCTGTCAGGCTTGGTACAGATATGAGGACCGGAACCTTGACTTCTGCTGATCTCTCGGTTCGCCCGTTCAAGATTGTGATTGATGGAACTCATGAGATTGAAGCTAAGGCTCTTATTATTGCTACCGGTGCCACTGCAAAATATCTTGGACTTCCTTCTGAAGAAAAGTACAGAGGACTTGGCGTATCAGCTTGCGCAACTTGTGACGGTTTCTTTTATCGCAAGAAGACAGTAGCTGTTGTAGGTGGTGGTGATACGGCATGTGAGGAGGCTACATACCTTGCTGGTCTTTGTAAAAAAGTTTATATGATTGTGCGTAGAGACGTCCTTAGAGCGTCTGAGGCTATGCAGGATAGAGTTAAGAATACAGAAAATATAGAGATCCTGTGGAATTGCAATACTCAGGAGGTGCTTGGCGATGAATATGGAGTCACCGGTGCAAGGCTTGTGAGGAATGACGGTGAGGTGTTCGATATTGCGATTGACGGATTTTTCCTTGCAATCGGACATCATCCGAATTCAGACCTTTTCAGAGAGTGGGTGGCAGTTGATAAGGAAGGCTATATCATCACAGATGGAAAGACTTCCAAGACTAATGTCGAAGGTGTCTTTGCAGCTGGTGATGTCCAGGATCCACTTTACAGACAGGCAATTACAGCGGCTGCGTCAGGTTGCCGCGCTGCACTTGATGCAGAGAAATTCCTTAAAATGCAGTAAGTTAAGATGAGTTTGAAAAAAATATTCCTGATTCTTGTTTCAGTTGCGGCTGTTTGCTCCTGCAAGTCTCAGTATGAACTTTTGTTGAGCAGTAATGACACTCAGGCTAAGTATGATGCTGCCTTTCAATATTTCAATGATAAGAAATATGCAAAGTCAGCTGCTCTGTTTGAGTCTTTGTCGGTGTTGACCAATGGTACTGCAAAGGATGATACAGTGAAGTATTATTGGGGTTTGAGCAACTACAAGTATAAGGATTATTATACAGCTGAGACAAATTTCGCTCAGTTTATAGAGAGCTATCCCCGAAGTCCGTTCACATCGGAGGCGCGATATCTTCGTCTGGATTGCCTGTATCGGTCGACCTTGCGCTGGGAACTTGATCAGGCTCCTACATACAAGACAATAAGTGAAGTTTCTGAGTATATCATGGACTATCCGGAAAATCCTAATATGCAGAGATGTAAGGAGATGTTGGAGGAACTGAATTGGCGTCTGGACAAGAAGGCCTATGAGGCTGCTAAGTTATATTACAAGATGGAAGACTATCTTGCCTCACGTATAGCATTCCGCAATGTTCTTAAGGATGACGCTGATAATGTCTTCAGAGAGGATATCCTATATCATATCGCCATGTCTTCATACAGATATGCTCACCTTAGTATCCCGTCAAAGCAGAAGGAAAGATATCTTGTCTTTATTGATGATTATTATAATCTGGTTGGAGAGATTCCGGATTCGCGCTACAGAAAGGAACTTGATGTAGTATACAGAAGAGCCCAAAAAGCTCTTGGCAAGGATGCTGTTGAGATGGAAGATTCTGATATGTCGGAAAAGGATTTTGCCAGGGAGAGGAAAAGAATCGAGAGGGAGAATAAAAAGTCATCAAAAAAATGAAACCATCTTTGAAATAAGCTGGTATAATTAAGTGGGACATGGTTCCGAATTGTTAAGAAAGATTAAAATACAGATAGAAATGGCAAACAAAAAGACACCTACAAACACACTCACAAGAAACCTCAATGAACTTGCAGAGCCAACAGGAAACATCTATGAGACAGTTGTGGTTCTTGCAAAGAGAGCGAATCAGATTGCAATTGCAGAAAAGAAGGAACTCACTAGAAAACTTGAAGATTTCAAGAATGATCGCGATACTATGGAAGAGGTATTTGAGAATCGTGAGCAGATCGAAATCTCAAAGTATTATGAAAGACAGCCTAAGCCAAGCCTTGTAGCTATCGAGGAATTCAAGGATGGCGAGGTTTCATATAGAATGGCTAAGCAGGACGAGTAATTTCTACGAATATGCTAAGCCGGCTTATAGTCAGGAACTATGTATTGATAGACTCTCTGGAAATTGATTTTCCCGAGGGTCTCATCATTATTACGGGTCAGACTGGAGCAGGTAAATCCATTCTTTTGGGTGCATTGTCTCTTGTGATGGGCTCCAAGGCTGATGCAACCATGGTCTCGGAAGGCGCGGACAACTGCGTGGTGGAGGCCGAATTTGAGATGGGAGAAGATGATGAACTCAGGTCTCTCATTGAAGAGAATGATGCTGAATGGGATGAGGGTCACCTTATTGTCAGAAGGGTAGTAAATCGTTCAGGTCGTTCCAGAGCCTTTATAAATGATTGTCCTGTGCCGGTACAGATCCTGCAGGATATTTCATCGCGTCTTGTTGATATCCATTCCCAGCATCAGACCCTATTGCTTTCCGACAGAAAATTCCAGATGGAAATTCTGGATTATTTTGCAGGAAATACTTCTCTGCGTGAACATTGCGCGGATTTGTGGCGTAAGCAGTCAGCCTTAAAGTCTGAAATTTCTGCTCTCGATGCAAAGATTGCAAGAGTTGCAGGGGAGAGGGATTATAATGAATCACAATTCAAGCAACTTGATGCAGCAGCATTGAGAGATGGCGAATTGGCAGAGTTGGAAGAAGAACAGCAGCAACTTGCCAACGCAGAGGAAATCAAGACTGGATTGTCTTCTGTTGAAGAACTCTTTACTGCATCTTCCGATGGTGACAGACTTTCTTTGGATTCGATGCTGAAGGAAGCCGGAAGACTCTTGACCAAGGTTGGCAGGTATGTGCCATCTGCATATGAACTTTCAGAGAGAGTCGATTCCTGCAGACGGGAACTGGATGATATCCTTTGCGATATTTCGCAGATAAATTCAAGAGTGGATATGTCTCCGGAGCGCCTTGATGAAGTTGAGTCCAGGATGTCTCTCATATATGGACTTTGTCAGAAACATGGATGCAAGAGTGTAGCAGAACTTATCATCTTGCGTGACAGCTTGTCAGAAATGCTGTTCGACTCGACTCAGCTTGAAGAGAAGCGAGAAGAGCTTCAGACAAGACTGGACACCGTTACTGATGAGCTTTCATCTGCGGCAGAAGAACTTCGAACATCACGTAAGGATGCATCCTCAAATTTTGCAGAAAGCATTCAGGCCTCTATCAGAGATCTCGAACTTCCATATGCAATCTTCGAGGTTGAACTCCTTGATGCTCCACTGTCAGCCACCGGTATCGATACTGTGCAGTTCAGATTCTCTTCAACAGGTCGCAATGCCGTGGATGTGTCAAAATGTGCTTCCGGCGGTGAGATGTCCCGCATAATGCTTGCCCTTAAGGCCATGAGAGCAAGATTCGCTAAAATGCCTACAATGGTCTTTGATGAAATTGATACAGGTGTTTCCGGCAGCGTCGCTGACAAGATGGGATCTATGATCTGCGACATGGGATCATATATGCAGGTTTTTGCCATTACCCATCTTCCACAGGTGGCGGCAAAGGGTTCAGCACATTATCTTGTCTCTAAAGAAATTGATCCTTTGTCATCAAAGGCTGTGTCAACAATTAAAAAACTCTCTGACGAGCAGAGAGTTCTGGAAATTGCGAGAATGTTGAGCGGCTCTGTACTTACTGATGCTGCTATTGCAAACGCAGAGTCTTTGTTAAGGGGATAGCTTATCTTATTTGTTCGACTGTCCAGCCCGGACCATACAAAATTCTTCTTACCCCCGTATTGATATATCCTCCGGTACCGCATTTTGAAAAATCATATGTGCTCTGCAGCATGGATTTTTCGGAATTTTCGAGGAAGTTCATCCAATCTTTTCCGTATCGGTTATAAAGATTCAAGAAATAATTTGCTATATCATATCCCTGGAATGCAAATTGAGACGGCTCGGTGTTGTATAATGCTCTATATTTCAATAGGAAATCCTTAACTTCCTGCTTGTCATAGTTTATGAAGTAGTTGAGACTGACGCGCATGGAGGTCTTGTGAAAGTGTTCGACCTCAATTGTTTCGAAACTTCTGATTTTTGAAGGGGCATAGAGTATTACCTGAAAGTTTTCCAAAAGCATCAAGTTGAGATTTCTCACTACATCATTTACGAAGGCCTCACTTTCCGATGCGATATATATTCTGTTGGCACCTTCAAGTGTCATCATCTCTTTGAGGGATTCAAGAATGTCTCGTCCTTCAAGAATACTGTATGAGAATGGTGTGTATGCAATCTTTGAGGAATCCATTACTTCCTTCATAAGATTTGCGGTTTTATTCTCCCTTGCAGTCCTTTCTGAGAACATGATCACCTTGTCATTTTCTTCGAGCTCTTCCTTTATCCAGTTTATGAGGTCCTCATACTGGGTTTTATGTGGAGTTGGAGCCTGAATCAGACTATTGTACTCAACTACCAATCTCTCGGATCTTGGGTCTAGAGGCGACACTACAGCTCCGGTCTTGTCAGATGTCTGGAACAACTTGGTCTGATCAGCGGCTGAGATAGGACCGATTATAATGTCACTGTTCTCTATGTCTTCCTTAGTGACAGGATGCGACTGATCTGCGATATCATATGCATTGACATCGATATTGATTCCCTTTGTGGCAAGGTCATGTACTGCCAGCATGACACCGCTGTAGAAGTCCATGTTGTTCCTGCTTAATTTGCCCTCCATGTTTCTCATAGGAAGCAATACCGTAGCGTGAATTGCCTCTGTCGGAAGATCTACCCACTCAAATTGCGCTTCCTCCTGTGCATCTTCTCCAGTTACAGTAATCATGGTGTCATCGCTGTGCGCCACTTCTGTTTGAACCGGATTCTCCACCCCTGCCGCAGAGTCTGGGGATTCTGTTTCTGCATCGGGGATAATCAGTTTCTGGCGATTTGTCAATTTTTTGTCAGTCAGATTATTGGCGGTCATGATATCTTCAACTCTCACCTTGTATTGTGCAGCGATCATGTCCAGATCCTCAAACCATTTTCTGATGTGTATCCTCTTTTTCTTCTCGCCATTCACTTTACCTTCCTTCTTCACGTCAGCAACCTGAACGTCTTCTTTAAGTGCTTCAGCCGATGGAATGAGAATGATGGAATTCTTCTTCAACCCTACATCTTTAAGCGTCGGATTGAAGCGATATATATCATCAATGCTTACGTTATATGCCTTGCTGATGGAATATAAAGTCTGCTTTTCCAGCACGATGTGTGAATAGCATATCTTTCCTCCCACCTTTACCTTTTCCTTCGATATGGAAACAGGTGCATTGTTGTATTCCTGAGCCTTGAGCTCAATTGAGCCAGCCAGCAGTATAAGTGCCGACAAAGCGAGTATCCTTGTTAAAGTAGAAAGCCTTATTCTCATAATCATATGTATTATAAACTCTCTATAAAATCATCTAATTTTTTTGCAAATGTGTTCCAAGAGAGTCTTTCTTTCTCTTTACGTATATTACCTATGCAGTTGTCCTTTATTTCTGACTCTGCAAAATATCTCTTGATCTCTTCTGCGATGGCTTCAGGTGTTCCGTTGCGGGAAACAATTCCGGTGCCTCTGTCACCAATGGTCTCTTTGAGTCCTCCAACATCTGTCACAATCATAGGAACCTCAAAATGATATGATACGGAACTGATTCCGCTCTGTGTCGCGCTTCTATATGGAAGGACAGCAACGTCAGCTGCAGAAAAATAATCACTTACTTCCGAATCCTTTATATATTTAAGGTCCATGAATATCCGGTCTTTGCCAGGAATTGAATCGATAATATTCCGGTATTTTTCAAAAGATCCGTATGGTTCTCCGGCAATTATCAGCTGATAACTGTCATCAAGTTCCTTGAAGGCCTCCAAAAGAATATCCAGACCTTTATATTCGCGGATAAGGCCGAAGAACAGGATGTTTTTCTTGTCTGGAATCAGTCCGAGTTTCCTTTCTGCTTCGGCTCTGTCCTTTTTCTTGCCAAAATGAGAGTATAACGGGTGCTGGATAACGGTATATTTTGCCTCTGGTTTCAGTGCGAGCAGATCCTTTGAAACGGCTTCGCATAATGTTACACTTCCTGTGCTGCCTTTTAAAAAGAATTTTGTGAGTGGGGCATCAAAGAAGTGTGGCTCGTGTGGGATTACATTGTCAAGAATCGAAATGACCTTGCAATGTTTTTTCATTCTTCGTGTTATATATCCCAGTGATGGAGCAAAGTAAGACATCCAATATCTGACGATCAGCACATCCGGCTTCCAATCTCTGATTGCCTTGTATGTCTTTATATATGAAAACGGATTGGCCGTATCCAGCAGAGTTTCACTCTCCACCGGTACGGCCTCATCGTCTGGGGTTACATACTGTGTTTTTCCAGGGAAGAGGAACTCCGGATATTGTCTGCTGAAATTGAATGCTTTGACAATATGTTCTCTGCTCAGTTCTTCGTAGAGACAAGCGTTAAACTGAGAGATACCTCCTCGATAAGGGTAAAAACAGGACAGTATGGCTATTTTCAAGCGATCTGCTATTTATTTGATTTTGTCTTGATGTACTCTTCGTTGAGTCCGGCAAGAACAACTTCTGTAATATCAAGTGCAGGATCTGCAGCAATCACCGGTGCACCACCTGTATTAGTGATGATCATTGCATACTGCTTCTCTTCGTTGAATTTGTTGAGATAGGTCTGGATTGCATCACCAAGCTGGTTCATCATCACCATCTGCTCCTCCTGGATCTCCTGCTGCTTCTGAGCTGCATAGTTGTTGAAATCAAGCTCCTGCTGCTGGAGTTTCTGGCCCTGAGACTCGGCTACAGAGCGTGTCATGAGACCCTTGTCAAGTTTCTCCTGGAAAGCCTTGACATCGTTCTCAAGCTTCTTGCCTCTTCTTGTCACCTCTGCCTGGATGTTCTGAACCTTAGTCTCAACTACCGATCTGAGGTCGTTTGCCATGTCGTAATCCATAAGGATGCGGTCAAGGTCAACATAAACGATGTCGCCCTTTGCTGCGCCTTCTGCTGCTTCAATTGCAGTAACTTCAGAACTGTCTGCTTTCTTACCAGTGAGTGTCAATACTCCGAATACTACAACAGCGACAAGTGAGATGACGCTGAGAATAAGTGATGTGTTTTTCATTTCTTTTATTTATTTTTATTGTTTTCTATTTGCGAACAAACTGCAAAAGTAATTAAAAAATCCTGATTTTGCTCAGATAGGCCTCTATTGTTTTTTCGAGTCCCAAATATAATGCATCGCATATGATTGCATGCCCGATGGATACCTCGTCTGTCCAAGGTATGTTCCTTATGAAATATTCAAGATTGTCAAGATTCAGGTCATGTCCTGCATTCAATCCAAGGCCACAGGCTCTGGCTGCTTCCGCTGTGCTGAGGTATGGCTTTATGGCAGCCTCTTTATTGATAGGGTACATGCTGGCATAGCCTTCTGTATACATCTCGACCCTGTCACAGCCGCAAAGGGCTGCAGCCTCAGCCATTTCTGGTTTAGGATCGATGAATATGGATGTTCTTATGCCTTTTTTCTTGAACTCTGTGCAGATTTCTGAGAGAAATCCCTTATGTCTGATTGTGTCCCATCCTGCATTTGATGTGATTGCGTCCTCTGCATCCGGAACGAGAGTTACCTGATCCGGAATCACTTCCATCACCAGATCAACGAATGATTGAATCGGGTTTCCTTCTATGTTGAACTCTGTGGTTATCAATGGCCTTATCTGGCGTACGTCAGAGTATCTTATATGCCTTTCGTCCGGTCTTGGATGGACCGTGATACCTTCTGCTCCGAATCTTTCGCAATCAGTTGCAGCCTTTGAAACATCCGGCATGTTGCCACCACGGGCGTTTCTGATGGTTGCGATCTTGTTTATGTTGACACTAAGTCTTGTCATTTTTGTCAAATTAAAAGTTACGAACCACAAAAATACAGAATAAACTTCAAATATTGTAAATTATATGTTATTTTTGGAGGTTGTTTATTATTAAGTTTATGAAACTTGCAGTATTCATTGGAAAGGAAAGTGAAGAACATGATTTCAGGGTAAAGGGCTTGCTTGAAGCATTGAAATCAGCAGGTATGGAACTTTACGAACTCTCGTATGGAGAGGCTCCTTCTGTCGATACGGATATGTTTTTAAGTGTTGGTGGAGACGGTACTTTTTTGTATTCATCCAAGCTCGTGATTGACAGTGGGATACCGATTTTAGGGGTTAACCTTGGCAGGGTAGGGTTCTTGTCTGAAAACAGACCTGAAGATGTTGCTGATGCTCTTTTGAACGGAGAGTATACCATAGAAAACCGGACAGTTCTGAAAGCGTCGGTGACACCGTCGTTGTCCTTGGGGGATCTGTGGGATTATGCTTTGAATGAGATAACGGTTCATAGGACCGGTGCAGCGATGTTGGGAGTGGATGTCGATCTTGATGGTGTGGAACTTCCTACATATTGGGCAGATGGCCTGGTTGTTTCAACAAGTTCAGGCTCGACTGCTTATTCGCTCAGCGTGGGCGGTCCGATTGTGCTTCCTGAATCAAAGGTTCTCCTGCTTTCTCCAATTGCGCCTCATAATCTTAATATTCGCCCTCTTGTTGTGCCTGATACTTCAGAAATAAAGCTCAGAATGCAGTCCCGTGATGAATCATTTGCTCTTACGGCGGACAACAGAACTATGATTATTACTGATGATGTTCAGATTACTATCAAGATGGCACAGTTTTCGCTAAGGCGGGTCCGGCTTAACAGATCAAGTTTTATCACAGCCCTGACTGAAAAACTTCATTGGGGTGAAGATGTCAGAAATATCAGATGATTATGTCAAAGGAAATCAACAAGAATATTCCCGTTCATGTGTCTCTCATTATGGACGGAAATGGCCGTTGGGCTAAAGAAAGGGGAAAGGAAAGAGTTCATGGTCATTTTGAAGGTGTGGAGAGCGTTCATGCCTGCGTTCAGGCTGCAGCTAAAGCGGGGGTGAAATATCTCTCTATCTTTGCCTTTTCCGAGGAGAATTGGAACCGTCCCGAGTCTGAAGTGGTTACACTTATGAGCTTGATGGTCAAGGCAATGGCTGCTCATATTGACGGGATGTGCGAGCAGGGTGTCAAGTTTGTGGTGTTGGGTAATCGTGAACGACTTGGTGCTGAACTTAATGAGATAATCGATTCGTGTATGCAGCGGACGTCACATAACGATAAACTGACATTTGTCATCTTCCTCAGTTATAGCGGAAAGTGGGACATACTTCAGGCTGCCAAGAAGATGGTCCTTGATGCGGTGGAGCATCCGGAGCGCAAGGATGAAATCCTTTCTATGGAGGTGAATGGTTTCGATAAGTATCTGGTTACAGCCGGAATTCCTGACCCGGATCTGATAGTACGCACTTCCGGTGAGAATAGACTGAGTAATTATCTCCTCTGGCAGAGTGCATACACGGAGTTCCTTTTTGTTGATACTTTGTGGCCGGATTTCAGAGAAAAAGACTTTAATGAAGCATTGGAGGCCTACGCAAAACGTGACAGGCGTTATGGAAAAGTAAAATAATTGCTTATCTTTGCGGTTTTGTTTTAATAAGGTAAAAATGAAAGTTCGTCATATAGTCTTCAACCTCATATTCCTGCTGCTCGCTACGCCGGCTTTGGCGCAGTCAGTCGGCAAGGGTGTGGTGGTGGACTACAATAATCCCAAGAAATATATTGTCGGAGGAGTCAAAATAGAAGGTACCAATTATTTTGCACCGGATCAGATAAGGCAGATTACAGGTCTTCAGGAAGGAATGGAGATAACTGTGCCGTCTGATGAACTGTCATCAGTGGTGAACAGACTATGGATGCAACGCTATTTTGAAGATGTGTCGTTGTCCATTGACTCTTTGTCCGCTACAAGGGATACTGCCTTTTTGAAAGTGAGTATAATCGAGAGGCCTCGTGTTTCGAAGTGGACTTTCAGTGGAGTGAAAAGCGGGGAGCAGAAGGAACTTCTTGATCGCTTGAATCTTCGCAGAGGTGGCGAGTTTTCGGAATATGTAGCTAAGACGGCGACAGGAATCATTGAGAGATATTACAAGGAAAAGGGCTTTCATAATGTCAAGGTTGACGTCAACACCAAGCGTGACTCTGTGATCAGAAGTGCAATAAGAGTGCAGTTTGCTGTGGACAGGGGAGAAAAAGTCAAGATCAAGACGATTACATTCACTGGTGCAGATCATGTCAAGGAGAGCAAGCTGGTACGTTCGATGAAGAAGACCAGGGATGCCCGTTTCCAGAACTTCTTCAGTTCCAAGAAATTCAACGAAAGTGAGTATGGCAATGATAAACGTGCTCTTTTGACTGCTTTCAATGAGGCCGGATATCGAGATGCAAGAATTGTGAAGGACACCATGTATTATGTGGAGCCTGGACGTCTTCAGATTGATTTTGTGATAGATGAGGGTAAGAAATATTATTTCAGGGATATAACCTGGACAGGTAATGCCGTGTATAGTTCGGAGACGTTGAACAACATACTTATGATCAATAAGGGTGACGTATATGATGTTGTTGCAATGCAGAAGCGTTTGTTCGGTGGCGGAAAGCAGAATGAGTATGATGTCTCCAAGCTATATCGTGACAATGGCTACCTCTTCTTTAATATCCAGCCTGTCGAAATCAATATCGAGGGCGATTCTGTTGATGTTGAGATGCGTGTTGTGGAAGGTAAGCCTGCAACCTTGAACAATATTGTGATCAATGGTAATGACCTCACAAATGAGAGAGTGATACGCCGTCAGATCTTTACACGTCCCGGCTATCTTTTCAGTCAGTCGGATTTTGAAAGGTCAATACGTGAAATCGCTTCAATGGGACAGTTTGACCCTGAGGCGATTGCAGACCCTGCAAAAGGTTACTCGATTATTCCTAATCAGCTTAACAACACTGTTGACCTTATATATAATGTTACAGAGAAACCATCCAGCCAGCTGGAACTTTCAGGAGGATGGGGTGGCAATACCTTTGTGGCAACTGTCGGTGTGAGCTTTAACAATTTCTCCACACGCCGCTTCTTTGATAAGACAGCCTGGCGTCCGGTTCCGCTCGGAGATGCACAGAATCTCGCTTTCCGTTTCCAGACTAACGGTACATATTATACAAGTTTGTCTGCAAGCTTTTCAGAACCTTGGCTGTTCGGAAAGAAACCTACTTCGCTTAATATGTCCTTGTATTATACAAGGCAGACAATGTCCAACCTCTACCTCAACATCCTTAATAATGATCAGTTCATGGAGGTTTATGGTTTTGCGGCAGGACTTGGAAAGCGTCTGAAGTGGCCTGATAACTATTTTGTCCTCTATAATCAGCTCAGTTGGCAGACATACAAACTTCAGGATTGGCAATATAACTTCCTGTTCAACACAGGTGTATCTCACAACTTGAGTTATACTTTAAGTTTATCGAGAACGTCAACAGACCAGCAGATATATCCTCGTCAGGGATCTGATTTCAGTATGTCGGTACAGTTGACGCCACCTTATTCCCTTCTGAGGAAGAAGGATTATGGACTTCTTGATGCTGAAGGTAATCCTACGCTTGCTCAGTCATGGAAAGATATCAACTACAACCTTCAGACTTCCCAGACCCGATACAAGTGGATCGAGTACCACAAGTGGTCATTCAAGGGCTCTGTCTTCACAAAACTTGTGGGTGATCTTGTCCTGATGGCCCGTGCTCAATTCGGATATCTCGGATATTACAACAGAAATTGGGGCTATTCTCCTTTTGAAGGATTCCGTGTCGGTGGTGATGGTATGTCCGGATATGACACATACGGATCGGAAATCATAGCTCTCAGAGGTTATGAGAACTATAGACTGACTCCTACGGCTTCTTCGTCATACAGCACTACAGGTAATTACTATGCAGGTAATGTTTATGATAAGTTCACTGTCGAGTTGAGATATCCGGTGGTACTTCAGCCGCAGTCCACAATCTATGCCCTTCTCTTCCTTGAGGGAGGTAACTGTTGGGCTGACATCAGGGACTTCAACCCATTCCAGATCAGAAGGTCTGCCGGTGTCGGTGTCCGTGTATTCCTGCCTATGATCGGTCTTCTTGGAGTTGACTGGGGATACGGATTTGATAATCATGACGGATATGGTGGCAGCCAGTTCCACTTTGTCATAGGTCAGCAGTTCTAATTGAATGAAATTATTAAAGTAACAAAGAATATGAAAAAAATTATTTTGATCGCAGCGATGGCAATCATGTCATTTGCAGCCAATGCACAGGGACCAGTGTTTGCTTGTGTTAATTTTGAAGAGGTGTTCGTGCTCATGCCTGAGATGGAAGAAGTTCAGGCGATACTTGAGGAAAACAGAAAGATCCAGGCAGAGGAACTCATGGGCATTTATCAGGAGTATCAGACAAAGTACCAGGCATATGTTCAGAATGCGGAGTCATGGACTCCTGCTATGCGTGAAGGCAAGGAGAGAGAGCTTATGAGCATCCAGTCTAATTATGAGCAGAACCAGCAGAGTTTCCAGCAGGAACTCATGCAGATGGAGAATGAGAAGAAGACTCCGCTCTTGGCTAAGGCACGTGAGACAATTGATAAGATAGCGAAGGAGAAAGGCGTGGCTGCTGTTTTTGATAAGGTTTCGTTCCTTTATCTCGATCCTGAGCAGATTGTTGATATAACTCCTGAAGTGCGTCTGGCTCTTGGAATTCCGGAGGACAGGACTCTGGAGGCTTATCAGGCAGAGCAGATGGCTAAGGCACAGGCTGAGCAGATGATGTAATCGGATAAGTTATGAATATATCAGGAGGCTGACATTTGTCAGCCTCTTTTTTGTCTTTTCATATAAATATGATGATGTTGTAAAAAAGTTAAAATTTGTATCCATGGTATCGGAAAATTGCTTAGATTTGTATGATTTTTTGAAAAATTGATTAAAAATTATAATAATTAACTATGCAACACAAGGTTATTGACACGAAAGATGTTGTAATCAGATTTGCAGGAGATTCGGGAGATGGTATGCAGCTCACCGGGTCTCTTTTTGCAGATATGTCAGCTGTCTTCGGTAATGAACTTTCCACTTTCCCGGATTATCCGGCTGAAATCAGAGCTCCTCACGGAACTGTTTCCGGTGTTTCAGGCTTCCAGGTCCATATCGGAAGTGAGCACGTGACCACCCCAGGTGACTTCTGTGATATGCTCGTAGCAATGAATCCGGCTGCCCTTAAGGCCAATGCAAAATGGCTAAAGAGAACAGCAATGGTTCTCATCGATTCAGATACTTTTGATGAAGAGGGCCTTACAAAGGCTGGCCTCAAGAACGATCCGATTACTGAACTTCATATTGAGGACAGAACGATCATCGTTGCCCCGATCACTTCTCTCACAGAGGAAAGTCTGAAGGAAAGCGGTCTTGACAGGAAGTCTGTGGCAAAGTGCAAGAATATGTTCACTCTCGGTATGGCTTGTTATATCTACAACCGTCCGATGGAGTATATCTTCCAGTATCTCGAGCGTAAGTTCGGAAAGAAAAAACCTGAAATGATCGAGCCTAATAAGAAGGTTCTCAAGGATGGTTATAACTATGCTGCAAATATTCAGGCCATTCCGAATACATACAATATCGAGCCGGCAAATCAGCCAAAGGGACTTTATAGAAATATCAACGGAAATCAGGCGACAGCCTGGGGACTTCTCGCCGCTTCAGAAAAATCAGGCCTTCCGCTTTTCTGCGGATCATATCCGATTACTCCTGCAACAGGTATTCTTGAGGAGCTTGCTCTTCACAAGAGCCTTGGCGCAAAGACAATGCAGGCCGAGGATGAAATTGCAGGTATCTGTACTTCAATCGGTGCAGCTTTCGCCGGTAACCTTGCTGTGACAACAACTTCAGGTCCTGGTCTCTCTCTCAAGTCAGAGGCTATGGGTCTTGCTGTAATGACAGAACTTCCGCTTGTCATTGTGGATGTTCAGCGTGCCGGTCCTTCGACAGGTATTCCTACAAAGACAGAACAGACAGACCTTAATCAGGCTCTTTATGGACGTAATGGTGAGTGCCCGATGGTTGTTATGGCAGCTCATTCTCCTGCCGGTTGCTTTGATGCAGCCTTCAATGCTGCCAAGATAGCGATTGAGCATATGACTCCGGTACTTCTCCTCACAGAAGGATTCCTTGGAAACGGTTCAGAGCCTTGGCTCATCCCTTCAATGAAGGATTATCCGAAGATCTATCCACCGTTTGCTTTGCCTAATCAGCCATATAAGCCATTCCAGAGAGATCCTGAAACTCTGGTACGTCGTTGGGCGGTTCCTGGTATGGCGGGCTGCGAGCATCGTGTCGGTGGTCTTGAAAAGAATCATGACGGTGTGCTTTCATCTGACCCGTTGAACCACGCAATGATGGTGAGGGAGCGTGAGCAGAAGGTTCAGAAAGTAGCAGACTTCATCCCTGAACTTGAGGTTAACGGACCGGAGTCCGGTAAGGTTCTCCTCGTCGGTTGGGGTGGTACTTATGGTCACCTTCTTTCTGCGGTTCAGGAAGTCCGCAAGGAAGGAATCGAAATCAGCTTCGCACACTTCGATTATATTATGCCTCTCCCAAGAAACACAGAGCAGGTATTGTCGAAGTTTGATAAGATTCTCGTATGTGAGTTGAACAGCGGTCAGTTCGTCAACTATCTCCGTGGAATCTACCCGCAGTTTGACTTCAAGCAGTTCAATAAGGTTCAGGGACAGCCTTTCCTCGTACAGGAAATCGTTGGTGCCATTAAGGAAAATTTGTAATCAAGAAACATTATGCCAAGATATACATTCAAAGAATTCAAAAGCGACCAGGAAGTGAGATGGTGTCCGGGTTGTGGTGACCACGGTGTACTTGCAGCCCTTCAGAGAGCCCTTCCTGATGTTACTGAAGCTTTGGGATATGATAAGGAAAGATATGTGGTTGTGTCTGGTATCGGATGCTCATCGCGTCT
>JAEIGA010006468.1_pt1 | contig 17839 bp, 18 predicted proteins | sample 9270691 | NCBI WGS metagenome assembly JAEIGA01 (sample SAMN17057246, study PRJNA624740) | gut metagenome | biome: biome; isolation source: fecal sample | host: Bos grunniens | place: China: Xizang | collected 2019 | reverse complement strand
TTGTTTGCATAAAAGAGCGCGACTACACCCTTAAACTTGTTGCAGTATTTAAGAATTTTGTAAAGCAAACTGCTAGCGAAAACTTTTATTTACACGTAGAATTTTATTATAAAAACTTTAAGTCTATAAACGAAGTGGTGTCTGCTGACAAAGAGTTTTCGCCTTACATAAATTGCTTTAACAAGTATGAATTGGTAGCAAAAAAGTTTATTCAAAACTATCCTGTTACAAAGTTTGTTCCTGCAGAGTTTTTTGATCATGAAAAGGCAATTGTTAAGCCAGATAAGAAAATTAACGTTTTATACGTTGGTTTTGGCAAAATGGCTTCTGCAATATTTAGCACTTCAATGATAAACGATAAATTAGTAACTGAAAATAACAACAGGCTAACTGAAAAGTTTGTAAACTATTACCTATACGATAAAGAATGTAATAAAGATGAAAGTAAAAACAAGTTTTTTTACAACGATAGGTATTTTAGTCAAGAGTATAATAACAACGAATACTTCGCGCCGATTGAAAAAAATAACAACGTTGAATATAAATGTTGCGACATTGAACACAGTGACGGTGCAAAAGATTATCAAAGCAAACTAACAAATAATAAAGATGAATTCCACAACATTATTATAACGTTAGGTTCTGACGTGGAAAACGTGGATACGGCAATAAAAACTGTTTTATATTTGCGCCAACACGATGTGGAAAACTATCATATTTTCATTAGATTAAAAGCAGAAAGAGAAGAATATAGAGACTTTTTTGACAGCCAAAAGATTACATTCTTTGGTGGCGAATCATATATATTAAACCACTCTATAATAGTAGATGAAGCGCTTATGGCAAGGGCAAAAACGGTTAATAGTTCGTATGAAGAAAAGAAAAAGGCTATTAGCAAGTGGACAAAGCTCTCTAGTATTAAAAAGCTTTCAAACGTATATGCAGGGCTTAATTTAAGGCTAAAGCTTAACCTTTTAGGGTATGATTTAACCCAAAATGATGGGCAAAATTTTGATGGCAAACTTGTAAGTGAGCTAGTTTCTCGTCTTGAAAACCAAACCCCACCAGTTGATGCGCCATATCAAGATTATCTATATTTCTATAAAGATGGTTTTAATAGTGCAAACGCGCTTTCTTACCAAGAAAAGTTGCGCTGGAATGCATTTTATCTTGATAACGGCTATGCGCTGATGAAAAAGACTGATATTAAGGTAATTTCTAATGACCAAATTATAAAAGATGATGACTCTAAAAAACTCCACGCATGTTTAACTACTGTTGAAGGGCTTGATGAATATCACCAACTAATTGCTAAAGAATTAAGTAAAATATCTAACAAGACTTTGGAACAAGAACTTGTTAATGCTGATACTTACAAGTATGATTATTCTGTTTTGGACGTTATAAAAACCTTTAAGGAAGATAGTCCTATGGTTATTGTAAAAAGGAGATAGGTATGAAAGAAATTGATGTGGCAACCTGGAAAAGAAGAGCACCTTATGAAAATTTTGCAAGTTATAGCAACCCTGTGTTTTCTATGACCGTTAGACTAGACGTTACAAAAATAGTTGAATATTCAAAGCGTACTGAAACTTCGTTTTTTATAAACTTTTTGTTTGTGGTTACTAAGTGCCTAAACCAAATAGAAGATTTTAGGATAAGAATTAAAGATGGCAAAGTTGTTGTTTATGACGTTATAACACCAAGTTATATTGTTAGAAACGATAATGGCGTTATTGTTACAAAGCAAACTGAATATTCTAGCGAGTATAAAAAGTTTTATGAGTTGGTAAGCAAAGATATTCAAGAAGCAAGGAACTTATTAAACCAACAAAAGTTTAATGATGCTAACAAAAACGACTTGTTTTATATGAGTGCTTTATCTTGGATTGATTTTACAAGCATATCTAATCCATACCAAGTGCCTGATGCTGCGCAAACTAGTATTCCTAGAATTGCTTGGGGCAAGTACGTAAACGAAAATGGCAAATTAAAAATGGCTTTTGATATTTCTGCACACCATGCACTAATGGATGGATATGAAATGGGGCAAGGTTTTAACAGTATTCAAAACGCTATTGATGATATTGAAAACTTTTTGAAATAAAATTATAATTAAACTTAAAAATAATTAGATTAAAGATTAATTTAATTATAAGGAGAACAAAAGATGAAAGATAAGATATTTATTGGTTGGAGTGGTAGTAACCAAGCTGCATTAAAAATAAAGAAGATTTTAGAGACTGAATATAATTATATATGTTGCATAGGTGGTAACTCTGATAACTCTTCTAATTACGCATCTGTTGGCGATACTGTAATACAACAAATTAAAAGTTGTAATCAGGCAATAATGATATTCCAAAATAAAGCAGACGGATCTATTTCAAACAATCTATTTTTTGAATTAGGTTACGTATTTTCTTCTTACGGCGCAAAAAAGGTTCACTGCGTTAAGAAGGGTAACGAGCCTATAGTTTTACCTTCAGACTTTGATAACTCTTTTGTAGAGCCTGTTTCGGCTGAAAGTGAAGATGAATTTATTGATGGGGTTATTAAGTACTTCCTTGGCAGACAAAAGATGTCAATAGACGTAAACAAAATGATGCTTATCAATAATAGATATAGAATACACGATATTATTCAGTCACATTATTCAGAAGTGGGTTCGCGTTGTTCTGACTATGAACTTGCGCAATACGTTTTATTTTACATGCAGGCTGCAGAAATGTTTAATGACAGAGAAAACGTAGAGCGTGAATTACAAGAGTTTAAGAAAAATCATTACCATGAATTATCAAGCGAGTTAGAACTTTCAATTGATATTGCGCTAAATTTCTTTGACTTGGCGGCGGCTGTAAGAATTGCAGAAGGTGGAAGAATTTACGTTGATGAATCTGCCTATTTTAAGTTCATAAGCACTGCTAGGGAAATTTTGGCAGATATTAAAGATGATGAAGCGGGCACGTTTGATGAATGGGCAAGGGTATTTACTTCTGAACATATGACTTGGGCACATAACTTATATTGTGGAAACATTGAAGAAGTTGATGAAGAAATGCTTGAAGTCATTTACAATAAAACACTTGAAGATGCCGATGCTTGTATGAATTATATAGATATTTTAGAAAAGAGCACGCCAAGTAAAGAAAATAACGATGGTGCTGGCTTGATTTTAGTTCTAAAATCTTATCTTTATAGAAATATTTATATTGCTAAAAAGTACTTAAAACACGAAGACCTTTTAGAATGGATGGACAAGGCTAAAAAGGAAAGAAAAACTCTGTTAAGAAACTTTGATAAAGGTTCACTTGATTCTAAATTATACGATAATTTCCGCTTTGAATATTATCTTGCTGTTGCAGAATGGCTTAAGGAAAGGGGCGAGGCTATTGATAAGTTTGAGAAAAAGATGCAACTAAAAGAAATTAACGGATACCTAAAAGATATCAAGGAAGAAGACGGCGTAAATATTTATATAAAGAGAATTGGTGAGTTTTGTCAAGAAATAGAAAAGTCTTAAACATTATATAATATAATCGTAAATATTAAATCAAAAAAGCCCTGTGCAAATTGCACGGGGCTTTTGAGTTTAATATAAATTTAATATTAATATTCTGTTGTGTAGTTATCAAAGTAACCTTGAATCCAAATGATAGGTGTACCCTTATCACCAGAGCCTGAAGTAAGGTCGCAAAGAGAACCGATAAGGTCTGTTAATCTTCTTGGTGTTGTACCCATTTGACCAACAACTGATGCGTCTTTAGAAGAAATCTTTTGCTTAATTGCTTGCTTTAATGCATCGCCTGAAAGATCTTTATAATCATTATCAGCAAGATATTTAAGTTTTAATTCGTTTGGTGTACCTTCTAGACCTTTAGTGTATGCTGGTGCAACTACTGGGTCAGCAAGTTCCCAAATTTTACCTACAGGGTCCTTAAACGCACCATCGCCATAAACCATAACTTCTACTAACTTACCAGTTACTTCAAATAATTTCTTTTGAATAGCATCAACTACTGGTTGGCAGTCTCTTGGGAATAGTTTAACTGATTCTTCAGTAGCTTTGTTTGAGCCTAATAGACCGTAGTCTTGGTTGTAGCCGCTGCCGTTAATTGGAGCAGACATAACTTCATCCATACCGTAAACTAAAGCACCTTCTTTCTTTAAGATACGTTTTGTTCTAAATCTTGTATGGATATCACAGCATAATACGTTAGTTGTATATGAAAGAATAGCTTTTGGGTTGTTAGCTAAAATGATTTCACATTCAGCGCCTTCGCCAGTGATTAATTCTCTATAGTATTCAACATAATCAACACCAGTGAAAGTATGTTTTGCATAACCGAAAAGTTCGCGATATTTTTGTTCAGTTAAAACGTCGCTATATGGGTTAACACCCTTTTCATCAACGTCATCAAGGCTGATTAAGTGGTTACCAACTTCATCTGATGGGTAAGAAAGTAATAATACAACTTTCTTTGCACCCCTTGCGATACCTTTTAAGCAAACTGAAAAACGGTTTCTTGAAAGTATAGGGAAAACCACACCAACCGTTTCTCCACCGAATTTTGCCTTAACGTCTTCAGCAATGTTATCAATAGTTACATAGTTGCCTTGTGCTCTTGCTACTATTGCTTCTGTCATAGCAACAACGTCATGATCACGAAGAGCAACGCCTTCACATTTAGAAGCGTCTAAAATTGAGTTTACTACGATATCAACAATATTATCTCCTTGTTTGATGATAGGTGCTCTTACACCGCGTGATACTGTACCGAAAAATCTTTCCATCTTGTTCTCCTTATCAATAAGGTTTTATTTTACCCTTACATTATATATAAAATTTAAAATAATTCCAACTGATTTTTAAAAGTTTATTATTTCGTGGCTATTAGAATTTCTTATAATATATAAATTTCATTATTTGCATATTTACACATAAAAATCAATACAAAAAAGAACAACTGCCTTTATGCAAAAGACAGTTGCTATATTATTACTATAATTTATTTTTTTTCACTATGGTGTAACTCTGTTGATATCTCTTGGGAACATAGTAGTTTCTCTAACGTTCTTTGCGCCAAGTAAGTGCATTGTTAATCTTTCAAGGCCGATACCTAATCCACCGTGTGGAGGAGCACCATATTTATGAAGCATTAAATATGTTTCAAACGCAGCAGGGTCCATACCGCATTTTTCCATCTTTGCAACTTGTTCGTTGTAATCGTGAATTCTTTGGCCACCAGAAGTGATTTCTAAGCCCCTAAATAATAGGTCGAAAGAAAGTGTGTATTCTGGGTCAGTAGGATCATCCATAGTATAGAAAGGACGCTTTCTTGATGGATAATGTGTTACAAACAAAAAGTCGCTGTTAAGTTCCTTTTTAGCCCACTTGCCAAGAAGTTCTTCTTCAGCAGGGTCAAAGTCTTTCATGTCTTGTGGTTTATACTTAAACTTCGTCATTAAAAGTTCTTTAGCATCCATAAATTTAATTGATGGAACTTCTGTGATTTCAGGAACTTCAATATGAAGAATTTCTAATTCATCTTTATATTCAGTCTTAAGCAAGTTCATAATATATTTTAGAACGATTACTTCCATATTCATGATGTCTTCAAAGCCGTTGATAAAGCCCATTTCAAAGTCCATAGAAGTATATTCGTTTAGGTGGCGAGAAGTATCGTGGTGTTCAGCCCTAAATACAGGTGCAACTTCAAATACTTTTTGGTAAACGCCAACTAATGCTTGTTTATATAATTGTGGAGATTGAGCAAGGTAAACTTGTTTTCCAAAATAGTCAAGTTTGAAAATATTAGTACCACCTTCAGCACCGGCAAAGTTGATTTTTGGTGAACGAATTTCGGTAAAACCATTTTGCATTAATGCTTCTCTAAAACCACGAGCAATGCCTTCTTGAACCTTAAAGATAGCCCTTTCTTTTGGATTACGCATAGAAACAGGGCGTAGGTCTAAAACTGTTGAAAGTTGGATATTATCTAATTGTTTTTTATTGATTACGATAGGAAGACCTTCTGCTGGTAAAGAAAGAATTTCAATGTTATGAATTTGAAGTTCGTACCTTTGGTTGCCCTTTGCATCAGTGCTACCAACAACTTTACCTGTTACTTTTACGCAAGCTTCTTCAGTAAGTCTATCATCCCAACGGTAAGAAGAAAATTCAGGTGCGTATACGCATTGAATAACATCTCTTGATGTTCTAATAATTACGAAAGCAAAGCCTGTCATTTCTCTAATACGATGGATGTAACCTTTAATGTTTACAACTTGACCATCGTAATTTTTAAATTCAGCAAAAGTTATTGTGTCTGAAACGATATTTCCACTAATTTTGTTCATTTTGTTCTCCTAGTGTAATAGTGCAAAATGCACCAATTAATTCTATATAATGATAACATAATTTAGCTGTTCAATCAAGTAAAAAACTATTATTTTTATTGTTTATATTTAATATTATTTAAAGGTAAGTGCTTGTAAGCTGGCGCTTAACTATTTTTTGCTAAAAAATATTTGCAAAAATTCTTTTTTTATGGTATTATTTTAGATGAGTTAATATAGAGTTAACATTTATTTATTATAATTTCTACATAAATTTTGATTGTTTTAAGGAGGATTTTGCATGAAAATTGCGATTTCAGTTGAGTCTACAAGCGATTTACCAAAGGAATTATTGGTTAAGTTTAATATCCAAAGTATTCCTTTCCATATTACTTTAGGTGATAAAACTTTTAAGGACGGTGAACTTTCTACTGAAGAAATGTTTGCTTTCGTTGATAAGCACGATATATTACCAAAAACAAATGCTATTAACGAATTCGAATACACTGAGTATTTTGAAAACCTAAAGAAAGAATACGATGCAGTTATTCACTTTTCATTATCAAGCGATTTATCTTCTTCTTGTGGCAATGCTATGCGTGCTAGCCAAAACCTAGAAAATGTTTTTGTTATTGATAGTAGAACTTTATCTTCAGGCATTGCACTACTAGCTTTACGTGCATGCGAACTTGTTGAAAAGGGTATGGATGCTGCTGCTATTGCTACTGAACTTACTGAAAAGACTACTAATGTTCAAGCAAGTTTCGTTCTTAAGAGATTAGATTTCTTATACAAGGGTGGTAGATGTAACGCATTGTCATACTTTGGTGCTAACTTGCTAAAGATTAGACCAAGAATCGTTGTTAAAGATGGTAAAATGGGTTCAGATAAGAAGTATCGTGGCAAAATGGGTAAGGTTGTTGCTAAATACTGTCAAGACGTATTTGAAGACAATAAAAACCCAGACTTATCTAAAGCATTTTTAACGTATACTACTGCTAGTGAAGACATGATTGCTGAAGCAAAACTTGCACTTGTTGAAAGAGGTTTTAAACAAATTTATGAAGCACATGCTGGTGGTACTATTGCTAGTCACTGTGGTCCTAATACTTTAGGTATTTTGTTCTTTAATGAATAAAATAATTTAAAAACGATAAATTTTTTTGTCAAAACGGTTATAAATCATTTGACAAGTTTTTATAAATATTGTATTATGTTAAGGCTTAAAGAAGAAGTAACCCTTCTCACCAGCGCTAAATAAGGTCGTTTGGTTCAATACTTTTTAGACGATAGTCAAATTTGTATTATTTGGGTTGCTTTTTATGTGAAGCGACCCATTTTTTTCGGTTTTTTAAGGAAATTCCTTATTAAAAATATTATTGAGAGGTACACAACTATTAAAAAGGAACATCAAATTAACGCTGAAATTCGTGATAATGAAGTGCGTTTAATCGGTGAAACAGGTGAACAACTTGGTATCGTTTCTTCTCGTGAAGCGTTAAGGATTGCTGAAGATGCTGGTCTTGACTTGGTTAAGATTTCACCTAATGCAACTCCACCAGTTTGTAAGGTTATGAACTATGGCAAATTCTTGTTTGAACAAAACAAGAAGGCTAAAGAAGCAAAAAAGAACCAAAAAGTTGTAGAAATTAAAGAAGTATGGCTTTCAATGACTATTGACGTTGGTGACCTAAACGTTAAGGCAAAGCAAGCGCAAAAGTTCCTTGCTGCTGGCAACAAGGTTAAAGTGTCAATTAGAATGCGTGGCCGTCAAATGGCACACTCTGAACTTGGTCTTGAGGTTATGAGTAAGTTCTATGAAATCGTTAAAGATTTCGGTACTATGGAAAAGAATCCGCTTACTGAAGGTAGAAACATCTGGATGATGCTTGCTCCTACAAAAGCGTAATATTAAACTATAAAAATAAACGGAGGGTACAATTATGCCTAAAATGAAAACTAAAAGTGCGGCTAAAAAACGTTTTAAAGTAACCGCTACTGGCAAGATTAAGAGAGCTTGTTCAGGTAAAAACCACATTTTAACAAAGAAAGACAGAAAGAGAAAGAACAATTTATGCGCTGGTGCATATGTTGACGTAACTCAAGAAAAGACCGTAAAGACGCTTATTTACAATAAGTAATATCATTTTTTAAGGAGAATTTAATCATGCGTATTAAAAGAGCTGTTAACGCTGTAAAGAAGCGTAGAAAAATATTAAAATTAGCAAAGGGCTACTGGGGTGGCAGAAGCAAGAGATATAGAGTTGCTAGAGAAGCCGTAATGAAGGCTCAAAAGTATGCTTACATCGGTAGGAAAGCAAAGAAAAGAGATTTCCGTTCTCTTTGGATTGCAAGAATTAACGCTGCTGCTAGACTTAATGGTCTATCATACAGCAAATTCATGTTCGGCTTAAAGAAGGCTGGCATCGACCTTAATAGAAAGGTTCTTGCTGAAATCGCTGTTTCTGATGCTGCTGCATTCACTACTCTTTGCGAAAAAGCAAAAGCTAATATCTAATTAACTCTTAAAGCCTACCTTAATTAAAGATAGGCTTTAATTTGATTATTATGATTACTTCAAAACAAAACTCTCTTATTAAAGAAATACGTTCATTATCTGATAAGAAAAACCGTGATGCGCTTGGCGTTTACGTTGTTGAAGGCGTTAAACCTGTTCAAGAAGCAATTAATCTCGGTCTTTCTATTCGTGAGATTGTTGTTACTGAAAAGGTGGCGCCAATGCTTGAAAACTGCCATTATAACGTGGTAGTGGTTAGTGATGACGTGTTTAAGTATATAAGCGAAGAAATTGCACCACAAGGCGCACTTGCCCTTGTTTATAGACCATTAGGCGACCTAAAGGCCCCTACTGGTAGCGCATTGCTATTAGATGGCGTTGCAGACCCTACTAACGTGGGTGCCATTATAAGAACAGCCGTAGCAAGTGGTTATACTGATATTTATATGACAGAACAATGTGCAGATGCATATTCGCAGAAGGCAGTTAGATGCAGTATGAGTGGTGTTTTTCGTGCTAACGTTATGAGAGCTAGTATTGATAAAATATTACAAGTTGTTAATCTTCCTATGTGTGTTGCAGATATGGACGGCACTAACGTTTTTGAACTTAAAAATGATAGTGATATTTGTTTGGTTATAGGTAACGAAGGACATGGGGTTAGCAAACAAGTAAGAGAAAAAGCAAGTATTACTGTTAGTATTCCTATGCAAAACGATATGGAAAGCTTAAATGCTTCTGTATCTGCAGGAATATTGATGTATGCACTACAAAAACATAATAATTAAAACTAGTAAAAAACACTTTACTTAAGTTAAAGGAGAATAAATATGTCAGGACACTCACATGCAGCCAACATTGCTGCTAAAAAGGCAAAGACTGATGCTGTAAAAGGCAAAATTTTTACAAAAGTAGGTAGAGAAATTGCAGTTGCTGCAAAATCTAACCCAGATCCATCAACAAACTCTAAACTTGCCGATGCTATTGCTAAGGCAAAGGCTGTTAATATGCCAAACGACAACATTAAAAGATGTATCGCAAAGGCTTCTGGTGAATTAAGTGGTGATAACTACGAAGAATTAACATATGAAGGTTACGGCCCAGCTGGTAGTGCTGTTATTGTTAAGACTCTTACTGATAACAAAAACCGTACGGTAGACTTTGTTAGAACTGCTATGAGAAAGCACGGTGGTTCATTAGGCAACGCAGGTTGCGTATCATTCACTTTTACAACTTCAGGCGTTATCGTTATTGAAAGAACTGCTGATTTAGATGAAGATACAGTTATGGAATACGCTTTAGAAGGTGGTGCTGATGATTTCTTAGCAGAAGATGATGCTTTCGTTGTTTATACTTCTGTTTCTAACTTCTCTGCAGTTAGAAAGTTCCTAGAAGATAAAGGCTTAAACTTCTTTTCTGCACAAATCGAAATGCTTCCACAAAACAAGATTACACTTGCAGGTGATGACCTTGTTAAGTTTAACAAGCTTGTTGATGCACTAGAAGATCTTGATGACGTTCAAAACGTTTACCATAACGTTGAACTTCCTGAAGACGAAGAATAATTTTTGAATAAAAACTTATCTTATTGCTAACACTATTTTTATCGGTGGTAAGATAAGTTTTTTATTTAATTTATCAGCTAATAAATTACTGCCGTTAAAATATCCACAAGCGTACGGCAGTAATTTTGTTTTTACGTTAACGTGGAGTGAAAAGGGCTTTAATGCCCTTTTTCTTATTTTGTGATATTTTTTGACAAAATTAATAATATTTTTATAATAATAAAATTTTTTGTTAAAATTACACCTTTTTTAGTCTGGTTTGTGTTATTATATATATACGCACTAAAATTTAACCCTTAAAGGTTGTTTTAAGGAACGCGTGGTATAATTTATTTAGAAAATCTTTAGGAGTATATAATGAAAAAGTTTGCAAACAAGATTTTTCTTTCAATAATGTGTCTGCTGTTAGTTTTATCAATGGCAGGCTGTTCGCTATTTGCAGATCCAGGTAATGGTTCAGGCTCAAGTAATCAATCTAACTTAACAATGTCTGGCATTAACAATTATACTGACGCAGGCAATGGCATACAATATGCAGATTCTAAATTATTAGCATCTAATACCACTTTTGTAACCCAAGATGATAATTCTATAGACACTATGCAAGAAGCTGCAAATTTAGTTAAGCGCTCTATTGTAAAAATAGAACTTAAACAAAATGGCAAAACAGTTTCTTATGGTTCTGGTGTAATCGTTGATATTAGAAATTCAAATAGAAAAAGTGATGAATATTACATTATTACAGCTCACCACGTAATATCTAGTCCATTAGACATTGCAGTTTACGTTCCTGATGAAAATTCAAGAAATTATGGTGATGTAAATTACAATACTAATTATGCCTTTGAGGGCACTATTGGTGGGTCTAGAACAAATCAAAATAACGTTAGTCTAATTGGTGGCGATAAGAATAGTGATATAGCAGTCTTAAAGCTAGATATCAACCAAAGACCAGTGCAAATTGTACAATCAAAGGTAGCGCCATCGACCAGAACGGTTGGTTATGCTGAAGAAGTTTTTGCAATTGGTAACCCTGCCGGTGACTTACCAATGACCTTTTTAGATGGCCATATCAGTTATGTGGATAGAGAAGTTTATATTTCTTCAGTTGGATACATGACTTTATTACAACATAACTGTATGATTACGCACGGAAGTTCAGGTGGTGGGTTATTTAACCTTAAAGGTGAATTGATCGGCATTACCAATGCAGGTAGTGATGAGTATAAAGGTATGAATTATGCCGTACCATTTTATGGCGAAAATGGTTTTGTTAACATCGCAAAACAATTAGTATCAACGTATTATAATAGCACCACTAATTATGGATATGTTTCAGGCAGATGGGCACTTGGCATACAAGTTGAAAATTCAAATTCTACACTTCAAGGTTCAAGTGTAAAAATAGCAAATGCGTTTACTAATGGACACTGCTCAAAGATGCAAGCAGGTGATTATATTGGTAAAGTAAGTTTTGGCAACAACTTTGAAAAATCTTACGATATTACAAGCTTAAGTTCTTTTACGTCAGCAATGACTGAAGCTTATAAGATGCTTAAGTTTGGTGACCAAATTAAATTTACTTATTATAGTCCACAATATTATTCTTATACGCTTAACACTTTAACAATAACGCTTGCAAATCAAATGATTTTTTGCGACACAAATTCATAACTAATTGATTGTAAAATAAAAACCTATCCAAACTTTTGGGTAGGTTTTTATTTTTAGGGAAAGTTAAATTTTTAGCCAATAAATAATTAAAAATTATTTAATTTGAAAATATTATAAGTAAAATTTGACATTTTTGCTAAAATTTTATACAATAGTAAAGATATGATTATAGTAGGCTTTGACCCAGGTATAGCAACTTTAGGTTACGGGGTAATAAAAACTGATAAAAGGGGTAAACCCGAAATGGTGGATTATGGCATTGTTTCTACACCAAAAGATAAAAACATTGCTGAACGACTTGTCATGCTTGAAAAGGGAATTAAGCAAATTATAGACAAGTTTAAGCCTGATGAAATTGCAGTAGAAGAATTGTTTTTTGCAAAAAACGTTAAAACGGGTATTGCTGTGGCACATGCAAGGGGGGTAATTTTACTTACTGCCATTAAAGAGTGTGGTAAAATTTTTGAATATACGCCACTTCAAATAAAACAAGCATTAACAGGTTACGGCAGAGCAGAAAAAAATCAAATACAACAAATGGTAAAGACAATGCTTTCGCTTAAGAGCATTCCAAGGCCAGATGATGCTGCCGATGCATTAGCCGTAGCGCTTTGCCATGCGCAAACTAATAAACTCGGTGGATTATTTTCTATTTAGGAGAAGGTATGATTGGATATATTAAGGGTAATGTACTAAACGCATCGGAAGGTGTAGTACTATTAGAAAACAACGGAATAGGTTATGAAATTACTTGTTCAGCATCAGTGTATCAAAAACTTCTTACTGACAAAAAGGGCGAAGTTTACACTTATCTTGCTGTTAGGGAAGATGACGTTTCTTTATACGGATTTATTAGTCTTGAAGAAAAAAATATGTTCTTAAAACTTATAACCGTTAATGGCGTAGGCCCAAAAATGGGCATTACCATTTTATCTAGTATAAACATTTCTACCCTTGCTACAATGATAGCAACTGAAGATATAAAAGGATTATCAAAACTTAAAGGGCTTGGAAAAAAGACTGCTGAACGCATTATCGTTGAACTACGTGAAAAAATGCAAGCAGACTATGATAGCAATGGCGAAGTTATAGAAAGCGTTGCAAACGATAACACACCTTATAATGAAGATGCCGTTATGGCACTTATGAGTTTAGGTTTTTCAAAAACTGAATGTATTAACGTAGTTAAAGCTGCTGCAAAAGAAGGCATTACTGCAGTTGAACAAGTTATAGCATACTCACTTAAAAACATAAAGTAGGTTGAAAATGGAAGAAGAAAGATTGGTGACTAGCACCATAAATCAAGTGGAAAACGAAATAGAAAACGTACTCCGTCCAAAGTCTATGGAAGGTTACGTTGGTCAAGAAAAGGTTAAAGATAACCTTGCGGTTAGTATTGCCGCATCTAAAATGAGAGAAGATGCGCTTGACCACGTGCTTTTATATGGACCAGCAGGGCTAGGTAAGACCACGCTTGCGCACATTATTGCAAACGAACTTGGTACTCAAATTAAAATAACTAGTGGACCGGCTATTGAAAGAGCAGGCGACCTTGCTGCAATTTTAACCAACCTTAATGAAAGGGACGTTTTGTTTATTGATGAAATTCATAGATTAAACCACAACGTAGAAGAAATTTTATATCCTGCAATGGAAGATTATACGTTGGACTTTATCATCGGTAAAGGGCCATCTGCAAAGAACGTTCAATTGCCACTGCCAAAGTTTACGCTCATTGGTGCCACCACTAAAGCAGGTATGCTTTCAGCACCGTTGAGGGATAGATTTGGTGTTATTTGCAGGCTTGAAACTTATTCTAATGATGAACTTACTGAAATTGTTGAAAGGGCTGCTAAAATGTTAGGACTTTCAATAGAACATTTGGCTGCAAAAGAAATTGCTATGCGTAGCCGTGGTACACCTAGAATTGCCAACAGGCTTTTACGCCGTGTGCGTGATTATGCTGTTGTTAAAGGCCATGAAACTTTGCAACTTTCAGATGCTAAATCTTGTTTAAGAATGCTTGATATTGATGAACTCGGTCTTGATGCTATTGACGTTAAGCTTTTAGAAAGTATGGCAACAAAGTTTAATGGTGGACCATGTGGGCTAGATACACTTGCAGCGACCATAAACGAAGACGGCAATACTATTGAAGACGTTTATGAGCCTTATTTATTACAACTAGGATTTATTGCAAGAACTCCACGTGGTAGAGTTTTACTAAAACGTGGTTATGAACATATAGGCTTAACAATGCCTGAAAGTAAAGTAGAGCAAACTGCTCCTTATGAAAGAAATGAAAACAAGTGATTTTGATTACTATTTGCCTGAAAGATTAATAGCGCAAACACCCGTTTACCCAAGGGATACTTCAAGGCTTTTAGTTTACGATAGAAAGACTGACACAATTGAACATAAACACTTTTACGATATAGTCGACTACCTAAAGGAAGGGGACGTGCTTGTTAGAAACAACACTAAAGTGTTGCCTGCAAGAATGTTTGCTTACACCGAACATGGTGGAAAGGTAGAAGTGCTACTTCTTAAAAGGTTCGACCTTAACGAGTGGGAAGTGCTTGTAAAACCTGGTAAAAAGGCAAAACCTGGTGCAAAACTTACAATTTCTAACGAACTTTCGCTAGAAGTTCTAGAAACTATTGAAGAAAGTGGTAGCAGAAGGGTTAGATTTACCTACCAAGGTGTGTTTGAAGACGTTATTTCTCGCGTTGGGGAAATGCCATTGCCACCATACATAACCGAAAAACTAGAAGACCAAAACCGTTATCAAACTGTGTATGCCAAGGTCGATGGCTCGGCTGCAGCGCCAACTGCAGGTTTGCATTTTACAGATGAACTTGTCCTTAAAATCAAAGCTAAAGGCGTGCAAATTGTGGACGTGTTGTTACACGTTGGTTTAGGTACTTTTAGGCCTGTTAAAACTGAAGATATTTTATCACACCACATGCATTCTGAATACTATGAAGTTAGTGAAAACGCGTGTGAGATAATTAATAAAGCAAAAAAAGAAGGTAGAAGAATTATTGCAGTTGGTACTACAAGCGTGCGTACTTTAGAAAGTGCTACTGATGAAAATGGAGTTATTTATCCTACAAAGGATAATACTGAAATTTTTATTTATCCACCTTATAAATTTAAGAGCGTTGACTGCTTGATTACAAACTTTCACTTGCCAAAGTCAACCTTACTTATGCTTGTATCTTCACTATGCTCTCGCGAAAAGGTGCTTGAAATTTATAATGAAGCAGTAAAGCAAAAATATCGTTTCTTTTCTTTTGGCGACAGCATGATTATTTTATAAAAAACTATTACGAAAATATAGCAAATTTATTTAACTATAAAAACATTTAAATATTACAAATTATGGAAAAATTTTACTTTGAAACTTTAAAACAAGATGCGAAAACTGGTGCAAGGGCAGGTATACTACATACGCCACACGGCGATATTGAAACACCTACCTTTATGCCGGTTGGTACGCAAGCAACAGTTAAGGGTGTTACACCGAGAGATTTAAAGGAAACTAAAAGCCAAATCATTCTTGCAAACACCTATCACTTATATATGCGACCTGGTGATGAAATTGTTAAAAAGGCAGGTGGCTTGCATAAGTTTATGGCTTGGGATAGACCAATACTAACGGATAGTGGTGGATTCCAAGTGTTTTCGCTTGCAAAACTTAATAAGATTAAAGATGATGGCGTTTACTTCAACTCTCACGTAGATGGCAGTCTTCATTTTATTACACCTGAAAAGGCTATAGAGATTGAAAACAACCTTGGGGCTGATATTATTATGGCGTTTGACCAATGTTCACCTTATGGTGCTGACTATGCAGACTCTAAAGTAGCTATGGAAAGAACGTTAAAGTGGCTTGATAGATGCTATATTAAGCACCAAAATAAAGAGCAAGCATTGTTCCCTATCGTTCAAGGCAACATGTATAAAGATTTAAGAGCAACATCCTTAAAAGAAACCATACCTTACGCTAAACATGGTATTGCTATTGGTGGATTATCAGTAGGTGAGCCTAAAAATATTATGTACGATATTATGGATAGTTTATATCCAAACTACCCAACGCATATTCCACGTTACCTAATGGGTGTTGGTAGCCCTGACTGTTTAGTAGAAGGTGTTATGCGTGGTATTGATATGTTTGACTGCGTTTTAGCGACCAGAGTGGGTAGGAACGGCACTGCATTAACTGAAAACGGCAAGGTAGTGGTTAGAAATAGCAAGTATAGAGAAGACTTTACACCACTTGACCCTGAATGTGATTGTTATTGTTGTAGGAACTATACAAAAGCATATTTAAGACACATGATTAACGTTAACGAAATGATGGGCGGTATGATGCTTAGCTTACATAACATTAGCTACCTAAATAGATTGATGAGAAAAATGCGAGAGGCAATTCTTGAAGATTCATTTACTGAATTTAGAAAAGAGTTTTATGCTAAAACGGGTGATACTTACCCAAGATTTGATAAATAAAATTGTCGAATGAAAATAATTTTATAAAAACACTTGATTTATAGTGAAAAATCATTTACAATATTTTAGATTGAATTAACAATAAAAAGGAGAGAAAATAATGTTTTTTAATTTATTACTTGCAGAAGCAGAACAACCAAAAGCACAATGGACAGACTATATAATGATTATCGTATTATTAGTTGCTATCGTTGGTATGTTTGTATGGTCAAGCATTTCTAACAAAAAAAGACAAAAGAAAGAACAAGAAATGGTAGCATCATTAAAGATTGGTGACAGAGTAACTACTATTGGTGGTATTTGTGGTTTTGTTGCACAAATTAACGATAGTGAAAATACTTTCGTTCTACAAACAGGTTTAGATGGCGAAAGCTTTGTTAAGTTTGATAAAGCTGCAATCTATAGAACTGCACCAGCTGAAGGCAGTGTTAAAGCACAAGAAAAGGCTGAAGCTGAAGCAAAAAAAGAACAAGCTAAAGGCGAATAATCAATAAAAAAAGAATATAATTTTTAACCCCTTCATATAGTTTATTACTAGTATGTGGGGGTTTTTTAATGGAAAATAGCCAAAACTTTTTTTCAAACGTGTTAAAGGGCGCACTGTTTGCAATTATCGTTTCACTAATAAGCATTTTAATTTTTGCCTTCATTATCAAGGTTGCATGCCTTAATAGTGGTGTAATTAAGGCAGTTAATCAGTTTATAAAAATTCTTTCGGTGTTTTTAGCATGCACCTTTTGTTTGGGTGATAGGGCAGGGCTAATAGGTGGCGCGTTTATCGGATTAATTTATACTTTAGTTACATATTTATTGTTTGCGCTATTTTTAGGTCAAACAAACTTTGGCTTAACATTTATTATAGAAATAATTTTTATGGTTGTTATTGGTGCAGTTTCAGGTATTATTTCAGTAAATCTTAAAAAGTAAAAAAATAAAAGGCTGTTGGGGAGCATTTCACTCAACAGCCTTTTTGTTTTTGTTAAATTAATTATTATTCCCATTCGATAGTAGCAGGTGCTTTAGGTGATAGGTCGTAAAGAACACGGCAAACACCTTTAACTTCTGCTAAAATTCTGTCTGCAACTTTTTTAAGAACAGCCCAGTCAATTTCAGGAACGGTAGCGCTCATAGCATCTACTGTATTTACGGCACGAATGATTACTGGCCAGTCAAATACGCGCTTACCATCTCTAACACCAGTTGAACGGAAATCAGGAACAACTGT
>JAEIGA010006467.1_pt1 | contig 17839 bp, 9 predicted proteins | sample 9270691 | NCBI WGS metagenome assembly JAEIGA01 (sample SAMN17057246, study PRJNA624740) | gut metagenome | biome: biome; isolation source: fecal sample | host: Bos grunniens | place: China: Xizang | collected 2019 | reverse complement strand
CGGCAAGGACGAAGAGGTAGAGAACGGTGTGGTACACACCATCGCTGAGGTTTTGAACCCCTCTACCAACACCGTTCCTACACAGATTGAGAAACACGAATACTTCCGCCTGATGACCGAGGCCATCAAGGCTACAGGCTACGACGACAAGCTCCAGCTCTACAAGGACGAGAGCTATACTGACGGTGACCTGAAGGAAGAAAGTATCTACAAGACTCAGATGGTGCCCTACCCTGCTAATCGCTACTACGGCTACACCGCATTCCTGGAGCCCGATAGCGTATTCTTCGCAGAAGGAATCTACAATCTCGAAGACTTGCAGGCAAAGTGCGCAGAGTGGTATCCCGAGGCTAATGCTTCAGCTCCGCTGACTAGCCCCGAGAACCCCCTGAATCAGTTCGTAGGCTATCACTTGCTTAACCGTAACATAGCTTACTCACGTTTGGTATGCTACAAGGTGAAGCCTCATGCTAACTTCGATTCAGAGAAAGACTTCATGAAGTATTCAGACCGTTACGAGTACTACGAGACCATGGCTGGTAAACTCATCAACATCACCATGCCCCGTAGTGTAGCAAGTCTGCAGACTACTATCTTACTCAACTATCATAGTAAGAAAGATCCATTAGCAGATCCCTTCATGAATGTTAAAGTTTACGAACCCGAAGAGTTCAGAGATTTGGACACCTTGTATGTAAACTTCGCTCCCAACGCATTGAACGGTACTATCCATCCCATCGACAAGATTTTGATCTATAACGAAGACGTGATGGCAGGACGTGTGCTGAACACCATGGTCCGTTTCGATGCCTCTTCACTCTGTTCTGAGCTCACGAACAACAACATTCGTTGGAACTTCTATACACACACCTCGGACGGTGAAGTATACATTCCGCATACCTATTGTGAGAATATGAAGGTATATAGCGATGAGACCATGCACTATTACCTCTCTCCGCACCACAGTTGGTGTAACTATCAGGGCGACGAGATGATGACTTTGGGCGCATTCGACTTCGCCTATAAGTTGCCTCCCGTACCCGCAGGTACCTATGAAATCCGTATGGGTTACACTGCCAACACCTTGCGTCACGTTATCCAGTTCTATGTAGACGATGAGGTAGCTGGTATCCCCGTAGACCTCCGTGTGACAACCGATAACCCAAAGATTGGTTATGTATTGGATAGCAAGACTGAAGACAACGGTATCCAAAACGATAAGGAAATGAAGAACCGTGGCTACATGAAGGCTCCCAATACCTTCAGAGGCTTTACCGATGCCGACGTTGCCCGCGACCTCTCCAATATCGTACGTTACGTGGTTATCACCAAATACCTCGGTGAAGGAGAGCATTGGATTCGCTTCAAGAACGTGAACGAGAATGACGATGGTAAGGCTCAGTTCATGCACGACTACTTCGAACTCGTGCCCGTATCATTCATCCGTAACGAAGACCTTACATTGGATGAGAAACGTAAGTAAAAACTATAAAAACTAAGTATACATTTTCATTATGAAAAGAAAAAATATTGTATTTAAGGCACTGACATGCGGCTTGGCCTCATTGGCCTTCACAGCATGTACAGACACTTGGGAGACTCACTATCAGCCTAAGCCCGAACTGAATGCCACCGAAACACTTTGGGATCTCATTCAGGCCGACCCCGAGTTGTCAAAGTTCGAAGAAATCGTAAAGGCTACCGGCTACGATGAGATATTGAGCCAGAACCGTTTCTACACCGTTTGGGCTCCCGTAGATGGCTCTGACTTCTACAACCAGAACATCGACTGGGCAACCTTGAGCGACAGTATGATTAACGTTTACAAATATGAGTTCGTCGAGAACCACATTGCTGACTACAATCACACTGCCAGCGGCGTGATGAGCGACAACCTGGTAGAAATGCTAAATGGCAAGTACAACCGCTTCGAGGGTGCAGGCAATGCATACACCTTCAAAGGCAACAACGTAATCGAAACAAACATTGCTGCCAAGAACGGCCTACTCCACAAAGCAGACAACAATGCAGTGTTCACCGCCAACGTATGGGAGCAACTCTCAAAGGAGACTTCAATCTCAGCGTTGACCGGTTACTTGAAGTCATTCGATGAGATATTCTTCGACAGAGCAAATAGCGTAGAGGGTCCGAAGGTGAATGGTCAGACCACATACCTAGACTCAGTAATTGAAGAAACCAACGTATGGTTCAGCCGTATCGGTTTGCTCAACCGTGAGGATAGCTCATACACCATGTTCGCCCCAACCAACAGAGCTTGGGAAGAGGCTTACGAGAAGGCTAAGAACTTCTTCGTCTTCGACGAGCAGACCCCCAAGAGAGACTCACTGCAGGAGGCTATGACCAAGGACTTCCTCTGCCGTCACCTCGTGTTTAGCAACACCATTCAAGAGAGCCCTGCCGACTCACTCACCTCAATCAGCTACGGTCCTTCAACCAGCACCGTTGACCGCTACAACAAAGAGGTGTTCAGAGGTGCAGACCGCGACAGACTTTACGAAAACCTCGTAAAGACCATTGAGCTCAGTAACGGTGTATTGAACATCGTAGATAGCTACAACTACTACAACTTCTGGCACGATACCTTGCGCATTCAGGGTGAGTCACTCTATGGTGAGCCTGAAGGTGTTGATCCCGCAGAGTATGAGACCTGTACCAAGACCTATGAGTCTATCAGCAAGGACAGCGTAGAGAAGTACAACCAAACCTCAAACGGTATCATCGGTATATACACTAACAACACACCTACCGGTAACCCCACACTGACCTATACCATCAAGAATGTATTGTCAGCCAAATAGCGCGTAAAGGTTGTGATTGTACCCGCTAACTTTGTTGACTACAGAGATAGCACCTACCGTCCCAACAAGTTCAATGCTTCAATCAAGTACAGAGAGCTCAGCGGTAAGTCATCTAAGTCAATCAGCTTGGGTAAGAACATCGAGAACAACCCCTACAAGGTAGACACCATCACCTTGGTACCTGACAAGGTAGCAGAGGGCGTAGACTACATTGAGTTCCCCACTAATGAGTACGACTTGCAAGGCTCACTGCCCATGCTTCAGTTGGAGATTGCAGGTAAGGTGAAAGCTCGTGGTGAGGATGACAAGTACGACCGTGTACTACGCATCGAACAAGTATTCCTTGAGCCGGTAACAGAAGAATAATGTTCCTATAACACTAAAAAGAAAAGACGATGAAAACATTTAAAAATATTCAACCTCGGTTTGTGGCCATCCTTACCTTCTTGGCTCTGTTTATGGGAACAGGTATGGTAAGTGCGCAGACAACCGCCAAAGAGGCAGCAACAGAGCAGAAAGCCTCTGAAGAATTAGAAGAGATCGTAGGTACTGTTGTTGATGCCGCTACACAGGAGGTTTTGGCCGGTGTACGTATCGAAGCATTGAACAACAACCGCTACACTGCAATGACAAAGCCCGATGGAACCTTCAGCATCAAGATTCCTGCACACGTAGTTTCATTGTATGTGTCTACTCCTGGTTACGAGAGCATCATCATCAAAGCTCGTCAGAAGGATGCCATCACCATTGCGCTCTATGACGATAAGTTCAGCACATTCGTTGAGAACGGCTTTGACGTAACAGCAAAGAACGAAGCTGTCATCGACATGTCTAAGGCCATCACCATCGAGACAGAGATTCAGAACAAGTTGGGTGCCGACGTGCGCACCATCACCCGCTCAGGTGCTGTAGGCATCGGTGGTCTGATGATGATGCAGGGTATCAACACCTTGAACTCTTCAGTACAGCCCCTTATCGTATTGAACGGTGTGATTCAGGACTTGCAGGACGGCTACGTTGGTCTTCACGAAGGTTTCTTCAACAACACCTTGTCAGCCCTCGACGTTAACGATATTGAGAAAGTTACCGTACTGAAGAACGGAACCTCAATCTACGGTGCCAAGGGTGCTAACGGTGTCATCTTGATTGATACCAAGCGTGGTCACAGCATGGCTACACGCATCGATGCTCAGGCTTACGGAAGCTATTCAATGACTCCTCGCCTGCCCCAAATGATGAATGCCGAGCAGTATCGTATCTATGCCAATGAGTTGATGGGCGACATCACCACTGACAAGACTCGCTTCCCCTTCCTTTGGGATCATCAGAACTACTACTACAACATGTATCACAACGATACCAATTGGAGTGACTACATCTACCAGAACGCATGGGCACAGAACTACCGTGTAAACGTACAGGGTGGTGACGAAGCTGCCATGTATAACTTCTCATTGGGCTTTGCTGACGGTGCCAGCAACATCAAGGCTAACGACTTCAACCGTCTGAACATCCGCTTCAACACTGACATCAACTTGTCAAAGATCTTGAAGACTCGTTTCGATATCTCTTACAGCCGTATCGTACGCGACATGCGCGACGACGGTATCCAACAGGACCTTGCCAACAGCCCCATGGTTTCACCTGGCTTCTTGTCACTCATCAAAGCACCTTTCTTGAGCCCCTACCGCTACAACAACTCAGGCGAGCTCACTGGCGCACTTGAGAAGGCTGACGATTTTTCTAAGTTCGATGTAGCAACCATCAACAACAGCTTCGCAAATCCCTTGTCAATCATCGAGTATGGAGATGGTAACAACAAGAACAATCAGGAATACACCGTGTTTGACGTAACCATCGCTCCCGAGATTACCCTGGGTAAGAACCTAAAGGCTTCAACCTTGTTCAACTACACCTTGCACCGCACGAGCGAGAAGTACTTCCGTCCTATGACTGGTACTCCCAAGTTCCTCATCGCAGGCCTTGGTTACACCGAGAACGAGGTACGTTCATTCTTCTCTAAGGAAGAAGCTATCTACAACGATACCCGCATCACATGGGAGAAGAAGGCAGGTAGCCACAACATCGAGTTGTTCGGTGGCTTGCGTTTCTCTAACTTCGCATACGACTCAGACTTCCAGTCAGCTCACAACACAGGTAACGACAAGTTGCCCGACGTAAAGTCAAGCTACGACTATGCTAAGACAGACGGTGAGGATAACGTATGGCGCAACTTGAGCTACTATGCAAACCTCGACTATAACTTCCGCAACAAGTACTACTTGCAGGGTAGCGTAGCTGCTGAAACCTCTTCACGTTTCGGTAGAGACACCGAGAGCGGCATTAAGCTTGGTGGCGTATGCTGGGGTATCTTCCCCTCATTGCAAGCCGGTTGGTTGGTATCATCTGAGCCCTTCTTCAATACCGATATCATCAACGTGCTGAAGCTCCGTGCAGGTCTTGACTGGTCAGGTAACGACAACGTAAGCAATAATGCAGCATTCGCTTACTTCAGCAACATACAGTATAGCGGCAAGCTGATGGGTCTTAAGCTGGCTAACATTGAGAACCAGTCTATCCAATGGGAGACTACCCGCAGAGCAAACATCGGTTTCGACATGCAGACCTTGAACAACCGCCTGCGCATCTCTGGTGACTTCTTCCACAACACCACAAACAACCTGCTTACTATGAAGCAGCTCAACTACCTCACCGGTCTTGAATACTACTGGTGCAATGGCGGTGCTCTTGCCAACACTGGCGCTACAGTAAATGTTACCGCACGTGCCTTGAACACCAAGAACTGGAAGTGGGAGGTAGGCGCAAGCGTAGGTACCTATAAGAATGAAATCACTCAGTTGCCCGACGGTGACATCTTCAAGAGCGAGAAGGACGGTGAGCTCTATGGCAGTACCACCGATATCTACAACGGTACTATCCTCAGCGCAGTAGGTCACTCAGCAGGCGTCTTCTTCGGTTATGAGACCGAGGGTGTATTCTCTAAATCATCAGACATTCCTGTGGTTGATGGCAAGCCCCTCTCTACTCAGGATGTAAATACCGGTATCTTGACTCCCTTCGAAGCAGGTGACGTTAAGTTTGTAGACCAAAACGGCGACAACATCATCAACCTTCAGGACCGTGTCATCATCGGTAACCCCAACCCCGACTTCTATGGTAACATCAGCAGTAGCTTGATGTATAAGAACCTCACCTTGAGCGCTACCTTCAACTACTCGTTCGGTAACGATGTATACAACTACCAGCGTTCATTGCTCGAGAGCGGCAGCAGCTTCTACAACCAGACCACCGCTATGACCAACCGTTGGCAGGCCGAGGGTGACATCACCGATATGCCCCGTACATCATATGGTGACCCCAAGGGCAACAACCGTTTCTCAGACCGTTGGATTGAGGATGGCTCATACATCCGTTTGAAGGACGTAACCCTCTCATACAAGGTTCCCACCACAGCATCATGGCTCCAGGGTCTTACCCTTTGGGCTTCAGGTACCAACTTGCTGACATTTACCAAGTACTTGGGCAGCGATCCTGAGTTCTCATTCAGCAATAACGTACTGTACCAGGGCATCGACAATGGTCTTCTCGGCCAGAGCCGCAGCTTCCAAGTTGGTGTAAAGATTAACCTCTAATGTAAAACAACCATTAAATGATAAAGACAATGAAAAGCAAATCAATCATAGGAGCAGCATTGGCCGCTGTTGTTACCCTTGGCGTAACAACCTCATGCGAGGACATGTTTGACATTGATTCAAGCCGTGTGGTTATCGAAGAAGAGCACGACTTGAACTCATCGGCCGACTCTGCCTATTCAACCATTGGCGTATTGCAGTCATTACGCCAGATTGCAGACCGTTATGTTATTCTCGGTGAGGTTCGTGGTGACCTCATTGAGATTAATGAGAACACAAAGACCTCACTCCGTAACCTTTCAGAGTTCAACTTTGAGGATGAGAACGAATATCTCAAGGTAAAAGACTACTATGCCATCATCAACAACTGTAACTATGTGTTGGCAAAGATGGACACCACCATCTCACACAACAACGAGCGCGTGATGATTGACGAGTATGCAGCACTTGTAGGTGTACGTGCATGGACCTATCTCCAGTTGGCTATCAACCACGGTAAGGTTCCCTTCTACTTGAATCCCATCACCACTGTGGCAGATTCAGAGAAGGACTACCCCAAGATGGACGTAACAGAAATTGCATCAGTGATGATTCCTCAGCTTATCCCCTACGTGGACTATGACCTCCCCGTATTCACTCACCGTTACGCCTATCCTCCTCTGCAGTTGGTATTGGCCGACTACTATTTGTGGAGCGGTGACTACGCCAACGCTTGTGCTACCTATCTGGATTACATGACTACTCATGAGGACTTCAACTTCGCATACGGTGACCAGACCAACCGCGAGACCTTCAGAGGCTATATGGGCTTCGACGGTGCCTCACTCAAGGGTTCACAGCGTGGTGACCAGTTGAATATCACCACCAACAACTGGATTGCTTACATGACTAGCAGTAACATAGAGAACTTGGCCTTCATCCCCATGGAGTCAACAACAGCCAATGGTATCGTATCAGAAGTTGGTAGCCTCTTCGTATCAAGCGACAAGACCCATTCACTCAATCCCTCAACCTACTTGAGAGACTTGAGCAGCAAGCAGGCTTACATCAAGGCTACAATCAATGAGAAGGACCAGACTGAAGATGGTGGATACTCAATCATTTCTATTGCTGGTGACCTCCGTTACAAGCACTACCTATCCTATCCTATCGGTAGCGATCGTGAGTTCCAGGTATACGACAAGAATGCATCATACAGCATACCTGACGGAGTCAACATCGAGATTTACACTCCCCAGATTGTACTCTACCGTCGTGCTATCACCTACCTGCGTGCAGCTGAGGCACTTAACTCATGGGCAAAAGAGACAGGCAACCGCACACATGCCGTTATGGCCTTCAACTTGATGAAGGATGCCTATAAGGTATTCTTCCCTCAGGGTCATGTGTTGGAAAAGGATTTGCGTAAGGTATTCATTGGCGTACACGCTAGAGGCTGTGGTGACGTTCGTCTCGACACAACCCACTTCGCTTTGAAGCCCGCTACCATTGCACAGCGCTTCGAGTTGGTAGACTCAACCGTAACCTTCAATGACTCTATCAGATTCATCGACGAACTCATTATCGACGAATTGGCTATGGAGTCAGCATGTGAGGGTAACCGCTTCGGTGACCTGGTACGCTTTGCTAAGCGTCGTCAGGCATGGGGCGAGGCCAACTACCAAGACCTCTTGGCTAAGCGCGTAGCATCACGTAAGGGCGAAAAGAACTTCGACGATGAAATCTACAACAAGCTGAAGAACGAAGACAATTGGTTCCTCCCCTTGAAGTAATCCCATAAGCTAACAAAAAGGCTGCTCCGGGCCGCACTCGGAGCAGCCTTTTTTATTGAAACTCCATTTGTCCTATACTACACCTTGAATAAATTCAAATTAAGCCCCCTACCCTATGCGTCCTATCCTAGCATCACTCATCTTTTTGTTCACTGTGACCTCCCTGTCCGCAAAGGACTTCACTGTAGTGATTGATGCCGGCCATGGTGGTAAGGACCCCGGTGCTATCAGTACCAACCAGAAAATCTATGAGAAGAACGTCACTCTTAATGTTGCACTCCTTGTCGGTGAAGCCATTCAGGCTAACCATCCCGAGGTGAAGGTACTCTACACACGAACGAACGACACCTTTGTCGGCTTGAACGATCGTGCTCGCATAGCCAATAAGGCCAATGCCGACCTTTTCATCTCCATCCACACCAATGCGGCTAAGAACCGCACAGCACGAGGTGCAGAAACCTATACGCTGGGCATTGAGGAAGCCCGCACAGAGCGTAATCTGGAAATCGCCAAACGAGAGAATGGCGTCATCTTCCTCGAAGACAATCACGAACGAACCTACGCAAACTTCAACCCAAACTTACCCGAAAGCTATATCATCTTTGAATACATGCAGAGTGAGTTTGTGAAAGAGAGCATCCACATAGCACAATACGTACAGGAGAATCTAAGTGCTGATGCCGGCCGCCTCGACCGTGGTGTACGCCAAGCAGGTTTTCTCGTACTGAATGCCACATCTATGCCTAGTATATTGGTAGAATTGGGTTACATCAGCCATGCCGAGGAGGCTAAGTACTTAGCATCTTCAATAGGACAGAAAAAGATGAGCCACTGCATCAGCCAGGCATTTGACAAGTACTACACAGATCTGAAGAAGATCAATGAAGAAAATGCAAAACTAACAACGAATCTCCTCACCGAGCCTCACCCTAGCGCAAAGAGTACAGCAACATCAGACGATGAGCCAGTATTCAAGATACAGTTCCTCACCACGTCACAGCAGTTAGGCCAAGGCGACAAAGCTTTCAAGGGGTTAAACCCTGTGGAGCATTATCATGACAAGGGCATGTATAAATATACGTATGGCAGCACTACGGACTACAACGAAATCCTGCGTTTGAAACATAAGGTGAACGAAAAGTTCAAGGATGCCTTCGTCGTTGCCTTTATCAAGAACGAGCGCGTGGAAACACAAAAGGCAATAGCGATGTTTAAGAAAAAAGGTAACTGATATTAGCTTTCGCTATAAACTTAAAAAACTTTAAAACACCACAGAGATGAAACGATTGAGTCAGGAGACTAAGATAGGGGCTGTATTTGTCATCAGCCTGGTGTTCCTTTACATAGGATTGAACTTTCTTAAGGGAAGCAATGTCTTTTCTCATTACCACACCTATTACATGGTAGTAAGCCATGCAAGCGGAGTGGCCTCCTCGGCCGTCATCAGCACCAATGGATATCAGGTGGGTACAGTGAGTAGCGTAAAGTATGACTACACCCATCCAAACCGCATCGTCGTTGCGCTGCGAATCGATGAATCACTACGAATCCCAAAAGGAAGCTGTGCCTACTTGGTGAATGAGCTGCTGGGTGGTGTCAGCGTTGACCTGCAATTGGGCCAATCTTCGGTGTACTATGCTGATGGCGACACCATAGAGAGCGGAACAGCCCACGGTCTTACAAGCGAGATTGAACAAGTGATGTTGCCACAAATCAAAGCCATGATACCCAGAATAGAAAGCCTCATCAACTCGATGAACACACTTGTGTCAGACCCACACATCGTTCATATCCTAGAGCAAACAGAGCAGCTAACTACCAAACTCAACACCACAACTCTTGCAATGAACCGACTGCTGCTGCAGGAGATGCCACAACTGATGCACTCACTACAGAGCACAGGCAATAACTTGAATGAGATCACAACCGAGCTTAAAGGAATTGACTACATCGAGACCATGGAACTCGTAAACGGCACGTTAGAAAATCTGCTCACCTTGTCCGAGACACTGAACACCGACAGCGGAACAGTGGGTCGCCTACTCAACGACACGGCCTTCTATAATCGACTCGACGGTGTATGCACCCATGCCGAACAGCTTCTCAAGGATATAAAAGAACATCCCTCGCGATATATCAACGTATCGGTGTTTGGGAAGAAGTAATCCTCCCTACATCATTCCTCAATCCTGAATGGGTAGAAATAGTTAACGAACCGGTCGTACGATACGCTGTTCGTTTTCTATTAAAGAGTTGGCATTTACACTTCACGTGAAATCATCTTTTCATCTACATAGATCAATCAGCATGAAACAAAATGTTTCACGGCCGAGACTCGTAGAGGTATTTTAATGGCATGTGACAGACCCCGTGTAACTAACACCGCTAGAATAAAAAAAGCCCGTAAACAGGCTTAAAAAAGGTCGTTATTTTTATAGATTTCTAACAGCCGAAGATAGCATAATTAGATTTTGTCTAAATAAAATAGAGAGACGTGGAAAAGACAGAAAAGCGCGTCAGACAACAGATAAAGCACGTAAAAGAACTGATAAAAAAGTGTTCGGGAGATAATATTTGGAAAATCCTAAAAAGGAACTCACTATTTGTCAACAAGTTTGATATATGCAAGCAAAAAAAATCCTATCTGAGATTGAACAAAATAAACGTTTCACAAATGGCTGAAAGCTAACATATTTGAAAACTGCAAATAATTGAAGAGAGAAAGTTATTTTTATTTTCAGAAGAAGGTTAGTAACTTTGCATTGTAGAAGTAAAAGAAAAAGAGAAAAAGCAACCATGACAGAGACTCAACTCATAGAACAGTGGGACAAGTGCCTGAACATTATCCGCGATAATGTTTCGGCCACTGCGTTCAATACATGGTTCTCTAACACCAAACCCGCCTCCTATGCGGGCAATGTATTGACCATCTTCGTACCCAGCCAGTTCGTGTATGAGTATATAGAAGACCACTATGTGGACCTGCTTAGCGCAGCTATCTATCGCGTATTTGGCAGTAACACACAACTTAACTATCGCGTACTAGTAGTTGCCGACGCCGTTAACCCAGGAATCGTAAATCAAGGACAAGAACCCAATCGCAAAGATTCTGTAAAGCCAAATAACCAGAAGTCAGACGACAAGACTCCTGGCCCCATTGCCGTACCTGCCCGTGATCTCGACCCCATGTTGCGCAGCAACTACAGATTCGAGAACTTCATCGAAGGCCTGAGCAACAAGCTACCTCGCGCTGCAGCCGAGAGTATTGCGCTAAAACCTGGCAAAACCGTCTTTAACCCCCTTTTCCTCTATGGTGCTTCGGGTGTTGGCAAGACCCATCTAGCCAATGCCATCGGACTGAAAGTCAAGGAGCTCTATCCCGAGAAGCGTGTACTGTACGTGTCTGCTCACCTGTTCAAGGTGCAATATACCGACTCTGTGCGCAAGAACACACTCAACGACTTCATCAACTTCTACCAGAGTATCGATGTTCTCATCATCGATGACATACAGGAGTTCGTCGGTGTGGAGAAGACCCAGAACACCTTCTTTCACATATTCAACCACCTTCATCAAAACGGTAAGCAGCTCATCATGACCTGCGACCGTCCACCCGTGATGCTGCAGGGCATCGAGGACCGCCTCATCACCCGATTCAAGTGGGGCCTCACAGCCGAGATCGAACGTCCCAACTTGGAGTTACGCCGCAGCATTCTGGCAGACAAGATGCGCCGCGAAGGCATCGCACTGTCGCCTAACGTGTTGGAATACGTAGCCGAGAACGTAACCGACAGCGTGCGCGAATTAGAGGGAATCCTCATCTCGCTTCATGCACATGCCACCCTTTATGGCCGTGACATCGATCTAGCCCTAGCACAACGCGTGATCAGCAAGGCCGTACGCATCGTAGAGAAGGAAATCACTATCGACGAAATCGTCAACAATACTTGCGAATACTATCATGTGAAGACCGAGAATATCTTTACCTCATCACGCAAACGCGATATCGTTCAGGCACGTCAGGTAGCCATGTATCTCAGCCATAAGCACCTCCCCAACCTATCGCTCGCACGTATCGGACAATGCATCGGGTCCAAGGATCACTCCACCGTGCTGCACGCATGTCGCCTCATCGAGGAACAAATTACCGTGAACAAGAATGTAGAGATCGCCATCGAGGAAATCGAGGAGAAGATTAAGGCACGATAAACCATACACCCTTAACGAAAAAGAACCATGACGGGCAGACGAGGTCTGCCCTTTCTATTTGCAATAGCACAATCCAAACTCACCCCATAAGTCCACTCCCGACAGCACTTCACATTCAATAAAGAAAACTCAAAAAAGCAGCACACATTACATTTTGGAAAACTTTTAATTTTTCAAAAATTAATACCTTACACATTTTCAGATGTTTAAATTTTCATTTTAGAAAACTTTTCATCTTTATCAAATTTCATTGTTGAAATATTTGGTCAATACGGAAAGGTTATGTAACTTTGCAGAGCTTTTGATTCAGAAAGTTTTACTTCTACACCAAAACAACTTTTTGAACAACTTTGTAACCTCAATAATACAGTGGAACAGAAAACTTACACGTTTGAAGAAGCGCAAAACGCCACGCTCGAATATTTCGGAGGCGATGCGCTTGCAGCCAGAGTTTGGGCCAACAAGTATGCCATGAAAGACTCTGAGGGTAACATCTACGAAGAAACCCCGAAAGACATGCATTGGCGCATTGCCAATGAAATCGCCCGCGTCGAGGCCAAATACCCCAACGCCTTGTCGGCACGTCAGCTTTTCGACCTGCTCGACCATTTCAAGTACATCGTACCTCAGGGTAGTCCCATGACAGGTATCGGCAACAATCACCAGATCGCCTCACTCTCCAACTGCTTCGTTATCGGCATGGAGGGAAACGCCGACTCATACGGTGCCATTATCCGCATTGACGAGGAGCAGGTACAACTCATGAAGCGTCGTGGTGGTGTAGGTCATGACCTCTCTCACATCCGCCCCAAGGGTTCACCCGTAAAGAACTCAGCACTGACCTCAACTGGCCTCGTGCCTTTCATGGAGCGATACTCCAACTCAACCCGTGAGGTAGCTCAGGATGGCCGTCGCGGCGCCCTTATGCTTAGCGTATCCATCAAGCACCCCGATTCAGAGTCATTCATCGATGCCAAGATGACCGAAGGTAAGGTGACCGGAGCCAACGTGTCGGTAAAGATGGACGATGCCTTCATGCGTGCCGCTGTTGAGGGCAAGACCTACACACAGAAATATCCTATAGAAAGCACCGAGCCTCTTTACACCCGTGAGGTGAACGCATCAGAATTGTGGAAGAAGATCGTACATAATGCTTGGAAGAGCGCCGAGCCTGGCGTACTCTTTTGGGACACCATCATCCGCGAGTCAGTACCCGACTGCTATGCAGACCTCGGTTTCAAGACCGTGTCCACGAACCCTTGTGGAGAGATACCTCTCTGCCCCTACGACTCATGCCGTCTGTTGGCCATCAATCTCTATTCATACGTAGTAAACCCCTTCACGCCTCAGGCACACTTCGACTTCGACCTCTTCAAGAAGCACGTGGCTATAGCCCAACGCATCATGGACGACATCATCGACCTGGAGATAGAAAAAATCGAGGCCATCATGAGAAAGATTGAGAGTGACCCCGAAAGCGAAGAAGTAAAGGGTTCGGAGCGCAAATTATGGCAAAAGATTATGGACAAGAGCACCCTTGGTCGCCGCACTGGAGTAGGCATCACCGCTGAAGGTGACATGTTGGCTGCAATGGGATTGCGCTACGGCACCGATGAAGCCACCGATTTCTCGGAAAAGGTGCACCGTACCATAGCCATCGAGGCATACCGCTCATCCGTACAGATGGCCAAGGAACGTGGTGCATTCAAGGTATACGACAGCGAGCGTGAAAAGAACAATCCCTTCATCAACCGCCTGAAGGATGCCGACCCAGCCCTCTACGATGAGATGAAGCAGTATGGACGCCGCAACATCGCCTGCCTCACCATCGCCCCCACCGGCACCGTGAGCTTGATGACACAGACCACCTCAGGTATCGAGCCTGTGTTCATGCCCGTATACAAGCGTCGCCGCAAAGTAAACCCCAACGACCCCGACGTGCGTGTGGACTTCACCGATGAGACAGGTGACGCATTCGAAGAGTTTATCGTATACCATCCCAAGTTTATGACTTGGATGGAGACCAAAGGATACGACACCACCAAACACTACAATCAGGAGGAGATAGACGCCATGGTAGCTGAGAGTCCCTACCACAAGGCAACCGCCAACGACATCGATTGGCTGAAGAAGGTGCAGATGCAGGGACGCATCCAGAAGTGGGTAGACCACAGCATCAGCGTCACCATCAACCTGCCTGCCGATGTGAGCGAGGAACTCGTTAACGACCTCTACGTAGAAGCATGGAAGTGCGGTTGTAAAGGTTGCACCGTATACCGTGACGGCTCACGCAGCGGTGTGCTCGTATCTACCGACAACAAAAAGAAGGGCACCGACGGAAAGAATGCCGCAGAGGAACCCTGCACCTGCAAGCCCCCCGTTGTAGTGGAGACACGTCCTCGCGTGCTCGAAGCCGATGTGGTACGCTTCCAGAACAACAAGGAAAAGTGGGTGGCCTTCGTAGGTCTAATGAACGGCTATCCCTACGAGATCTTCACTGGATTAGCCGACGACGAGGAAGGTATCCTGTTACCCAAATCAGTCACCAACGGCTACATCATCAAGAATGTAGACGAGAATGGCGTGAAGCGCTACGACTTCCAGTTCAGCAACAAGCGTGGCTATAAGACCACCATCGAGGGCCTTTCCGAGAAGTTCGACAAAGAGTACTGGAACTATGCCAAGCTCATCTCCGGTGTGTTACGTTACCGCATGCCCATCGAACAGGTAATCAAGCTCGTCAGCTCATTGCAGCTCGACAGCGAGAGCATCAACACCTGGAAGGTAGGTGTAGAGCGTGCCTTGAAGAAATATGTACAGGATGGTACCGTTGCCAAAGGACAGACCTGTCCCAACTGCGGCCAGGAGACACTCGTATATCAGGAAGGCTGCCTCATCTGCACCAACTGCGGCACCAGCCGTTGTGGATAAAGGATCCATCCCTACCACTCCCTGCTGAGGAGTGACAGACAGAAATCTTTTTCTTTTACATACGCGAGAAAGGGAATCGCTCAAGTCGTTGAGGATTCCCTTTCATTTTTTAAGATAACGTTGACATTCAAGCATACCAACATGACCTTAGAACAAAGCACTATAGAACTGTGCGGACTGAAATTCTTTGCACGTCACGGCGTGCTCCCCGAAGAGCGCCTCCAGGGCAACACCTTCACCGTAGACCTCTCTCTAGAGGCCGACATCAGTCAAGCCATCGCCACCGATGCACTGGACGACACCATCAACTATGCCGAGGCCTACGAGGTCGTGAAGCATGAGATGAGCCAGCCCTCGCAGCTGCTCGAGCATGTATGCGGCCGCATCGGCCATGCCCTCCTTCACCGCTTCGCCACCCTGCAGCGTGTGCGTGTGCGCGTGGCCAAGCACAACCCTCCCATCGAGGGTGCAGGCATGTGCCAGTCGGCCGTCAGCCTCACGGTGCACCGCTAACTCCACAGAGGCTATTGAGTTTACAAACTAAAAAAATTAAATCCTACATACAAACACAATAATTCAATTAGAGCAAAGTCCTCAAAGCTCTCATTGCTGTATTCACCGCCTTAACAAAACACCGCAGAACACTCTTGTGTGCTCTGCGGTGTTTTGCCTTAGACATTATTGAAGAGGGGTTACTTGCGGCCCTCTACACGGAAGCGATACAGGAGGAAGGTCTTGGCAGGCACATCGACCACCTCGGGGGCTGTGCTATGAACTTCATTTACCAGGGGCACGATGGCTGTGGGATTGTCCAAGGTGTTGTCGGCATAGAGGTCGTCAGAATGATAGGTGGTAACATCTACCAACTGAGGTTGCTGACTACGCTTAAGTCCCGTAAAGGTGAGTTTGAGCTGCTGTGCCACATCGGAAACATTAATGACCCTGACGATAACCTCTCCGTTGTCGGCATCCCACACAGCACTGGCGAAGAGTCCATCCTGATCGTTGTTGCCAGCTAAGGGCTTTCCTGCCGCTGTAGCCTTGAGCACATGAGTGCCAGCATTGTGCGCATAGAGCTGCTGCACGTAATAGGAGCAGGAACGCACGGAACGGAGATTATCGTACCAGATGAGGTCGGGACGCCACTGCCAGCCATCGACATGAGCAAAGAGAGGTGCATAGGTAGCCATATGCACTATATCGGCATTGCGCTCGAGATTAGTCATAAAGGCTGCCTCAAGAAGCGATGCATTGAAGTGATTCCACTTGCGTCCGTTGGCACCGTGGCAGGCATACTCACCGGCAAACACTTTGGGACCCTTGCGGTCGTAGGTGTCATAACGGTTGCCCTGACTGAGGAACCACGACTCGGGACGGTAGAAGTGCTCATCGACAAGATCTACATTGATGCGTTTCATCTCGGGCCACAGATAGTCGAACTGATCGCCCTCGGAGTTGGGACCTGAGGAACCGATAATCTGAATCTCGGGATGTACCTTGCGCATGCGCTCGACGAACTTCTCGAGGCGTACGACATATTCCTCCCCCCACTGCTCGTTACCGATACCGAGGAACTTCATGTTGAAAGGTTCGGGATGCCCCATTTGGGCACGAATCTTACCATACTCGGTAGTAGTGTCGCCATTGGCAAACTCGATGAGATCGATAGCATCCTGGATGTATGGTTCAAGATCATCAACGGCCACATGGGCATGCTCACCATAGTTCTGATACTGGCATGAGAGACCTACATTGACCACAGGCAGGGGTTCAGCACCAATCTCCTCAGAGAGGAGGAAGTACTCGTAGAAACCAAGGCCATAGGTTTGGAAGTAGTCGGGGAAGAAACGGTAACGGAAAGTATAGTGCCAGCGGTTCTCGTTGAGTGGACGGTTCTCAACTGGACCGAGGGTGTTCTTCCAATTATAACGACTCGCAAGGTCGGTACCCTCGACAATACACCCACCGGGGAAACGGAAGCAGCCAGGCTTCATCTCGGCAAGTGCCTCCATGAGGTCTTTGCGGAGGCCACCCTTACGGCCCTTCCAGGTGTCGACAGGAAAGAGTGAGATGTGCTCAAGGTCTACGGCATTGTTGCCTAGAAGGAAGACGCGAAGCTCAGCCTTGGGTTCGGTAAGGGGTGACTTCACTACCACCTCGTATTGTTTCCACTCGCTACCCGTGATATCCATCTCGTGAGACAGGAAGTCCTGCCCCTCACGGTTGGTGACGGGGATAGCCAGTTCCATGCGTATGCGTGCTTTGTCTTTTCCCTCGGGCACTCGAGCATAGAAAGAGAAGCGATACTCCTTATCTTTCTCCACACCGATACCAAAGAATCCCTCGTTGAGCAAGGCAGTCCACTTGTGACCATGACCTGAGCTGTGAAGACGTACATAGTTGGGATTGCGATCGAAGGGTCCATCGTTTCGGACCTCAACATTACCTGCAACCT
>JAEIGA010006466.1_pt1 | contig 17839 bp, 22 predicted proteins | sample 9270691 | NCBI WGS metagenome assembly JAEIGA01 (sample SAMN17057246, study PRJNA624740) | gut metagenome | biome: biome; isolation source: fecal sample | host: Bos grunniens | place: China: Xizang | collected 2019 | reverse complement strand
TGACTTTGAAGATTATAGTTGGGAACTTATACAAAAACTTGTTGAAAAATGGAAACAATGACACAGAAAGAAAAAGAACTACTACTCAAAGACCTCTGTGCAAGATTGCCGTATAAAATAAGGGTATCTACACCTGACAAACCTATATGTGCAATAAATAGTATTCCGAATATTAATTCAACAATAGTTATAGATGGTTCAGGAGAAAGAGTATATCCTATAAAAGATATTAAACCATATCTCTTTCCTCTTTCAAGTATGACGGAGGAACAGAAAGAGGATATGATTAAGTCTTCTTGCGGCATAGGTTCAGATAAAAATGTATTTGATTGGTATAACAAAAATCATTTCGATTATCGCAATTTAATATAAAAAGGACTTGCAATTGATGCAACAGAATTAAACATTTACTAAATATTTACTACGATAACGCTTAATTTTTGATAGCATTTTGTTATTTAATACTGTAAATCACAAATAAATATAAAATATGGCAGATATATATGACTTCAAAGAGCTTAATAAGCCAATGATTGCTAAGATTGTTGAAACACTTGAAAAGTTTCCAGATCCTGAAGTTCATGCAAAAGGTATAGAGATTCTTATTAAGTATGACGATAAAGGAGTCATCAAGCATGACATTGCAAGATATTGGAAAAACAATTCAGGTCATTGGATTGGTACAGTAGGCAGTCTGTTTGATTTTGACTTTTATGCAGTGCGCAAAGTTGTAGGATTTGCAATATTGGAAGATGTTATAGATCTTGTAATGGAATGGACTGAAGGTAAAATTTTTCAGACAGTTGAAGACTAATAAAATAATACGCTGAAAAGTTAATCAATCTTTTCAGCGTGGATTATTATAAAAATAAAAATGAGTGTTTGTCCATTTTGTAAAAAAGAACTTAATTGTAACGCGATTCATCATGTGTATAAATGTAAATCAATACCAACAGGTTTAACAAAAGATGAAATAAAGGAATTATACTATAAATTTAATTTTGGAAATACTATATATGAAGACATTATAAGAGATTATCAAAATTTATATTCCTTACCAATGTTAAAAGAAAAATATGGATTGTGTTACAGATCTATTAATTATATACTAAATAAGTTTTCAATTCCAATAAGAAATATAAAAACTTCTCAAAAGTTAATAACTGTTCCAAAATATAAAAGTACCTGCTTAAAAAAATATGGGTGTGAAAATGTTTCTCAATTGGAATCAGTAAAACATAAAAAAGAACAGACATTTATAAAAAATTATGGCGTTGATAATATTTGGAAAACCCCAGAATATGCTGAATTTACTTCAAAGAGATGGGCATCATATTCTCCTGAAAGAAAAAATGAGCTATTAAAACAATGGAGAAATTCAAAAGGTAATACATCAGAATTGGAAAATAAAATATACGGATATTTAAATGAAATTGGATTATCTGTAATAACGCAATTCAAATTTGACAATTATTATCATGCTTATGATTTTTTAATAACTGGCACTAACATCATAATTGAAGTAAATGGAGATTTTTGGCATGCCAATCCAATGATATACTCAGAAAATGATGTATTAAATTTTCCAAATAATCCAGTAAAAGCAATAGATTTGTGGAAAAAAGACGACATTAACAACATGTATGCAAAATCAAACGGCTATGAGGTTATAACTTTATGGGAACATGATATAAACAATAAAAGTAAGGAAGAAATTCAAATATATTTAATTGACATTATAAATAATTTAAAACTTAATGATTATGGCACAGAAAAGATCACCAAACACATATCAGAAGATTAATACAATCTTTAAGAGAGACGAAAACAACATCATTATGCCAGATGCAGAGTTTGCAATTCCAGAACTTGAATGGCTTCGCAACTGCAAATTTGACGCAACAGAGAAAATTGATGGAACATCAATTAGAATTGAAGTAGAGGCACTTATTGATTGTGCGGCATTTCCACCTAAGGCATCTAAGTTTGGTGTGACATATAAAGGTAAGACCGATAATGCGCAGATTCCAGGTCATCTATTGAAGTACCTCGAAGAAACATATCCGGCTGCTAAAGTATTGGAAGCACTGGGTCTTCCTGAAGTTATTACAGATGAATGGCTGTCTGAAAAGGGTTATGAACATTTGGAAGATATTCCAAGATACACAATCTACGGTGAAGGTTACGGTATGAAGATTCAGAAGGGTGGTAACTATATCAAGGATGGCGTAGGATTTATCGTATTTGACGTAAAAGTAGGTAATATGTATCTTCTTAGACCAAACATGGAGGAGATTGCTTTGAAGCTTGGTGCACCTATTGTGCCATACATGGGTCAGTTCACCATCGATGAGGCAATTGAGTTTGTTAAGAAGGGATTCAAGTCAACTATTGCAGAGAACAAGGATTATGATGCTGAAGGTCTTGTGTTGAAGTCACCTGATGGTCTGATGACAAGACGCGGTGAAAGAATCGTATTCAAGATTAAGACATGCGACTTTGTAAAGTACCGCAATAAGTATGGAGAGTGCAAGACACCAAATTGCTAATAACGATATGAAAAACAAATCAACTTATATAATGCTTGGAGCAGGTCTTCTGCTCCAGCTTATTACATTCATAATTACAAAAGACACTTGGTTGGCGTTCACCAGTGGTATTGCTGGTGTGTTTTCAGTTGTATTCTGTAGTGAGCGCAGAATGAGCTATTATCTCTGGTCGTTCATACAGATCTTTACGTTCACCGCAATCTGCTGGGATGCAAATCTATATGGTAAGCTAGTTGAAAACGCATTCTACCTCATTACAGGTGTAATTGGCATAGTTGTATGGTATAAAAACAAGGATAATTACAATAAAGTAAAGACTTTGCGACTTGATACAGAAGGAATAGTGTTAACAATGATATTGACAACTGTTGGGTGGGCTATTCTATATATCATACTTGGTCTGTTTACTGATTGTCAGGCACCATTATTGGATTCTGTTTCAACAGCTATTGCAATTGCAGCACAGATACTTATGATGCTTAGATACCGAGAGAATTGGATTCTATGGATGATTGTTGATGTTATATGTATCGTATTGTTTACCATGACAGAAAACTGGTGCATGGCTGTACAGTACATCTTCTGGATGATAAACACATTATATGGATATATCCAGTGGAGCAAAGCCTGGGAACCGCGTGACAAATATTTTATAGAGGACTGCTATGTTGACTGAAAGAGAACTATATAATTTGAAGACTTTGATTGAAAAGCATGATTTTAAGTTTTCAGATAACTTGTTTCGTCTGGTAAAAGCGGCATATGAATCTGGAAAGGCTAAATCAAGAAGATCTTCAATTGGTTATGGGGTAATACTTGAAAGAAAACGCAACAAATATTTAAAAGATCACAAAGCTTGATTATTATATATAAGATATGAGAAAAAGTTGTAACATAATGATGAGTTGGCATCAGTCACCGCAAGGCGTCTGAGACGAATCATATTGTGTTATACATAATACAAAGATCCGTTGAAGTCGCAAGATTTTTACGGATCTTTCTGTATTTTTATAGTTGATTTGATATATATAAATACAATTAAATTAGAAACATTTATGGCAGTAGATCATACTACGAAAATAATGATGCAAAGAGCAGAAGCAAGACGAGAGACTGAACAGCTTATTGAGGCACGTCGTCAGGCCAATGCAAGCAGACTTAGAAACAACTTACAAATTCTTACATTGCTTGCTAAGTTTATGGGGACAAGAGAAGATCTCAGATTCTGTCAGGTGTTGAATATCTTGGGACTTGATACAGACAGATTTTATGAGGAACCTCAAGATACATTGAAGCTGCTTGAAAAAAGAATTGCTGAACTTGAAGCTATGGAAAATCCACCAGCGGTAACTGAAACAAAAACTATCGTATAGTTAGTAACGTTTAAGATATTGAACATAAAGTTATAAATTTGTTTAAGATATTGAACATTATGGGCGTAAGACGAGAATACATGAAGCATAAAGCTTGGAAGCAGATTCCTTATACTAATAATCTTGAAGCAGATCTTATTGACGGTATTTATGAAGGTCTAACAGAAAATGTTCCTACACATGCATCGATGAGAGATTCTGCAACAGATGGAAACAGTAATATGAAGCCTTGGGTATATTCAGTATATTACTCTGATAAGTGGGATATGATTCGTCAGAAGATGGGAAAGTTTATTGAGGCGCATGTCGGAAGAAGTTTCAATAAGACATTTTCTGAGTTCAAAGAGAAGTTTCCGGCTTACTACGGTAAAATTGATGTAACAAAGGAATTTCTTGAAAGGTTTACTAATTATAACCCACGTACTGAAAAGTTATATTTCCAAGCTGGTATTATCTCTGAAAAATCAAGATACTGGTCATTCTACATTGATGACTACGGAATTATCAGATCGGCATTTTTGGAGTCAAGAAAACCAAAAAACAAGACTGTGAAAATCAATGTGCGTTCATCAGAGAAACTTTACAGTTTCAGAAAGTACGTATTTGAGAATCCGGAAATTCTTAGTGTTGTTGAAGCTCGTATGTCAAAGAAGTACAGACAGTACCTTGACCCAGAGATTAAGTTCTCTCAAAAAATATATGATGCTATTTTGTGGGACATTGGAGGAAAGGAACTTAATGAGAAACTTGCAGCATTGCATTCAATTGAATGGTGGAGAGCAAACAATTATTGCTGGTATTTTGATAAGAACCACTATGATTGGGACCGCGAAAAGGGATGGACAAGAAGTGTAAACGCATTGCCAGATACTGCAATGAAGAAACTGCTTTTTGATTCGTATACTGTTGAGGATTGCGATGTTGTTGAGGCTGGTTCTTCAGAGCATATAAGATACCTTGAAGACAACCGAAAGGCATCTGCTTCTAAACGTAGATTTTATGAAGAGCAAAATAAAGCACACAGAGAATCGTTGCTTCATAACATTATGGAAAAGCGCAAGGCTGAAGAGCATAAGAACGATATTGTTGACCGTGACAGACTTGGATTTGATGAGAATTCTTTCAAAGGAGAATTCTATCATGGTCAAAAAAGAAAGAAGAGGAATAAATAATTGTATATGAAGCAGTTAAGTAATTATATATCTGAATGCATACCTGACTTTAAATTATGTTATGAGCGAGAATGTTATCTAAATTCAATGTCTGATTTTTTTGGTGATGACTTACCAGATGATGTCATAGAATCAATGTATTCTGAAGAATATATGGATTTTATATTGGAATCATTGACTAGTCACGATGCGGAATTGTTAAAGAACAAATTGCATGCTGAGTTTAAAGATATTGAAAGAATAGAGTTTTTGACAGATAAGCAGCAATCAATATGGATAATTAGCAAAACGGATCTTACCAATGATTCGAAATTCAAGTCAATGCTTGAAATTTTCGGATATTATGTTACTGTAAATAGAACTAACGGTGATTTGTTTAGTATAGCAATATGTCCAAGATATGCTAAAGATGCATATGATATAGTTTATAAACAGAATCATGGTAAGCTGTATCATTTTACTGCTGGCAGATATGTAGACGAAATTGAAACAAAGGGATTAAGATGTAAAAAATCTTCATATAGAGATTTTCCTGAAAGAGTTTATCTGTATGCATCTGATAAACGTCTTGATAAGATACCAGATATTGGTGAATTTATCAAGACAGTTGTAAATCCTTTTGATATAAAACGATATGGATTGACGGTATACAGAATTGATATGAATAAACTGAAGAGCAAAACATATGTCAATTTTTATACTGATGACTACATGGATGAAGAAGAAGCAGTGTATACATATAATAACATACCTGCAGAATGCATAACAAAAATTGATGTTGATTTAAACAAACTACTATAAATTTATATATTAAAATACAGATGATCCTCGTCCTTTGATTGCAAATTTGGACATTGCCACGTCAAGAGATACCATAAGAGACCTACCCAACGAGGAGGCAGTATTGAGGAGTGAGTGAGGGTGAATACACGAAGACCCTTCTGGCGCAAGCTCGTGAAGCCGGTTGTGATAGCTTTGCGGAAGGCTGCGATTGTAGGAAAGACATCTGTTTGAGAGTTCCATATAGGCGCGTGATAAGTCGTGATGATGCATCAACAAGCTCCGGAACCAAAAACTTAGAGTCGCCAAGCGTCTCATATGAAAATGGGCAAGATCGGCCTGGTTGCAAGGATCCGGCAACCTCCGGTAAAAATCCGGCGTATAAGTTCAGCTATCCGATAACAAGAACTGGAACCGTGGAACAGCACGAAAGCCTGTGGTAGTCTATAGCTTAATGGTTAGAGCCCCGGCGGGGAGATATTGGTTCGAATCCAGTTAGACTAGCAAATTATATGGAGGCTATAGCTCAGTTGGTAGAGCGTCAGATTGTGGCTCTGAAGGTCATGGGATCGTAACCCATTAGTCTCCCAAAAGAATGGTTCGGGTACGCTGCGCAGGGCGGACAGGTGTGGTTCTTTATAAATAACGTAAATAATTTGTTACACATCCGGGTGGTGTAGGTATACCCGAAATCAAAACCTACCTAATTGGGAAGAGGTCCGGAAAGTTTAGGTGATAGTCCGCAAAACTATTTAAATGGGAGCGTTACCCATTCTTCCCTCAATAAATTCTCCCATCGTCCAATGGTCAGGGCACCCGGCTTATACCCAGGTTATCCAAGTTCGAGTCTTGGTGGGAGGACACTATATAAGATATAGATAAATTATAATAGAAAATTTTAATATATGGATTTTCCTAAATATATTTGTAGAAAAGATATGAAGGATCCTAAATGGGATGCAAATGCGTTAATGCTAATATATTCAAAGAATGATAATGCAAAATATTGGAGACATGGCGGTTGTTATACAGCTGATGTACAATATGAAGATGGAAAATTGATAGCTTACATAGCAGGTAATAAACCAATTGAATATGTAGAGTGCACTGAGCAGATATGGAAGGAAAGCAATGGACAATATGCTTGTGAAGATTATTCTTGGAAATGGTATAATGTAGGGCGCAGTCCAAAATTTTAAAAATTAATAATATGGCGAGATAGCTCAGTTGGCTAGAGCGTAGGATTCATACCCCTAAGGTCAGTGGTTCGACCCCACTTCTCGCTACTAGATGTCGGTGTTTTGAGATAACAAACCCAAGCACCGAAGTTTGTTTGAGTAACTAAATCAGGCCTAGCTACCCTGTGGGTTACAAAAGGTCTCAAAAGGTCGGGAACGTTTTGCGGAGACCTAAATATCGTTCAAAATGGACCGAGAGTTTTTGGTAATCTCTCCTGAAGTAATGGAGCAGTCATAAGTCTCAACTGGTAGAGCTATCGACGTGCAGTCGCTGGGTGCAGGTTCGAATCCTGCTGATCGTGATGAAGTTATGAAAGTTAATAAAATACCAATACATCGCGCCGATGCTCGAGTGGTTGAAGAGGCCGGTCTCCAAAACCGGTAGGGTGTAACATCCCTCGCGGGTTCGAATCCTGCTCGGTGTGCGAAAATAATTAAATTATGAGAGATTTCAGAACACAATTGCAATTAGAAACAATAGAAAACAACATAGATGAATTTATTGATTCTGAAGCTATTCACTATAATGAATGCTATCCGTTTGTTTTTGATAATCATATATGTGAAGGACTGATTAGGTCTTATGGGCATGAATTATTAATTAAACGATTATCTAAAGATTTTGGAGAATTTATTAAAGAAATTGAAATTATTAACAATGCTGATAAAATCAAGTCATTGGTATTAACAATGACTGATGAATTCTTTAATAGTGATTTAGGAAAATTTGAAAGTCCATATGATGCTGGACCATTTGAAACAATATTGAATATATTTGGTTGGTATTTGTCAAATAGAAACAATAATGAAATATATCTTGAGCCAAAATACAGCGATGAAATAACAGATAATGTATATAAAGCTGATTATGTATTTCATGTAACAAGTAAATCAAAACTTGACAGTATACTTAAAAAAGGTATAATGCCAAAGGAAGGTAATAAAAATCGATATTATGCGCATAGAATATATTTGATGTATGGGTATGATAATGAATATGATAACATCAAAAAATTGTCATTAACGATTGCAAGAAATAGAAAAATATTTAGACCGGTATTGCTTAAGATAACTGTTAAACAGTTTAATATGAATTTTTATATTGATCCTAATGCTGGTAAAAACTGTATATACACATACGATTACATTAAACCTGAACAAATTGTATCATATGAACAAATAGGTATTTAAATAATAAATTATGAGAATAATCAATTCACTCAAGACACGTTTGCAAGAGCAATACAATTTTGCTAAACAAGACATCATAATCTTTACATATGTAATTGAAAAAAGATTTTTGTTTTGGAAGTACTATAAGATCAAACAGGTGATGCCAGATATGAGAAAACCAATATATGATCATGAAAAGCCTGTTAAGATAAAGATCAGGTTGACTGCACAACGTGATTATCAGCAGATGTGGGAGTGGCTTACTGATTATAAAAGCAGATAAAAATAAGGAGAGTTACCCAAGTAGGTGAAGGGGACGGTTTGCTAAACCGTTAGGTCGACTAATAACCGGCGCGAGGGTTCGAGCCCCTCACTCTCCGCAAAGATATCACATAAAACTTTTAAAGCTCTGCATTTTTGCAGAGCTTTTTATATATAAATATACAAGCAATTGAGATATGGGAATTTTAACTGACATAAACGATACTATCAAGCAATCTGATAAGGAGTTGAAAAACAACTTAATGAATAAATACAATTCAATATCACTTTATTTTTCAAACTGTAGAGGTGTTTGGAGTAACAAAGAGAAATGTCCGTATTGCTTAATAGAAGGTGGTGTATGGCTGGGAATTTCCTTAAAAAGAAACATTAGACATTACCATAATGAATTCGCAGATCATAAAGCGCAAACAATAACAATTCCTGATTGGATTGAGTTCAGACTTCCAGGCAGTTATACTGCATATTATAAAAAGACTGGCAAAAAGACTGTAATAAACGTCAATGTAAGTGCTCATTTTGTAAATTATGCTGTACAGTTTGAGGACGGCTCACTGGAAAAGGAATATGACAATGTAATATTGAAAATTGTAAAATACGACGACACACACTATACTGCGGTATAAGGTATAACGTTGTTAATTGAAATTATATGGGAAGCATACTACAGAATATAGAATCTACTGTCAAGACAATGGACACTGATGTTCAGAATGCAGAAGCTCTTGAAATGCTGATCTGTTATCTTGCGTATGGCACTGATGCACATTTAAAGAAAAGATCACACAACGGTTTTTGGGTTACAATGGCTTTTATTGAATTGCCAGTAGACATAATCAATACACTTACTAAAGCGGGTTATATATCGTCAATTACAACTGGTGAATTTTCAAAACCGGCTTGGCGTCAGTCAACATATTTTGGATATCCTTCAATTGGAAACTATAACGGAATTAATGGAAGCAATGTTTACAATCATGTATGGGCATTTGAATTATCTGACAAAGTAAAAGATGCATATTATGAATTTTGTGATTCTGAACAGACAGAAAGGGCGGCAAGAGTAATTGCATTTTTGAAGCAGATGCAAGGTTATATTAACCATATTTTTAACGAATACTTAAAACAACTTGCAAGTTGTTGTTAATCAATTGAAAATTAAATAGTTATGGAAAATTATATTGAAATAAAGAGAAAGAACGGCGGTGATACTGTAAAGGTTTTTGCTAAGACCTTTGAGAATGAGGCATTTGCACAGATTAAGAAGCTTGCAAATTATGAGCCTTATAGAGAAGCAAAGATACGTATTATGCCAGATGCTCATGCAGGAAAGGGCTGCACTGTAGGAACTACTATGACAATCGGTGATGCCATTACTCCTAATCTTGTCGGTGTAGACATCGGCTGCGGAATGTTGTGCTGTGAACTTAATATTACTAAGGATGAACTAACTGAAGATATTCTTAGAAAGATTGATGATGTGATCAGACAGCATGTTCCATACGGATTCAATATTCATACAGAGGCATGGACAAGATTTAAGAAGCTTGATGATCTACTTTGCTGGTCTCAGACAGATCTTACAAGAGCTGTACGATCAATCGGTACACTTGGCGGTGGAAATCATTTCATCGAGCTTAATGTATCTGATGCAACTGGTAAGGTATATCTTGTGATTCATTCAGGTTCAAGAAACTTGGGCGTGCAGGTATGTAAGTTCTATCAGGATCTTGCATTTAAGAATCTCAACAATATGACTGACGTCAGAAAGCAGATCGCTGATGAAGTCATTGCAAGATGTAAGAGAGAAGGTAGAAAGAAGGATATTCAGAAGGAGCTTGATGCTGCACTTGCTAATGTCACAAAGCCTTCGGCGGATAAGGAGCTTGCGCATTTGACAGGTTCAAATATGAGAAACTATCTGCATGATATGGAGATTGTTCAGGAGTATGCCGTACTGAACAGAAAGACCATGGCTGAAATCATCTGTAAGAAGGCTGGCGTGCAGATAAAGAGCTCATTTGAGACAATACATAATTATATTGATACTAAGCATATGATTCTTAGAAAGGGTGCTGTATCAGCCGAAAAGGGTGAGATGCTTCTGATTCCTATGAATATGCGCGACGGATCATTGATTTGTATTGGTAAGGGCAATGAAGACTGGAACTGTTCAGCTCCTCATGGTGCGGGTCGTCTGATGTCAAGAGGCAAGGCTAAGCAGAACATTTCAATTGATGAATACAAGGAATCTATGGAGGGTATATATACATCTTGTGTATCATATTCTACTATAGATGAAGCTCCTCAGGCTTATAAGGCTATGGATGAGATTGTAGAATGCATTCAGGACACTGTTGAAATCGTTGAACATATCAGACCTGTATATAACTTCAAGGCAAGCGAAGTTGCAGGTTCACTATTTGACGATGATGCAGAGTAATGCTTTACTACATATTTATCGCAAATGTCTGAATTTCGTTCAGGCATTTGTTATATATAAATACAAGCAATTGAAACATGGGAATATTGAATGACATAAACGATACTATTAAAGAAACTGATGAGATTTGTTACAGGAAGCTGTATGACAATCTGCTCAGGTCAATATCATATCTGTCAAATGTTACTTTGAAACGTGGTGTAAGACAGCCGTATCTTCAGGTTGACGACGCGCGCTTTCCTGTAGAGCTTGACAGCACAGGTGTATACTTTTTTATTAATCCAGACTCTGTGCAGCACAAAAACAATTATCGTTCGTTTGAAACAATATTACCAGATTGGCTTGAATTCCGTGTAAAGTATAATGCATATGCAAAGAAACATGGCTATAAACCATTTGTAAAACTTTTATATAACAGAGATTATTACGGAACACTCTTATTTTCAAATGGATCTGAATTTAAAGAGTTTGATAATTGCACAATACAACTTATAGAAAAACGATATCCAAAAATTAGGGCAATATGGGAATTTTAGATGACATAGAGATTGCATTGGAGGCAAACGATGCTGCAGTGCGAGAGTTTTCTTTTAAGGACATCCGACGTCAGGCAAGAGACTTCATAAAAAAATATTGTCAGTATGGTTATGTAAATGATGATGTTTACTGGGATGATCATGTTATTGAAAATAATTTATGGGGTACGCAATGTCTTCACAGCTTAAAGAACAACGCTAGATCTATAAACAATACATATGATTATAGCATAAATTTTCGTCCTATTAAAAAAGAGAATATCAACGTTAATGAACGAAGATACCCATTCTCTGGTGTGTTAGTTTATGCAGATAAGGGTTATGTAAAAGACGGCCGTTTTGATTTGCATCCAAACAAAGTATATGCTACAACTTTTGAGTGTGATCATGACTATGACAGCATAATACTTACACCTAAGACAAATTCTGTCCCAATCGTAATTAAGGGCTACGGAGGTAAGCAGTTGCCAGAATGGCTTATGTTTGAAAAATCAATATATAAGCAGGAAGGTTATAGAAGAACATTAACTGATGACAATCATATATCGTTTCTTCTTATCAATTGTAATCTTACTGAACAGGAGATTATCAATCATGTTGTAAATTCAGATAATGTTGACATAACAGTAGATATCATAGAGACAATATAGGTATATCAGAGATATGGGAGTTTTAACAGATATAGACACTACATTAAAAAATTCAGACATTGGTTTGATAAAGAATAAGTTATTTACAAATTTATGCAAATTAGGCAAAACCGATAGCTGTGTTGCATTTTCATTTTATGAATTGAAGAATCTTGATTTAAGCATAGACGAAATAGAATTGCTGTTGCAGCATGGTGTATGCGTATCGCATGCAATTTTTAATGAAATTTATCCGGTATGTGATATGTCAATCAAGTTCGTATCTGATTTTGATGCATGCAAACGGTATATGCGGGATCCTGCTGAATTTTATAAGCAGTATGGCATTGAAGTAGATAAGATCTCTGACTGGGAACACGCCTTATTGACTAGCGATGATATAGAGCAGAAATTGTTAAGCTGTATGTTATTGTTTGATACTCAGACACAGCAAGAATACTGCACGTTTGCAGCTACACATTTTGACAAGCAGTGGAAAACTGATGGCTCTTCAGGAGTATGCACGTATTATAGCTATAATTTTCCTCTACAATATGTTCATATATAGATGAATTTTTCTATATGCAATTAAATGTGTTTTAATGCGTTTTGTGATGTTGGATATATAATTTATCAGTAACATTATAAAAGCATCATAAAACACAAGTATACTATCAAATAAAGTAAATTATATAGCAATGATATTTAAAAAGGTTGACGGAACTGAAATTGTTCTTGAAGATTATATAAAGAATTACATCAAAGAGCATCCTGATGTAGAGTTGTTGATAGGCTGCGATAGTCAGAATCATCGCAAGCAGACTTCATTTGCTTTGGTTGTTGCTATGTACAATCCAGGGCATGGTGCTCATGTGGTGTTCAAGCGATGGAAGGAGCGAAGAGGTCCTTCAAGAAATGAAAGACTTCTTAAGGAGGTGTGGTCAAGTGTAGAATGCGCAGAGAATCTTAGGAGATGCGGTATAAATAACATTAAATATATTGATGTTGACCTTAATCCAAGCCCAAGATATCGCTCAAATGATGTATTGAGCTCAGCTAAAGGAATGGTTGAAGGAATGGGGTATGAGATGCGATACAAGACTCTTGGTCCGCTTGTTACATCAATGGCAGATACTATTGCAAGAAAATAAGTTATGGGAATCTTGAATAATATTGAAGAAGGTTTACAATCTATGGATGCATATACAATTAAGATGTGTATGTATAAACAGATGGTACGACAGGCAGGTGCTTCACTTAAAAATTTAGCATTGAATGATCCATCATGGTATTATCATACTGCAATAAGTACAGTTGTTGTCAGATTAGTTCATGATACTTTTTATGAAGAAAACTGCAACCCATACGGTTATGAATCGCATCCTACACAATTAATATTTAGAAAAAATGTAAAAGCAACACGAATTAAAAGATTGTTTCAACTTGATGATAATGAAATAGATATATTGATAAAAGCAGACATATGTAAAATCATTGATGATAGAATATATTTTGACAATAGATTTATCAATGAATTGAAGGTGTATGTACTTCAAAATCTTGAAGGTATACATATTTGACTTGTGAATGCGTAACATTTATTGCATCTTTGTATATATTATGTTATTATTTTACTGCAATTTAAGATAATCGTTGTCAATTTATGAAAAAAGTAAACATAACAATAGGCAGATTTCAGCCATTCACTAAAGGGCATCTCAATATGGTGACAGAAGGCGATCTGCCTTGTATTGTATATAGAATCAATTCATCAAAGAATGATGAAGACTTTACAAAGATAAAAGTAAAAGGCAAAGTTGTTAAGAAAGCGGATATACAAAGTGTACTTGCTTATCTTGACAATAATGGAGAAGGCAATCTGACAGACACTCAGAAAGAGATACTGAAACGTCCGTTTACAAATGATCTTATTGAGAAAGAGCTTGAGGTAGTAAAGCGTAGCAATAAGAAATATTTTGAAGACGTAATATATGTCACAAATGCATATGAAGCAATTGCTGATTTTGCAAGCAAAGTTGCAGAAGGACTGTATGAGCCTAACTATCTGATGTGCGGTGACGATAGAGTTGATACATATTCTAAAATGATTAATTCTGACAAGCCTTGGAAGACACCTGATGGCAAAGAAGTTGAGAATGTACTTAAGGGCAAGCTTGAAGTCAACATTGGTAAGGGTCGAACAGAAGGTGTTTCAGGAACTGCAGTGCGCGCATCAATAATTAAGAATGACAAGTCAGCATTTGCAAAGATAATGCCTGCTGGCGCAGATGCAATGTTTGAAGATTTTGTTGCAGCATTCAAGACATTCAAAGAGACTTTAGCAAATACTGTCAATGAATATCACAATTTTGTTCAGCTGGCAGATTTCATCACTGAATCAATTGATGTAAACACTTACATAACTGAGGGCGGTGCTGCAGGTCATATGTCGCATCCATTTGATTATGATGAATTCACAGGACATGATCTGCTTGAACTTGTTGATGATCTGTTTGGTGGCAAGATTGAGAATATGAAAGAGAAACTTGACGGAACCAACATTCATGCGACAATGAACAATAACGGTCAAGTTGTATTCATCAGAAACAAGTCAAATCTCAATTCTGAACTCGGCGGTATGTCAATACAGGATATGGCAGACAAATGGGCAGATAAGCCAGGAGTTCAGAAGACATTCCTTACAGCCGGCAACATCATAACAGAGATATTCAACAAGCTTGGTGTCAAGTACTTCAATCCTGATCCAGAGACTCGTAAAGTAATCAATTGTGAATGCATTATTGCAGGTAAGACAAACATAATGCCTTATGCAGAAGATAGAGTTGCATTTCATGGTTATGTAATATATAAGAAGAACGGTTCAACTTGGGAAGAGACTGAAAATGTAGAAGGTCATGTTGATGATATCTATAAAGCTGCAGCTGGAATTGATTCCGCTAGACCTCGTATGAATCTTGTGATAAAGTCTGTTGAAGAAGCTGCCAAGTTTGCAAAGGTGTTCAAATCTGATTTAGAGAACCTTTTTAAGGCTGAAGGATTGTCATTGAAGAATACTATTGAAGACTGGAAACGTGCACGATTCAACAAGTTGAAGCCTGAATGGTTGGATAAAGAGGTTGATAGAATATATGACAGATGGTTCAACAGTGATAAGTCTTTCAAAGCATCTGAGCTGAAGAAGATCTATACGGATCATTATGATGATGTGAAGTCAGATAAGTTTGCAAAGACATATGTCAAATCAGTAATGGAGCCAATTGATGATCTGTTCCTTGAAATTGGTAATGCATTCATTAAGATGTGTGATGGCTTTACAAATGCAAGCAGTCACAACACAGTTGTAGACACATTGAAAAAAGATCTTAGCGATGTATGTGCAGCAGTTGAAAAATCAGGATCTGATGAAGTAAAACAACAGCTTGAATTCCAATTGAATAGACTTAGAAAGCTTGGAGATAATGCAATCAATTCTACAGAAGGAGTTGTATTTGTATATAAAGGACGACTGTTAAAATGTACTGGGAGCTTTGCTGCATTGAACCAAGCGCTTGGACTTAGATTTAGCATCAATGAAGGCGTCCTTAACGATATTGAAAACACTCTTGCAAATAGTGATAAAGACATTAAAAAGGCCAAAAAGTCAATGAGTCGTAAAACTATTGTAGATGGTATAACTTCAAATGATCCTTGGAAGCAGAAACAGGCTGCAGAGACGTTTGAAGAGATTCTTACTGATAATCGTGTACAAAAGTATTATGGCATTAAAAGCCTAGCCGAATATGAAAATTATTGGTTTGTTCAATTTAAAAAATGTGACGTACAAGGAATTCCGCAGATCATAATATTTAAGAAACAAACATCTTATTGGTATGTAATTTATATCGATAAATACGGGGGTGAACCACGATACACAAGATTCCCTGAATCATCAATGAAACAGATATCAGCGTTTCTTGCGCCAAGATACAATGACTTATATAGAGTGCCAAAGGATCTTGAAGGCTTAGATAAAATATGTGATGAAATTTTTAGAATAATGTATTATAAATAATATATGAGAACACTTAAAAATTATTTGTTCCAAGGTATAGTTTATGAAGCAACATTTCAATCAGCAGATTATATAAAGCATGATTTTAAGTATGCAAAAGGTGTAATTAATGACCTGTTAAATTCATCAACAATACTACTTGGTAAGAACGGTGAAACAGAACATCAATTAGATCCAAAAGATCAAGAAACGTTTAAAGCACAATACGATTCAAGCAATTTTCCAAAAACATCAAAGGAATTTGATGACATGCTTGCAAGTTATTTGTCATTCCCAAAATGGAATATGATATTTAAGGGTAAGTATTCAGGTAAAACAACAAATACCCCAGGACAACGAGCAGAAGGATTGGTATGTTATATGTTTAATGACGCAAATGCCGATGTTGAGTTATTTAAAAATGAAAAGATGCCAGATCTTACAGATGATTGGATTGATTCCAGTCGATATACAGTTGATTTTATGAATAAACAAAAAGGCATTTCAGACATAGCTTGGACACGTGACAATTATGTTGCATGTCGTGTTGATGATGAGGACTTCAGATTAGATAATAAGTATGCTTTTGCAGTTGAAGTAACATCAATATTTTCTGGTAAAAAGGCAATGAAAAAAATATTTGGCATAAATTGCGACGACCTTCATGGCAGTTCTAAAGATGCTTGGAATAAAGCTGATATTGTTCTTGTTCACAAAGAGTTGGGCAAAACGCTAATTGATGAGATTAAAGAGAAAGGACCAGCAAATGGTGAAATGCTAAACACATGTCTTATTGAATATACCAAACAAGGCGTAATAATTCCAATATCTTTAAAGCAGCTTGAAAATCAGAATGCTCATTTGTCATCAGTAAATCTTGTCAAAGGAGAGCCGATTGATATGATTGAGTCCGTAAAATATTTACGTTTAGCAGATAGATACTCAAATCAATTTACAGGAAACATTGATATTGTATGTAATTCTGTTGATAATAAAGAAATTCTTATAACCTTTAGATCTGACACAAATGGTAAAAATGGTTTAAGTATTGAACCAAAGGAAACTGGTGGTTCAGCAAGATTTGGTAAAGCTGTAGAAATAATCAGAGGAATTCTTGGTCTTAAGAAAAAGGAGTTCTATATTGTTAAAAATACAAATGAAGATGCCCTTAAGGAGTTCAAAAATTATGGATTTGATGTCACAGTTAAACCTAAGTCAAATTATGATACTGTTGAACCGCCGTTCAGAGAAAGAGCATGCTGTGCAGGACTTCTTGGTGTACTTAAAGCATATCATGAAAAGACTAAAGAGCCTATTGATAAGGAATTCCCGGTTAAGTTTGCAAACTTCTGCATGTTCTGCGCTGTTGGCTTGGCTGGAAAAGGTGCATTTTATAAAATATCACACTAAGTAAATAACACATAATATAAAGTTTAATTACAAAGGATCTGAATTTTTCAGGTCCTTTTTATATTTAATATTGTAATATTTTAAATGACAACTTTATGGGAACAACATCAATGATTTGGCTTAAGGTACGCAAAGAAGACTATGGAAAGGTGTTGACCGCTGATCCTACAAAGATACCTACTGAAATAAAGGATGTCAATTTT
>JAEIGA010006465.1_pt1 | contig 17840 bp, 16 predicted proteins | sample 9270691 | NCBI WGS metagenome assembly JAEIGA01 (sample SAMN17057246, study PRJNA624740) | gut metagenome | biome: biome; isolation source: fecal sample | host: Bos grunniens | place: China: Xizang | collected 2019 | reverse complement strand
TTTTTCAACTACAACGTTTGCTTTGCTCTGCTGACAATCGTTCAACTGACGTTGTAAGTCTGCATTTTCCTGTGCTAAGCGCTGACGTGCTGCTTCTGCCTGATCGGCACGTGCTTTCTCGGCGTCTGCTCTGCGGAGAGCGTCAGCGACATTCGCATTCATCGCAGCCAAACGGCTGTCGTAATGCTTCTTCATCTTCTTCGCCTTTCCGGGAACAAAATTATAACGAAGAGTTACAAGACCGAATGCAAGACTCTTAGGAGCAATGTCCTTGCGGTTTATCACGAAGTCCATTTCACCCTTCAAGCCGATGGTTACCTGACGGCTGACATCGAATTCCACGTGCAGCGATGCAGGAATGTAGAAGCGGTTGAAAGAAGAGTGATCGTTGGTAGTGCGTACATTGCCTTGAATGCTGACATTCGAATTGTTGTCAATTGTGATGTCACCTGTTACTGGTTTTGATGTACCGTTTTCTGTAATGGTAGTACCGAAATAGATGCCATACTCATTACCTTTTGCCATCATATAGCCTGCACCTGTACCTACCCAAATGTTTAGCCATTGAGCCTGACGGCGAGGCCAGAACTCCATAAAATTGAAGCCTACACCCAATTTGGCATTGTGGTAGTTCATCAAGTAATTGCCATAAGCCTTGATAGGCATCTGTGCTGCATCAAGTGATGATAGTTGCTGTTCACGGCGGTAGCGTGACCACAAATACTCTGCACCGACACGAATCCACGGACGGATAGTATAATCGACACCTCCGCCTACAGCTGGTGCCATACCGTAACTCTTCTTGGCGTTTACATTCTCATACCATACACCGGTAGCCCAAGAAAGACCACCTTGTGCATAGATGCTCCAAGTTTTTGTGCGCACGTCCTTATTATATTCACTCTTGTCTGGTATGCCATTTTCATTCGTCTGTGCCGAGGCAGTGACGGAGAATATGACAGAGAACAAGGCGATAAGACACACGCTTGCTATTTTATCCCTATCGGGCAGTAATAGCGGAATCAATCGTTTTCTTTGCATATTATTTAAGTTTAAGTGAATGAAATTTCTTTGAATGTATTTGGAGAAAATAAAGTCTGCTTCCTAATCAAAGTTAGGAAGATATTCAGGAGGTACGTCCTGTTTCATCATTGGCACAGGTCGTGAAACTATCTGTGATGTTTGAGATTTGGCTGGCATAGGCTTCGGTTAGTAGACTGAACTTGAAGCCTTATGTAATAGATAAAAGAAAGGTGTGAACCTATCCTTTACCTATATCAACTCGCGGCTCGGCAAAGCCAATGTAATGTATAAGCAAGAATAACCCACACCCGTAGGTGTGAACTTCCAAAACTTATTCCCATTACATTTAGAAATTTTGCCGATTTCGAGTTGAAGGAATAAGAACTTAAAGTTCTGTTAATGAAATATGTATATTAAATCATTATATCTGTTTCTTAATCAGTGTTTTTTATGTTTAGTACACCAAAGATATAAAAAAAATCTATCGATGGTGCGATGTATGTAAAAAAATATTCTACTCTGTTTTTTGATATCGCTTTTCGCACTATTATGGAATGTGAATGTACCGAGACGATAGTAACTTCCAACATCGTGCACATTGATAGTTGCACGCATCACCACCTCTTGTTCTTCGAAAAACGTAAGAAATTTATGAAATGCATTATATCGTCGGTAGTCTGACTACCGACAATATAATGTTATTAAAGATTATTCACCAAAATTGTATCCCACAATTTTATCTGCATAGTCTTTCCAACCAACGGCGCTCTTATAGGCATCAACCGACTCCATCGGTACATAAATTTTCGCAGAATCTATGTAAAAGTAAACTATGTAAGATGATGCTACAGGTACAGATTTAGCCTTGCAGTATATGCTTGTCAAGCCTGTACATTGATAGAATGCTCTTTCCCCAATGCTTGTCACACTATTGGGAATTGTGATGTTTGTCAAGCCTGTACAACCATAGAATGCATAATCACCAATGCTTGTCACGCCTTCGAGGATTGTGACGCTTGTCAAGCCTGTACATTCAGCGAATGCTCCGTATTCAATACTTGTTACACTATTGGGAATTGTGATGTTTGTCAAGCCTGTACATTGATAGAATGCATATTTTCCAATGCTTGTCACACTATTGGGGATTGTAATGCTTGTCAAACTCGTACAACCCCTGAATGCGTTACTGCCAATACTTTTCACACTATTGGGGATTGTAATACTTGTCAATCCTGTGCAACCAGAGAATACATATTCACCAATACTTGTCACGCTATTGGAAATTGTAATATTTGTCAATCCTGTACATCCACTGAATGCATATTCACCAATACTTGTTACACTATTGGGAATTGTAACACTTGTCAATCCTGCACAACCGTAAAATGCATAAATTCCAATACTTTTCACACTATCTGGGATTGTAATGCTTGTCAAATTCGGACAATAAGAGAATGCATTATTACCAATACTTGTCACACTATTTGGGATTGTAACACTTGTCAAACTCGTACAACCCCTGAATGTGTAATCGCCAATGTTTGTCACACTTTCGGGAATAGTTATGCTTGTCAATCCTATGCATTCCTTGAATGCATATTCACCAATACTTGTCACGCTATTGGGGATTGTAATATTTGTCAATTCTGTGCAACCATCGAATGCTCCGTATTCAATACTTGTCACACCATTGGGGATTGTAACACTTATCAAACTTGAACAATCACGGAATGCACGCTCCCTAATGCTTGTCTCGCTATTGGGGATTGTGATGCTTGTCAAATTCCCACAACCATCGAATGCATACCGCTCAATTCTTATTACGCTATTGGGAATTGTGATGCTTGTCAAACCTGTGCAACCATCGAATGCTCCGTATTCAATACTTGTCACACTATTGGGAATTGTGATGTTTGTCAAGCCTGTACAATCACGGAATGCATAATCTCCAATCGAAGTAACATTACCGTCAAATTTAATTACTCCTATGCCATTGCTATAGGTATTTGATACGATATTTGCTCCAAATCTAGAATTACTTGGATTCACTACCTGACCATCACTCGATGTGTACCAAATTTCATCATAAAAAGAGCCTTCTGTTTTTGAAAGTGACACATAATCCGAAGTAATATTGATATTTCCGTCCGAAATGAACAGCGCAGCACTTGCCGATGTTGCACCATTGAAGAATGTTTCGGGCAAATTTTCTGCCAATGCTGTAACTGTTATTACACCGTTGGTAGTATCGGCTGCGCACGACAATATCGGCATATCAATAAATTCTACGGCGCGAGTTATTGTGTTTACAGCCTTAATTGCAAGAATGTTGTTGTAGTTCGCGGCTATCTCGGTTACTACGGATTTCGGAGACACCAAGAAATCAAATTCTACACGACTTCCTACAGATCCGTAGAAAACCGTAGCCTTGCCGTCCGAGTATTTCGGAACATACGATACAGATTGAATACGAGCCAACAACTTCGCAATATCTGCGCTGTTCTTGTCAATCTGCGACTGAAGATTTGCTATCTTGAGATTGATTGCCGCAATCTCATTGTCGATTCGTGAATTAACTGTGGCTATCTGACCTGCAATCTTATTGTCGATTACGCCGTTATTATCCTCAATAGCCGCCTTGATTGCATTGGTATAGGCCGTAGTCAATTCGTTTCTCGCATTAGCAAGAGCCTCTGTTAAATTGCTAATTTCGCCCTGCAACTTTTCATCTTCGTCGTTAACAAATGTTCGCAATACCGATAATTTGCTATCAATTTCAGCAATGGTGTAGTACCCCTTCAACTGCTCATTCACCCACGATTTCATCGAATTTTCCAATGATGTAATCGCGTCGGAAATTGCACTTGTATAGGCTGATGTAATATCTTCTTTTGCAGTAGCAAGTGCTGCAGTGTAGTTGGTTGTTATTTCTTGAACCTTGCCTTGAATAGTTGAATTGAGTGAAGATACCGCTGCGGCAATATCTGTTGCAATCTTTCCATTGATGCGAGTTTCAAGTTGTAAGATATTGTTATTAATTGTAGCAATCTGTTCTTTAATCGTTGCTACATCATTAATAAGGACATTCTGTTTCTCTAAAGTTCCAAAAGTTGCCAATGACCAATCTTCCATCTCAGAGAGTTCGTCATCTACATATTTTTGCAACTCATTGATTTTGCCATTCAACTCTGTATCCTTATTTCGAAGGTTTTCTACAAGAGTATTAATAGCAAATAATTCAGATTGAATATCACTCTTTACCTGCTCTATCAGAACAAGCGCACTATCTATTTTCGTGTTATTGGACTCAGTTGATTGCTTTAATTCTGCAATTTGCCGATTTGCTGTAGCAATATCATCATTAAGTTTAGATGTGCTATTCTGCAATGCAGTAATGTACGTTCTTAACTCCTTATTGGCATTTTCCAACTTCGGAAGCGACGTATTAATTGCCCTAATCTGTGATTGGATTGTTGCGATTTTTGTGTTTTCAATTCCATCAAGACGGTCGTTGATTTCCGCAATGTCGGAATCATAATCCTTGCAGCCCGTGAGCATTAATGTTACTATGGCAGCTGCCAAACAAAAGATTTTATTCATTATTCTATTTGTTTTGATTAATTTTTCAGTTACTTGTAATAGTGTGCAAATGTCTATACAATCAATTATAAATCCAAATATTTTCTTGAAAAATTAGGCAGCAATACTGCTGCCCATTTTAATTATAACCTCTCTCAGTCGAGAAAGAGTCGGATTGCCATTGAGACTATTTGAAAGACTTACACGGCTGATGCTGATTTGTTTGGTGATGTTGGCCGTCGTAAGCCTTTTTGCGTGGACGACTTCTACTACTCGTAATTCCATATAATTTGAATAGAGAAATGGATTTTTTTCTATAGCCATATATGGAGAAGGCAATTATGCACTATATAAAAGAAAAAGAGGAAAGATTTACATCTTCCCTCCCTTGAGCTGATGACGAGGATTGAACTCGTGACCTCTTCCTTACCAAGGAAGTGCTCTACCACTGAGCTACATCAGCATTGCGGGTGCAAAGGTAGTTATTTTTTATTTCTTTCCAAACTTTGCACCCATTATTTATTTCGGATTACAAAAGTCCTTTGGCGTGTTTTTCACCAATAACTTTCAACATATCTTGTGTCATTGCATCCATATCCCATTTAGGATTCCAACCCCATTCTTCACGAGCACAAGAATCGTCCAATGAATTTGGCCAGCTGTCTGCAATTGCTTGTTTTACAGGGTCAACATTATATTCGATAGTCAATTCTGGAACATATTTCTTAATGTTTGCAAAGATGATTTCCGGTGTGAAACTCATTGATGCAATATTGAAACTGTTTCTGTGAACGAGTTTCGAAGGATCTGCTTCCATAAGTTGAACGCAAGCATTCAATGCATCAGGCATATACATCATATCCATATATGATTCCGGAGCAATCGGACATACAAAATGTTTGCTCTTAACAGCTTCGTAGTAAACTTCTACTGCATAGTCTGTTGTACCGCCACCCGGAAGTGTTACGTTTGAAATCAGACCCGGGAAACGCACGCTACGAGCATCTACGCCGAAACGTTGGAAATAGTAATCACCCAGCATTTCGCCCAATACCTTACATACGCCGTAGATTGTTGTCGGACGCATTACAGTATCTTGTGGAGTTCCATCTTTGGGTGATGATGGACCGAATGCTCCGATTGAACTCGGTGTGAAACATTGGCAGTTGTATTCACGAGCAATTTCTAATGTGTTCATCAGGGCACCGATGTTTATTTTCCAAGCCAACTGAGGATTTTTTTCACCTGTTGCAGAGAGCAGAGCTACCAAGTTGTAGATAGCATCGATTTGGTGATCTTTAACAAGTTTTGCGAATCCTTGGGCATCGAGTGCGTCGAGAATTTCGAATGGACCATTAGCTCCTAATTTTTCATTGGGTTTCAGGTCACAAGCAACTACGTTGTTGTTGCCATAGATTCCTCTGAGGTGCATTGTCAGTTCTGAACCGATTTGTCCGCCTGCACCAACGATCAAAATTTTTTTCATTATCTTGTGTGTTTAATGATTTTCTGAATGCAAAAGTACATATTTTTTTTATCCTTAAACACATTTACTGCTAATTTTTGTAATCAATTATGCTACAAATTGCAACGATCTTTATTTTTTGTGTCGAGATTTTCTGATCTTGATATGTTCGCTCCACACTATATGGCAGTTCGGATTTGATGATATGACCTCTTGTTTTAGAAATTTTGTTCCGAATCTGAGGAATAAAAATCGTCTGGGAATGCGGTGTACAATCTGGTATAGTGTGTCTTTGACTGAGAGTGTGCAGATTATACTATCGCCTATGATTTTGCCCTGAATATGGTTCCACGCATTGTGCCAGTGAAAATTATGGGGCGTATCACGATGCTGTATGGTGTCGTGCTGAACAATGGTTTTAATTTTGAGATGAGTCTCTTGTGCAGTTGTTGAGAGTTGTTCGACTCGTCGCAGTTTGATCTTTAGTGAATTAATTACGCTATTTCGTTTTGTTAGCAACGATTCGAGTTCATTGCATCTTAGTTGCAGTATTTTGGTTGATGCAGCCCATTGTCCCGATTCGGTACGATAGTATTCCAGTGAGTCGAAATAGTGTGATTGATTTTGTTTGAGTCGATTGTATTCAGACTGCAATGAGTCGATTTTACACAATGTGTAGTATAAAGTGATGCACAATGTACAAATTACAATGAATAGGTGTCGTTTCATAATTTGAGAGTTTGTTTCCGTGGTTGGTGTCGGCGATAGGAGATGTGGATCCATTTTCCGCCCTTTTCAAGAATCAATTGGTCGAACGGAATATCACTATGACGAATCAACTCAAATAATCTTTTATTTTCGTTTACAGATCCAGCAGTCAGATCGGCGGCATTGCCTGTAATGTGTTGTGAATTTTTTACTCCTCCGACAAGCGAATTCAGTTTCGGCGATCGATAGCCGCTGGTGATTGTTATCGGAGCACCCCAGAGTTCTCGCAGCGGATCCAAAACGATCTCGATAAGTTGTTTGAGTCGCAGCGTTGCTATTTGTGACGGGATATTTTTTATCCCGTGACGGAGTGCTGTGTCTGAACGAGTTAGTTCGTAAATGGTGAAATATTTTGACATAAGGTGATAATTAGTTGATTATAACTGCAAATATCATCACATATGTCTGATGTTTTTTAATGTAAAAAATAATACAAATAGTTATAATGTCATATTGTTTTATTAACTTTGCGAAACTGAATGTTTTTAAATGAAAAAAAAGATGAATGTTGCAATTGTCGGAGCAAGTGGTGTCGTAGGGCAGGAGTTGATGAAGGTGCTTGAACAGCGAGATTTCCCGATTGATAGATTACGATTGTTCGGGTCTGAACATAGTGTCGATTCTGAGTATGAGTTCCGAGGCGAAAAAATAAAGGTTGAATTGCTGGAAGAGGGAGATGCCTTTCGAGATGTTGATGTGGCATTTGTTTCGGCCGGTGCATGTGTGTCATTGAAGTATTGGCAAACGATTACACGTCACGGTGCAGTAATGATTGATAATTCGAGTGCATTCAGGATGTGTGAAGATGTTCCATTAGTTGTGCCAGAGGTGAATGGTGAGGCTGCAATGACTCCCCAACGACGAATTATTGCCAATCCGAACTGTACGACCATTCAACTTGTAGTTGTTCTAAATGTCATCGAACAGATATCTCATATAAAACGGGTACACGTAGCTACGTATCAGTCTGCAAGCGGAGCAGGTGCTGAGGCTATGGCTGAATTGCAAAACCAATTCAAGGCGTTGGTGAGTGGTGAGATTCCGACCATTGAGAAGTTTTACTACCAATTGGCCTATAATCTGATTCCACATATCGACGATTTCGAGGATAACGGCTACACGAAGGAGGAGTTGAAGATGTTCAACGAAACTCGAAAAATAATGTCTTCGGATATAGAGGTCAGTGCTACGTGTGTCAGAGTGCCCGTGATGCGTAACCATAGCGAGGCAGTATGGGTGGAAACACAACAACCTGTGGATATTCAAGAGTTGTTTAGACGATTTGACGAGGCTGAGTCTATTGTGTTGTGTGATAATCCTCTGGAATATCAATATCCGATGCCATTGCAACTCGAAGGTTGTGATGATGTCTATGTCGGTCGAATAAGACGAGATTTGGCTTGTGATAACGGTTTGTCGTTTTGGTGTGTTAGTGATCAGATCCGCAAAGGTGCAGCCCTGAATGCAGTACAAATTGCAGAATATATGCTCAAAAACGGATACTTTGCAAAGAATAAATAATCAAATAAACGCGATGAGAAAATTAGTTTCAATAGGATTTATTTTAAGTTTATTGTTTTTCTTGACAAATTGTGGAAAAGAAGATAAATACTATCAGCCACGGATCACACCGGTTGAGAAGATTTTCTATAAACACAGACAGTCGTTTTATGTGACCTTTCCTAATTTCGTTGATGAAGAGTTGAGACCAAATAAAACATACGCCATAAATTACCAAATACCTAATGCCGATAAATTGGGTGATATTGATGTGTCTGTTCAGAGCTTTGACGGATATAAGGCCGTTGTAGAAAAAACAGACAACTCGAAGGGGATCATTCGAATAACCACGTCAGATTCGCTTGATATAAGTGAGGTATACTTTTTGGCACAGAGAAAAAATGAGACTCCCGTATTGTACTCGATTAATATGAGGGATCGAATTACTGTATCAATTCCGTCAACAATATTTGCAGCCCATAAAGGTGAGTCTTATCCGGTTGATCTGCCATTGGATATGAATGATTATATAGTTTCAATTCCGCTGAAAGATAGGCATTGGATTGCAAGTGAAAAGGGTGATTCGATTATTGATGAAACTGATCGTGAACGCAGAAAAACTGTCGAAGGCCGTAATCAGCAATTCTTTGAACGATTCAGAGATATGGTTGTTGACGCCGCTGAGGCATTCTCAGAGGCTGTGAGTGTCGATCAAGATCAAGAATTGACTGAAAAAGATTTCCCGAAATATGAGAATCTGTTGCCATTCAAGATTGAAACTCTCAATAAGCACGCAGAGCAAGATTCAGTTGCAAGATATTCAATCATCAGATTGCTGAACGAACAGGGAAAATTCTTGAAAACAATATTCATAACCCAGACAAATATCTCTAAAATTACAATCAATGTCGATAAACCAGGAACTTTAGTTAATAATGTCTATTTTGGTGATTATGAGTCTATTACCAAAATGGCTATAACGGGTAATGCAGATTCATCTGACTTGGCTTGTGTTAGACATTTCAATCGATTAACCTCACTTGACCTCTCAAAACTGAATGCTACTAAATTGACCTGTAAGATAAGTAACCCGATGCTCAGTAAAGTAATACTTCCAGAGTCGCTTGTCGAAATAGGTGAGAAAGTTTTTGAAGAGTGTAAATCTCTGAGAGAGGTAGATTTGGCCAATGTCGCAATTATAGGGAATTATGCATTCAAGGACTGTGTGTCATTGTCAAAAGTTAATTTCCCGGAGAATACGACATCTATCGGAGCTTTTTCGTTCTCAGGTTGCAAGAGTCTGGAGAGTGTAATTTTGCCACCTAAGGTTGATACTCTCGGATGTTCGGCCTTCTCTTATTGTCACAACTTGAAAAATGTAAAACTTAACGATGGTGAAAACGGACTAACTTCAATAGGCCACTACGCATTTGCTCACTGTAACGAGTTAACAAGTATTACAATCCCGTCGACTGTTGTGTATGTTGGCGAACGAGTGTTCTATGATTGTGAAAAACTGACTCGATTTTATGGCAAAGTGGCTACACCTGACGGACGAGCTATTGTCGTTAATAATGAAATGCGCGCATTTTTGCCCGTAGGTTTGACTCGTTATGTAATCCCTTCGAATGTTACGAATATTGGTGAATTTGTCTTCTTCTTATGTGATAAAATGACAGAAATCGTAATCCCTACAAGTGTCAAGGCTATTAAGAATTCGGCATTTTTCGGTTGTCGTGGATTGGAGGCTATCAATATTCCGAACAGCGTCGAAATTATTAAGACTACGGCATTTGCCTATTGTAGTAATTTGAAGAAGATTAAATTACCGGAAAGTGTAACCATTGTGGAAGATTGGGCTTTTGATGGTTGTACAAACCTAAAAGAGGTAGAGTTGAGTTCTGCTACGACCGAAATCGAAGCATATGCCTTCTCTGGTTGTGAAGCTCTGGATTCGTTTTCAATTCCAGTAAAGACAAATATAATTGGTGATTATGCCTTTTCTGGTTGTACCAATATTAAAGAAGTGTCAATTCCTGAAAGTGTCAAGTCACTTGGTGTCGCTCCGTTCCAGAGTTGTTTTAATTTGGGAGAGATTCGTTGTGGAGCGACTACGCCTCCGACCCTCGGAATATCTTTAGGCGAATCTTTGTTGAAACTGAATTCGGTATTTGTTCCGCAGCCATCTGTCAATAATTATAAAAGTGCAGAGGTGTGGTCTCAGTTTGCCAACAAAATGAAAGGAGAACAAAAATCTGAATAGTTGACATAAAAAAATAAAAAGAAAAGAGAGTGTAATCCTAAATTTTTCAATTAAAAAATTTAGGATTATGTTCAGTTTTTATTCGGCCTTCTGTGTTTCTTCGCTTTTGCTGGAGAAATATTTGAAAAGAAACATTAACGATTAGGGAGCAACTTTGGTTGCTCCCTTTTATAATAAAATTTTTAAGTGTAAATCTGTATATAAATACCCTCTCTTTTAATGTTATGGAGGTTATTTGCTTCTTGACATATTTGCAGCAACAGAGAGTAGTACGCCTAAAACGATGCCCAAAACGGCTGCAAACAATACTTGAAATCCAGCGGGTAACAAGAAGGTAATGGTGTGTGCGGGATACCAGAACAGCGGAATTGTCTTTTTGAAAACAAATCCCCATTGCACTTTCCAGTTAAGACCTGCAAGTGCATCACCGAAATTAAACGGAGTAATCAAAGCCTTGGTGCTACCGTTGCAATTAAGAATGTGTGTATCGGTAATTTTGTGGACCGTCATAAATACAGGTGCAAATATGGTATTCATTGTAACAGAGATTGAGAATGCTCCCAGTACTTTAAGCCACGAGAATTCACCTTTCATTGCATCGGTTACACCTGAAACGCCCAGCGATTCGACAAGTTTTGGAGCACCTGTTGAGAATGTTTTCATTGCCATTGCAATGCCAACACCGAGTATACCCCAGATGACTGCACGTGGAATTACACCGAATCCGGGACGATTGTAACAGCCCTCTTTAATTCTCAATCCGAGCATCTCACCAGCGGTTGACAGAATGGCAAACTTTGCAAATGCCATAAGGTATGGGTGGGATGCTGTTGCAGATGAGAACCATTGTCCGACAGGTTCGATCAGTGCGAATGGTGTCACAATCAGCAACATACAAAGTATAAATAAGAAATCACACTTTTTCATTATAAATTTGTTTAAGTTAGTGAGGTACAAAGTTGCAGTTTTTTTGCAGTATGTGCAAATTTTTTTGATTTAAAAAGGTTGATGTTCGAAGAATAACTCCCAGGACTTGGCTGCTTGAAGATGCAACATTTCGAGTCCGTTTTTGACAGTGGCTCCGTATCTTCTGCCTTGTTTCAGGAATGTTGTCTGTGCCGGATTGTAGACCAAATCGTAGAGGATATGGTTGTGTGTAATTGAACTGAACGGAATATTCGGAACTCCTTGACAATCAGGCCACATTCCCAGTGGTGTACAGTTGACAATGAGGCGGCACTCTGCTATAATTTCCGGAGAGAGTTGATCGTATGTGAGCATATTGTCGTGTGGCAGTCGAGTAACTCCAATGGCTTTGATTCCCATATTTTTTAGTACGAATTTTACTGACTGAGCAGCACCGCCTGAAGCTCCGAGAACCAAGGCTCTGTTTGGTGTATCGCTTTTAATCAGAGGTTTAAGTGAATTTTCAAATCCGAAAGAGTCTGTATTATGACCAATTAATTTTCCGTTTTTTCTCACTACGCAGTTTACAGCATTTATTTCTATAGCTTCGGTCGACAACTCATCAAGATAGGGTAGTATCTCACCTTTATAGGGTATTGTAACATTAAACCCGGACAAATGTGCTGTTGCATTTAGCAATTCATCAATCGTCTTAATTTCAACGTTTTCATACGAACAATTCTCATTCAGCCCGAGTAGGGTAAATTGTCTCTCAAACCATGTTCTTGAAAATGAGTGTCCGAGTTTTTTCCCTATTAATCCGAATGCGGGCATAACGATTTATAAGATATATTTTATGAGTAAAAATCCACCTATCAGTAACACTGTAAAGGCAATTGCTAACAGATTGAAATATTTGTCGATGAATGATTTAATTGGGGCTCCGAATTTCCATATCAACCACCCAATGAGGAAGAATCTCAGTCCGCGACTGATGATTGATGCAATGGTAAACATTATTAAATCAATGTCAAATACTCCTGAGGTGATTGTGAATAACTTATATGGAATCGGTGTGAATCCTGCCGTGAAGATGATCCAAAAATCGTATTGTTCGTAGAGTGAACGAATGTAATCAAACTGCTCGACAGTGAATCCTGGAATTGTATCGAAGAAGAAATTCGCAATTGATGTGAACTCTCCAGATGGAGTTTGCCACAAGAAATAGCCGAGTGCATATCCGCACAATGCACCAGTCACTGACCCCACGGTACAAACCGTAGCATATCTGAATGATTTGCTAACAAGTCCAAGGCACAGTGCGATGAGCAATACGTCTGGCGGAATTGGAAAAAAACTTGATTCTGCGAATGCCAAACAGAATAGTGCTGGAACTCCCCACCGAGTGTCGGCCCAGTGTAATATCCAATTGTATAAGCGTTTGAAAATATTCATAACAGACTAATTATCAAGGATTATACAAATCGAGATTGCGAAAGTTGAGAATTTCATTAATGAAGTCAATGAACTCTTCTGCAACTTTATTCTCAGGGTCAATCTCCTGTACTACCAAAAAATCGTTCATTGCTGCACCAAAATTGCCCATACGATGATTCAATTTCCCGCGTTCAATAAACAAATCAATATTTTGTGGTTGAGTCTCAATTTGTTGAGTCAATTCGTTTAGACGTTGATTTAAGTCTTTAACTTCAGACATATAACTTATTGGTTTTAATATAGTTAATGATTTTTTTATCTAATTTATCCAATCCTGTTGATCCCTCTCTTATTGCAGCACGCAATTCGGTTGAACTAACATCAAACAGAGGAGCATCCTCAAGAATGGTTATTTTTTTTGACAAAGATATTAATTCTTTGTCAATATGCACATTCGGGCGAGGGTAGACCAAAATTTCAAAATTTTTTAGAATCTGTTCGTACTCACGCCATTTTCTGATTCCCACCAGATTATCGGCACCCATAACAAGTACAAATTTCCTTTGAGGGAAATCGGCTGTTAGCTTGTTCAGCGTGTTGATTGTATATGAAGGTTTGGGAAGTGAAAATTCTATACGACAGACTGAAATTTTATATTTAAAATCTTCATTAATAGCTAATTCCAGCATTTCGGCACGTAATTCTTCCGGAGCAAGTTCTGCCGCAGTCTTAAACGGATTTTGGGGCGATGGTACAAACCAAAGTTCGTCAACAATGTTATTCGCCACAATCCATTTTGCAATGGCGGTATGTCCCTTATGCACAGGATTATATGACCCAAAATATAATGCTGTTGTAATCATTGGCTGATGAATTTTGATAAAATGGTTTCTGCCTCTGTACAAGCCTTTTCGAGGTTGTCGTTCATAATGCACACGTCAAATTGTGGAGCAAAAGAGATTTCTTCGGCAGCCTTTGCAACTCGCTTATTGATAGTTTCTTGAGAATCTGTACCTCTAAGAATCAGTCTGCGGTGGAGTTCTTCTACTGACGGAGGCATAATGAAAACGGCAAGTGCTTGATTGCCAAATATTTTTTTTATATTGAGTCCACCTTTTACGTCTACATCAAAGATGATAATATTATTATTGTTCCAAATTCGTTCGATTTCTGAACGCAGTGTTCCATAGCAGGTTCCGGTATAGACCTCTTCCCATTCAATGAACTGATTATCTGCTACTTTATTTTTGAATTCATCAATGCTCAGAAAATAGTAATCGCGTCCGTTAACCTCATTGTTTCTAGGAGAACGGGAAGTCGCAGATATTGAGAATTCAAATTGAGGAAACTTTGTCAATAAGTGTTTGATGATGGTACTTTTCCCAGAGCCCGATGGAGCTGAGAAAATTATGACTTTACCTTCCATTTTACAACAGATTTAGAACTTGTTCTTTAATTTTTTCGAGTTCGTCTTTCATTTGGACTACGATCTTCTGAATCTCAGAGTGATTTGCCTTTGACCCTAAAGTGTTAATTTCACGACCAATCTCTTGTGCAATGAATCCTAATTTTCGGCCAGGAAAATCTTCATTGTCAGATACTTCAATGAAGTAATTCAAGTGATTGTTTAATCTTACCTTTTCTTCTGTAACATCCAGTTTTTCTAGATAAAAAATCAGTTCTTGTTCTAAACGGTTCGTATCAACTTGAATGTTCAGTGTTGCAAGATTTTCCATCAATCTGCTCTTAATCGCAGCAACTCTCTCTTTTTCGAATTGTTCGACTCCTCTGCTGAGAACTCTAATCTTTTCGATACGATTCAATAGGTCGCCAATCAGAACTGCTCCTTCTTGTTTTCTAAATTCTAAAATATTTGCAATTGCCGCATTTACAGTAGATTTAAGAGTAGAAATCTCATCTTCGTTAATCTCTATTGGATCAACCTTGATTACATCTGGTAACCTTAAAATTGCCTGTACCGATTGTTCTTGAGACATCGAGAATCCCAAATCTTCAGACAGGTCGCAAATCTGTGAATAGTAATTTTTAAAGGCTTCTTTGTTGATTGGGCAATTTGTTGATTCTTTAGATGTTTCAACGTTTATATAAACATCTACTTTTCCTCTCTGAAGTGATTTTACGAGTTCTGAACGTATCCAACTTTCACATTCACGATATGTCGCAGGTGATTTAATTGATAAATCTAATTGCTTGCTGTTTAGACTTTTAATTTCAACTGTGATTTTTTTGCCGGAAATCTCTCCAATAGATTTGCCGTAACCTGTCATTGAGTGTATCATATAATTATGCTTTATTTTTCGTGTTTAATTATTCCGTAATTTTTCCAACGTCCTGATATATAGTATAGTGTTGATCCTAACATTCCGATTGTCCAGCCAATTGGGAATGACCACCAAATTCCTTGATAACCAAATGCTTCAGATAGGAATAATGCTGCAGGAACTCGAACAAACCATAGTGCTACAAGTGTTGTCAGCATTGGGAATATCGTGGCTCCGACTCCTCTCAGTAATCCATTGAGGATGAACATCGTTCCAAATATAATGTAAAACGAATTCAAAACGATGAGACATTTGCTGCCGATTTCAATAACGCTTGAATCCTGTGAGAATAATTTCATAATGTTGCTGCCAAATATAATTATCAACGAATTTAGTATCAGGCAGGTAATGAATACCATAAGAAGCGTGCATTTAAGTCCTCGTTTGATTCGATAGATGTTTCCTGCACCCATATTTTGTCCGGCAAATGTGGTGAGTGCTGCTGCGAGATTCATTACGGGAAGTGCAACCAGTGAGTCGATACGTTGAGCAGCTGTATATGAGGCAGTTATGATGGTGCCAAATTCATTGACAATGCTCATTAATACCATCATTCCAACTGCAACACAAGTCTGTTGCAATCCAGTAGGTAAACCCATATTTAGACATTGTCTGAATATTTTTTTGTCAAATTTAAGATTTAATAGTTTTAGTTTCAGAAGATTATTAGTACGATTTACCCACCAGACTGACAGCAAAAATGAGACGCCTTGTGAGATTACCGTAGCCCAGGCTGCTCCTCGAACTTCCCAGTCAAACACGAGTATAAACAAAAAGTCAAGTCCGACGTTTAATAATGATGCTACTATTAAAAAGAATAGTGGAGTTTTGGAATCACCAATGCCTCGCAATATCGCAGCAACACTGTTGTAGCCAAATAAGAGTATTGATCCGCTTAGATATACGGTCAAATATTCTGTTCCCATTGGTAGTGCCTCTTCCGGTAGTTGCATCAATCGTAGAATGTCATCGCTGAAAAATAATCCAGCAATGGTAATCAGAGCTCCGAATCCAATCAAGAATATGAATAGAGTGTCGGCAGTCAATTGAATGTTTTCGGTTTTCTTGGCTCCGAAGTATTGAGATATGACAACCGATGCCCCGATGCCGATTCCGGTGACAAGAGCCGTAGTCATAAAAACCACAGGTGTACTTGCACCTACAGCTGCGAGAGCATCGGTGCCGAGTACCTGACCTACAATCATCGTATCAACGAGTTGATAGAGCTGCATAAACAGATTACCAAACAACATAGGGAGTGCGAATTTGAAAATCTGTCGCCACTCGGATCCTTGTGTAAAATCGTTTGCTCCCATCACTCAGTTTACAATTATTGTCGGCAAAAGTCGGAATTATTATCTACATATCAAAATCTATTCACAGCTCACTGGCAGATATTTGTTTCGGGTATTGAAATAGGTGAGTAGCGATACGGTAATCGCACAGATATCGGCAGAGGCAAATCCATACCAAATGCCATTGAGCCCCCACAGTTCCGATCCGATATAAACAGCCGGAATAAGAAATATTATTTGGCGGGATAGTGATAATATGATTGATTGTATAGCCTTGCTGATAGAGAGAAAAAATTGACCCATAATGATGGGTATTGCTACAAATGGTGTCAGGATTGCACATATTTGTAATCCTGTCGCAGACATCTCAATTAGTTGAGAGTCATTGGTAAAAGCTGATGATAGAGCATCGGGGAAAAATGTTGTGCAGATGAAAAAGATGGTACAGATAACTATGCCGCATCTGATAGTGAGCCACAATGCTCCTTTAACTCTGTCAAAATGTTGTGCTCCGTAGTTATACCCTACAATAGGTTGCATTCCTTGTGACAGTCCAAGCAACAACATTACCATAAACATCAAAAAACTATTGATAATGCCGAATGCTCCGATTGCCAGGTCACCGCCATTTTTATATAACAGATTATTCATTATGATATTAACACCTGCTGCAACCGTATTGACGAGGAATGGTGAAAGTCCAATTGAGAATATATTGTACATTATTCTGCGTTCCAGTTTTAAACTTGAACGAGAAAAATGTACCGGATGGTTTTTGTTGAAGAAGTGGCCGATTGCAAATATCGAACTGATAAACATTGATATGACCGTTGCCCACGCAGCTCCAGCGATGCCCCAATCAAACCAAAAGATGAAAATAGGATCGAGAATGACATTTAGTATAGCCCCAAACATAATGATTATCATTGAGTTTTTGGGGTGACCAGCTGAACGCATTATGCTGCAAAAATTGAATGTCAGATTTGTAAAGATACTATATGGAATGACAATTCTTAGGTAATTTTTGGCATATGGAATAGTCTGTTCACTGCCGCCGAATGCAATCAATACCTCATCGAGCCAAATCATCGAAAATGTTACGAGTATGGCCGACATTACGAAGGTCATAACGAAACTATTGCCAAGTATTTTCTGTGCCCAAGGAATGTCTTTCATTCCGAGTACAATTGAAACTCTGGCACTTGCACCTGCTCCGACCAATGTCCCAATAGCTGTTACGAGCGACAGCAGTGGCAGTGTCA